>Ga0194120_10008233_pt1 | contig 13853 bp, 14 predicted proteins | sample TA2MahCa65mmetaG_FD_148642 | JGI IMG/M metagenome (GOLD analysis project Ga0194120, IMG submission 148642) | Freshwater microbial communities from Lake Tanganyika, Tanzania - TA2015019 Mahale Deep Cast 65m | ecosystem: Environmental > Aquatic > Freshwater > Lake | place: Tanzania: Lake... | reverse complement strand
CGAGGCTAAAAGGCGATGTCCTTGACGCAGGGAGCGGTCTCGACCGCTTACGTGGCATGCACCCGATAGCGAACGCACCCTATACGAGAACCAAGAACGAGTCAATCTATACTACGTAAAATATCACAAAAAGAACAAAGGCTAATTATAGCAGCAAAATCATGTTGTTACACAAGACCATACCGTTACACCACAACAAAAACATGTGCCAGAAGGTTCCGGGAACTTGAAAACCCGCGAATCTTTCCGCCAAGCCCGCGATCGCTTCGCTTCGATCGCACGGGATCGATCGCGCGCGATCGCGATCCGGATGCCGAAAACGCGCCGTCCCGGGAGGCGATCCCGGGACGGCCGACGCTTCGAAACGAAAATCGCAGTCGCCCTTCGAGCGCGATGCGCGGGCACGATTCACGCCCGGTCTCGAACCTTGCGGTTCAAGACCGGTCGATCATGCCCTGTCAGGCGCCGATCTGGCTGACGAACTTGGTGATGAGATAGGACTCGATCGCCTCGAGCCCGCCTTCCGAGCCGTAGCCCGAATCCTTGATGCCGCCGAAAGGCACTTCGGGCAGGGCCAGGCCGTGATGGTTGATCGAGACCATGCCGCTTTCGACCGCGGCGCCGACCGCGGCCGCGGTCTTGGCCGAGCGGGTATAGGCATAGGCGGCGAGGCCGTAGGGCAGGCGGTTGGCCTCCTTCACCACGGCGTCGAAATCGCGGAAGGGCGCGATCGGCGCCAGCGGGCCGAACGGCTCCTCGTTCATGATCCGCGCGCCCAGCGGCACGTCGGTCATCACCGTCGGCTCGAAGAAATTGCCCTTGTTGCCGATGCGCTTGCCGCCGGTGCGCAGCTTGGCGCCCTTGGCCTGGGCGTCGGCGACGAAGCCCTGCATGGCCTCGACCCGGCGCGCATTGGCCAGCGGCCCCATGCGGCTGTCCTTGTCGAGGCCGTCGCCGACCTTGAGGCCCGAGGCCAGCTTGGTCATGCCGTCGACGAAACGCTCGTAGACCGTCTCATGCACCAGGAAGCGCGTCGGCGCGACGCAGACCTGGCCGGCATTGCGGAACTTGTTGGCGCCCAGGATCTTGACCGCGCTGTCGATGTCGGCGTCCTCGAACACGATCGCCGGCGCGTGCCCGCCCAGCTCCATGGTGATGCGCTTCATGTGCTTGCCGGCCAGCATGGCGAGATGCTTGCCGACCGCGGTCGAGCCGGTGAAGGTGATCTTGCGGATGATCGGATGCGGGATCAGGTATTCCGAGATCTCGGCCGGCACGCCGTAGACCAGGTTGACCACGCCCGCCGGCACGCCGGCATCCTGGTAGACCTTGACCAGCGCGGCGCAGGCGGCCGGGGTTTCCTCGGGGCCCTTGAGGATGATCGAGCAGCCCGCCGCCAGCGCCGCCGAGACCTTGCGCACCGCCTGGTTGATGGGGAAGTTCCAGGGGGTGAAGGCCGCGACCGGGCCGACCGGCTCCTTGATCACCAGCTGATAGACGCCCTCGGCGCGCGGCGGCACGATGCGGCCATAGGTGCGCCGCGCCTCCTCGGCGAACCAGTCCATGATGTCGCCGGCCAGCAGGGTCTCGCCCTTGGCCTCGACCACCGGCTTGCCCTGCTCCATGGTCATGAGCTTGGCGATGTCGTCGGCGCGGCTGCGGATCAGATCGGCCGCCTTGCGCAAGGTCTTGTAGCGGTCGTAGGCCGGAACCTTCTTCCACTGCGCGAAGCCCTTTTCGGCCGCCGCCAGCGCGCGGTCGAGATCGGCGCGGCTGGCCACGGCCACCTGGCCGATGGCGTCGCCGGTCGCCGGGTTGAGCACGGGCAGGGTCTTGTTGCCGGCGCCGGCGCCCCAGGCGCCGTCGATGAACAGGTTGGTGTCGGGATACATGGGGGCCTCCTCGGGAAAACGGCGGACCATAGCGCCAAGCCCATCGAGGCTTCAAGCCACGCCGGTCTTGTTCTAGGTTGCCGCTCTGCCCGAGGAGCCCCGCATGGCCGAGGACCGTTTCCCGCGTTTCGCCACCCGCAGCCTGCATGCCGGCCAGCGGCCCGATCCCGCGACCGGCGCGCGGGCGGTGCCGATCTACCAGACCACCAGCTATGTCTTCCGCGACACCGACCACGCCGCGGCGCTGTTCAATCTCGAAACCCCCGGCCACATCTATTCGCGCATCTCCAATCCGACCGTGGCGGTGCTGGAGGAGCGCGTGGCGGCGCTGGAAGGCGGCGTCGGCGCGGTGGCGACCGCGTCCGGCCAGGCGGCGATGCATCTGGCGATCGCCACGCTGATGGGCGCGGGATCGCACATCGTCGCCTCGGCCTCGATCTACGGCGGCTCGCACAACCTGCTCGCCCACACCCTGCCGCGCTTCGGCATCGCCGCCAGCTTCGTGCCGCCGCGCGATCACGACGCCTTCCGCCGCGCCATCCGGCCCGAGACAAGGCTGCTGTTCGGCGAGACCTTGGGCAATCCGGGGCTGGAGGTGCTGGACATCCCCAAGGTGTCCGAGATCGCGCACGCGGCGGGCCTACCGCTGTTGATCGACAACACCTTCGCCTCGCCGCATCTTAGCCGGCCGTTCGAGCAGGGGGCGGATCTGGTGTTCCACTCCGCCACCAAGTTCCTCGGCGGGCATGGCGTCGCCATTGCCGGCGTGCTGGTCGATTCCGGGCGCTTCGATTGGGAGAGGTCGGGCAAGTTCCCGACCCTGACCGAGCCCTATGCCGGCTATCACGGCCTCGATTTCGCCGACGAATTCGGGCCCCAGGCCTTCGTCATGCGCGCCCGCGCCGAGGGCCTGCGCGATTTCGGCCCGGCGATGTCGCCGCAGACCGCGTTCTACATCCTGCAAGGCATCGAGACCCTGCCCTTGCGCATCGACCGCCACGTCGCCAACGCCCGCGCCGCGGCGCGCTTCCTCAAGGGCCACGCCGCGGTGTCCTGGGTCAGCCATCCCGAGCTGCCCGAGCATCCCGACCACGAACTGGCCAAGCGCCTCTTGCCGCGCGGCTGCGGCTCGATCTTCACCTTCGGCATCAAGAGCGGCCGCGCCGCCGGCCGGCGCTTCATCGAGGCGGTGCGGCTGTTGTCGCATCTGGCCAATGTCGGCGACGCCAAGTCGCTGGTGATCCATCCCGCTTCGACCACGCATCAGCAGATGGACGCGGCGGCGCTGGCGGCGGCCGGCATCGGCGAGGACATGATCCGGCTGTCGATCGGGTTGGAGGACGAGGCCGACATCCTCGAGGACCTCGACCAGGCGCTCAAGCGCTCGCAGAAAGGGGCGTGAGATGGAGTTCGATCTCGGCGGCGCCCGCGCCTTCGCCGCCACCGGCGGTCGGCCGTTCGATCCGAACCGGCCGGTGCTGGCGCTGATTCACGGCGCCGGCATGGACCACACCGCCTGGGTGCTGCAGGCGCGCTATTTCGCCCATCACGGCCGCTCGGTGCTGGCCTTCGATCTGCCCGGCCGCGGCAAGAGCGCGGGTCCGGCGCTGGGCTCGGTCGAGGCCATGGCGGCCTGGCTGTGGCGGGCGCTGGATGCGCTCGGAGCCAAGCGCGCGGCGCTGGTCGGCCATTCGATGGGATCGATGGTGGCGCTTGAGGCGGCGGCGATGCGGCCCGAAGCCGCCAGCCATCTCGGCCTGATCGGAACGAACTATCCGATGGCGGTCGCCAAGCCGCTGCTGGACGCCGCCGTCAACGATCCGCCCGCGGCACACGCCATGATCACCGGCTGGGGGCACGGGCCCGCCGCCAAGATCGGCGGCCATCCCGTGCCCGGGCTGTGGATGACCGGCGGCGCCTTGCGGCTGTTGGAGCGCAATCCGCCCGGCGTGCTGGCGGCGGACTTCGCCGCCTGCAACGCCTATCGCGGCGCCGAGGCGGCGATGGCGCGCGTCACCTGCCCGGCCAAGCTGATCCTCGGCGCCAACGACCAGATGACGCCTGCCGGCAAGTCGGATCTCTTGCTCAAGGGCCTCAAGCGGGCGACCAAGACCGTGCTGCCGGATTGCGGCCATATGCTGATGGTCGAACAGCCGGACGGGCTGCTGGCGGCGCTCAAGGAACTGTTGGACTAGTTCGGGTTCGGCCCGATCACGCCCGCGTGAGCGGCCGCGGCTCACGCGGCCGTGATGGCAGACCCGTCTTTCCCCGCCGTTATCGGATCGACCTGGGACGCGGTGTCCCGGGCGACGACAACGGAGGATCCCCATGCGTCATATCGCTCTTGCCATCGCGCTCTTGTTCGGCGTCGGTGCCGTCGCTCTGCCGGCCTATGCCGATGCCCGCGGCGATGCGCTCAAGAAGTGTTCGGCCGAGAAGGACGCCAAGAAGCGCGCCGACTGCGAGACCAAAGCCAAGGCGATGAAGTAGCCCCCACGCCTTGAGCTGGGCCGGCCGGCGGTTTCCCCCCACCGCCGGCCGGAGTTTTTCGCCATTCCGAAACCAGGTCGGGCCTCAGGCGTCGCCGCGCGGAATCCAGGGGACTTCGCCGAAATCGACCCCTTCCTCGCGCAGCGCCTTGGATTCCTCGGCGGTGGCCTCGCCGTAGATGTTGCGCGCATCGGTCTCGCCATGATGGATGCGGCGCGCCTCCTCGGCGAATTGCGGGCCGACATAATCGCAGTTCTTCTCGACCTGCTCGCGCATCTTGACCAGCATCTTGCGCGCCTCGGCCGCGGCGCGGATGTCGGATTCCGAGCGCTTCAAGGCCGGCGCCATCGGCGCCTTGGCGATCTTGGTGGCGCCGCATTCCGGGCAAGCCACCTTCTTGGCCTTGACCTGGCGCTCGTAGGCGGCCGAATCCGGGAACCAGGCCTCGAAGCGATGGTCCTTGCGGCATTTGAGATCGAAGACGATCATGGGCGGATATATGGGACCAAACGCGCCATGACTCAAGCCTTGCCCCAATCCCCTTGCGACGTGCCCGGTGGCCCCGGCGGCCGGCATCGCGATCCCGAGCCCTCGGCTTGGGTGGCGAAATGGGCCGGGCTGGTCCGGCCCGGCGGCACGGTGCTGGACGTGGCGGCCGGCGCCGGCCGGCATGCGCGGCATCTGCTCGGGCGCGGCTTTCGCGTCGTTGCGGCCGACATCGATGTCTCGGAACTGGGCGACCTGGCCGGAAGGCCGGATTGCGAAGTGGTCAAGGCCGATCTCGAAAACGCCCCCTGGCCGTTTCCCGGGCGGCGGTTCGAGGGCATCGTCGTCACCAACTATCTCTGCCGCACCATCCTGCCGATCCTGGTCGATTCGCTGACCCCAGGCGGGGTCTATATCCACGAGACCTTCATGCAGGGCAACGAACGCTTCGGCCGGCCGAGCAAACCCGAGTTCCTGCTGGCGCCGGGCGAGCTGTTGGAGCGCGTGCGCGGCCGGCTGACGGTGGCGGCCTACGAGGCCGGCGAGACCGCCCAGCCCCCCGCCATGCGCCAGCGCATCGCCGCCATCGACGCGCCATCCGCGCGCTTGGTCGCGTGACCGACCTCTCCCTATACGGCGACGCGCTGGTCGTGCTGGGCACCGCCGGCGTGGTGGTGCCGTTGGTGCGCTACTGGGGAATCAATCCGATCTTGGCCTTTCTGGCGGCCGGCGCGGCGCTCGGGCCACTCGGACTGGGTACGCTGGTCGAACGTTGGCCGGCGCTGCATTGGGTCACCATCGGCGAGGCCGGAAGCATCGGCGCCATCGCCGAATTGGGGGTGGTGTTCCTGCTGTTCCTGATCGGCACCGAGCTTTCGCTGCCCAGGCTCCTGGCAATGCGGCGCTTGGTCTTCGGTCTGGGCGGGCTACAGATCGGAATCACGGCGACGGCGATAGGGCTGTCGGTCGCCGCCGCCGGTCAGTCGGGCGGGGTCGCCATCCTGCTGGGCGTATGCCTGGCGATGTCGTCGACCGCCATCGTGCTCGAACTGCTTTCCCAGCAAGGGCGAATGACCACCAATGCCGGCCGCGCCAGCTTCGCTATCCTCCTCGCGCAGGATCTGGCGGTGGTACCGCTCCTGATCTACGTATCGATTCTGGGCGGCGCCGCGGATCGGTCGTTGGCGGCGACCATTGCCGCCACCCTGGTCGAGATGGCGGTGGCGCTGGGTGCGATCTTGGTTGCGGGGCGCTACCTGTTGAGGCCGCTGTTGCGACTGGTCGCCGGCTTCAATTCAAGCGAGTTGTTCGTTGCAGCGGTCCTGTTCGTGATCGTCGGCACGGGCACGATCGCCGCCGGCGCCGGGCTGTCGATGGCACTGGGCGCGTTCCTGGCCGGCCTGATGCTGGCCGAATCCGAGTACCGCAAGACGATCGAGATCAGCATGGGACCGTTCAAGGGCCTGCTGATCGGGGTGTTCTTCTTCACCGTCGGCATGACCATCGATCCGCGGGAGATGGCGCGCGCGCCGCATCTGCTGGTGGCCGCGATTCTTGCCTTGATCGCGATCAAGGCGGCGATCCTGGTGGTTCTCGGCCGCGGCTTTCGGCTGTCGTGGCGCTCGTCGGTCGAGACCGCGCTGTTGCTGGGGCCGGGCGGGGAATTCGCCCTGATCGCGCTCGGCCTGGCGGCGACCTCGGGCCTGATCGACCGACCGACGGCGAGCTTCGCGCTGGCGGTGGTATCGCTGACCATGGTGCTGATTCCTGGGCTGTCGCTGCTGGCGCGCCGGCTGGCGCCGTATCTCGTGGGCGCGCCGACAGCGACCCCCGAGTTGCTGGCGCAGCCCGCGCCGATGCGCGGCCACGCCGTCGTCATCGGCTACGGCCGGGTGGGGAAGTTGGTGGCGTCGCTCTTGCGCGAGCACGGCGTGCGCTACGTCGCCAGCGACCATGACGCCGCCACGGTGACCCATGATCGGCGGCACGGCCACGAGGTGTTCTACGGCGACGCGGCCCACCCCGAATTCCTGCGCGCCTGTGGTTTGGCGGACGCGGCGACGGTGATCGTCACCATCGATGGGCAGGCCACGGTCGACGCGGTGGTGCGGCAGATCAAGGCGATCCGACCGGAGGTGCCGATCGTGGCACGTGCCCGGGACGCGGACCACGCCACCCATCTTTACTCGGTCGGAGTGACCGACGCCGTGCCCGAGACCATCGAATCCAGCCTGCAACTGGCGGAGACCGCGCTGGTCGAGCTGGGCATACCGGTCGGCAAGGTGATCGCCGACATTCACGAAAGGCGCGAACAATACCGCGCGCGGTTGCGCCAAGCCGCCAGCGACGCCGGACGGCCGGCGGGCCGACCCATGCCGGGCATGCGCCGCCAGCGCTCGTGACGGCTTGCCCTGAAGCGCGCCGCGCCTATAGTAGCGGCCCTTCCGGCAGCATCGGGCAACTCGGCACATGGCGCGCGAAGTCAAGAAAGTGGTGTTGGCCTATTCCGGCGGCCTCGACACCTCGGTCATCCTCAAATGGCTGACCGTGGCCTATGGCTGCGAGGTGGTGACCTTCACCGCCGATCTGGGCCAAGGCGAGGAATTGGAACCGGCGCGGCGCAAGGCCGAGCTGATGGGGGTCAAGCAGATCTTCGTCGAGGACCTGCGCGAGACCTTCGTGCGCGATTTCGTCATTCCGATGTTCCGCGCCAACGCGCTCTACGAGGGCCAGTACCTCTTGGGCACCTCGATCGCCCGGCCGCTGATCGCCCAGCGCCAGATCGAGATCGCCCGCCAGGTCGGGGCCGACGCCGTCGCCCATGGCGCCACCGGCAAAGGCAACGACCAGGTGCGCTTCGAATTGACCTATTACGCGCTCGAGCCCGGCATCAAGGTGATCGCGCCCTGGCGGGAATGGGACCTGACCTCGCGCACCAAGCTGATCGAGTTCGCCGAGCGCCACCAGATCCCGATCGCCAAGGACAAGCGCGGCGAGGCGCCGTTCTCGGTCGACGCCAACCTCTTGCACTCCTCCTCCGAGGGCAAGGCGCTGGAGGACCCCTGGCACGAGCCCGAGGAATTCGTCTACCAGCGCACGATCTCGCCCGAGGCCGCGCCCGACAAGCCGACGACGGTCGAGATCGAGTTCGAGCGCGGCGACGCGGTCGCGATCGACGGCGCGCGGCTGTCGCCGGCCAAGCTGCTGACCCGGCTCAACGAGCTGGGTGCCGCCAACGGCATCGGCCGGCTGGACCTGGTCGAGAACCGTTTCGTCGGCATGAAATCGCGCGGGGTCTACGAGACGCCGGGCGGCACCATCCTGCACGCCGCCCATCGCGGCATCGAATCGATCTGCCTCGATCGCGGTGCCGCGCATCTCAAGGACGAGCTGATGCCGCGCTACGCCGAGCTGATCTACAACGGCTTCTGGTTCAGCCCCGAACGCGCCATGCTGCAGGCGCTGATCGACAAGAGCCAGGAAAGCTGCACCGGCACGGTGCGCTGCAAGCTCTACAAGGGCGGAGTACGGGTGGTCGGCCGCAAGTCGCCGCATTCGCTCTACAGCCTGGCGCATGTCACCTTCGAGGAGGACTCGGTCTACGACCAGCGCGACGCCGCCGGCTTCATCAAACTGAACGCGCTGCGGCTCAGGCTGCTGAAGCGCGGCGGGCGCTGACATGGCCGCCGGGGTTCCGGCCGGCTTCGCGCCGCTGTCGGTCGATGGCGGTTTCGTCGGCCATAACGGGCCGTTCTACCTGCGCGCCGAGGACAGCGGCGGCTCGGTTTTCGGATTCCGGGCCGAGCCGCGGCACGGCAATTTCTACGGCGTGCTGCACGGCGGCGCGCTGGTGACGCTGGTCGATACCTATATGGGCCATCTCGTCGCCAAGGCCACCGGCCAGACCTGCGCCACCATGACCTTCGATGCCCAGTTCGTCGCCGGCGGCCGGGTCGGGCGCTGGATCGAGGCGCGCGGCGAGATCAAGAAGCTGACCCGCAGCCACGCGCATCTGGTGGCCGAGGCGCGCGACGGCGAGGAAACCCTGCTTTTGGCCAGCGCCGTGTTCCGGGTGCTGGGCGGGCCGCGGCCCGAGGCCGGCGCGGCATGAGCAAGATCGTTTCCCTCAAGCAGGCCATCGCCGAGAACCTGCGCGACGGCGACACAGTCGCGATGGAAGGCTTCACCCATCTGATTCCGTTCGCCGCCGGACACGAGGTCATCCGCCAGGGCCGCAAGCGGCTGACCCTGATCCGCATGACGCCCGACATAATCTACGACCAGATGATCGGCGTGGGTTGCGCCGAGCGGCTGGTGTTCTCCTGGGGCGGCAATCCCGGTGTCGGTTCGCTGCACCGCTTCCGCGACGCGGTCGAGCGCGACTGGCCCGTGCCGCTGGCGATCGAGGAGCACAGCCATGCCGACATGGCGGCGCGCTACCAAGCCGGCGCCTCGGGGCTGCCCTTCGCCGTGCTGCGCGGCTATGTCGGCTCGGATCTGCCGGCCAACAATCCGCGCATCAAGACCGTGACCTGCCCCTTCAGCGGCGAGGTACTGGCGGCGACGCCGGCGATCAATCCCGACCTGACCGTGATCCACGCCCAGAAGGCCGACCGCCAGGGCAATGTGCTGATTTGGGGCATCGTCGGCATCCAGAAGGAGGCGGTGCTGGCGGCCAAGCGCGCGGTGGTGACTGTCGAGGAGATCGTCGACGAGTTGGATGCGCCGGTCAATTCCTGCATCCTGCCGCATTGGACGGTCAACGCCGTCTGCCACGTCCCGGGCGGGGCGCATCCCAGCTATGCCCATGGCTATTACGGCCGCGACAACGCCTTCTGCAAGGCCTGGGACGGCATCGCCCGCGAACGCGACGGCTTTCGCGCCTGGATCGACAAGCACGTCTTGGGCAGCGTGGATTTCGCCGCCTTCCGCCGGAGCATCGCCCGTGGCTGAGCCCGCCTATACCCCCAACGAGATCATGACCGTGGCCGCGGCGCGGCTGATGAGCAACGCCACGGTCTGCTTCGTCGGCATCGGCCTGCCTTCGGCCGCGGCCAATCTGGCGCGGCTGACCCACGCCCCCGACATCGTGCTGATCTACGAAAGCGGCACCATCGGCGCCAAGCCCGAGGTGCTGCCGCTTTCGATCGGCGACGGCGAGCTGGCGGAATACGCCGACACCGTGGTGTCGGTGCCCGAGATCTTCCGCTACTGGCTGCAGGGCGGGCGGGTGACGGTCGGCTTCCTGGGCGCGGCCCAGATCGACCGCTTCGCCAACATCAACACCACTGTCATCGGCCCCTACGCCAAGCCCAAGACGCGACTGCCGGGCGCCGGCGGCGCGCCCGAGATCGCGGCCGCGGCCGGCGAGGTCTTCATCGTCCTGCGCCAGAACCCGCGCGCCTTCGTCGACAAGCTCGATTTCGTCACCTCGGCCGGGCACCTGACCGGCGGCGATTCGCGCGCCAAATCGGGCGCGCGCGGCAAGGGGCCGACGGTGGTGATCACCGATCTCGGCGTGCTCAAGCCCGACCCCGTCTCCAAGGAGCTGACCCTGGTCGGGCTGCATCCCGGGGTCACGGCCGAGCAGGCCAAGGCCGCCACCGGCTGGAAGCTGAAGGTGGCGGAGCGGCTGGAGATCACGACCCCACCGAGCGCGCAGGAGCTGGCCGTGCTGCGCGATCTGCACGCCCGCACCGCCAAGGCGCACGGGCAGCAGGTCGGCGAAGGCTGAGCGGAGGACAAGAATGGGCGAGGCCTATATTTGCGATGCGGTGCGCACCCCGATCGGGCGCTATGCCGGCGCGCTGTCGGCGGTGCGGACCGACGATCTGGGCGCGATTCCGATCAAGGCGCTGATGGCGCGCAATCCCAAGGTCGATTGGGCGGCGGTCGACGACGTGATCTACGGCTGCGCCAACCAGGCCGGCGAGGACAATCGCAATGTGGCGCGGATGAGCGCGCTGTTGGCCGGCCTGCCCGAGAGCGTGTCGGGGGCGACCATCAACCGGCTGTGCGGCTCGGGGCTGGACGCGATCGCCACCGCCGCGCGCGCGATCAGGACCGGCGAGGCCGGGCTGATGATCGCCGGCGGGGTCGAGAGCATGAGCCGCGCCCCCTTCGTCATGGCCAAGGCCGATCAGGCCTTCTCGCGCAGCGCCGAGATCTTCGACACCACCATCGGCTGGCGTTTCGTCAACCGGCTGATGCGCGAGAAGTACGGCGTCGATTCGATGCCCGAGACCGCCGAGAACGTGGCCGAGGAACACCAGATCGCGCGCGCCGACCAAGACGCCTTCGCGCTGCGCAGCCAGTCCCGCGCCATCGCCGCGATCAAGGCCGGGCGGCTCGCGGCCGAGATCGTTCCGGTACCGGTCGCAGGCCGCAAGGGCGAGGTCGCCCAGGTCGAGCGCGACGAACATCCGCGCGAGACCTCGCTCGAAGCCTTGGCCAAGCTGCCGACGCCCTTCCGCAAGGGCGGCACCGTCACCGCCGGCAACGCCTCGGGCGTCAACGACGGCGCCTGCGCGACGCTGATCGCCTCGGAAGACGCCGCGCGCAAATACAGCCTCAAGCCGCGGGCGCGGGTGCTGGGCGCGGCCACGGCCGGGGTCGCGCCGCGGGTGATGGGCATCGGTCCCGCGCCCGCCAGCCGCAAGCTGCTCGATCGGCTCGGGCTTAGGATCGGCGAGGTCGACGTGATCGAACTCAACGAGGCCTTCGCCGCCCAGGCGCTGGCGGTGACCCGCCAGCTCGGCCTGGCCGACGACGCCGAACACGTCAATCCCAATGGCGGCGCGATCGCGCTCGGCCACCCGCTCGGCATGTCGGGCGCGCGGCTGGCGACCACCGCGCTCTGCGAACTCGAACGCCGCGGCGCGCGGCGCGCGCTGTGCACCATGTGCATCGGCGTCGGCCAAGGCATCGCTTTGCTGATCGAAAGGATGTGACCATGACCGAATACGATTCCAAGGCCCTGACCAAGGCCGTCGTCAAGCGCCTGTCCAATACGCCCAACAAGCGCCTGCGGCGCATCCTCGCCAGCCTGGTGACGCACATGCACGACTTCGTGCGCGACGTCAGGCTGACCGAGGCGGAATGGGCCTTCGCCATCGATTTCCTCACCCGCACCGGCCAGAAATGCGACGACAAGCGCCAGGAGTTCATCCTCTTGTCGGACACCACCGGCGTCTCGATGCTGGTCGATTTCCTCAATCACGCCAACCGCAAGGACGTCACGCCCTCGACCGTCGAGGGGCCGTTCTGGATCGACGGTTCGCCCTGGCTGAAGATGGGCGATTCGATCCTGCTCGACGGCAAGGGCGAGCCCTGCCACATCTCGGGCAAGGTGACCGATCCCAAGGGCAAGCCGATCAAGGGCGCGGTGCTGGACGTCTGGCAGGGCAATGCCGACGGCTTCTACGCCCTGCAGCAGCCCGGCATCCAGCCCGAATACAACCTGCGCGGCCGCTTCAAGACCGGAGCCGACGGCAGCTACGCCTTCCGTTCGTGCAAGCCGGTGCCCTATCCGGTGCCGACCGACGGGCCGGTGGGGGCGATGCTCAAGGCGACCCATCGCCACCCGATGCGCCCGCCGCATGTCCATTTCATCATCGAGGCCGAGGGCTACGCGCCGCTGACCACGCATCTCTTTCCCAAGGGCGGCAAGTACCTCGACTCGGACGCCGTGTTCGGGGTCAAGAACCGGCTGATCGTGCCGTTCAAGAAGCGCACCGATGCGGCCGAGGCGCGGGCGCTGGGCTTCGACAAGGCGCCTTACTACAAGGCCGAATACGATTTCACCCTCCAACCGGCGCGCTGACCATGCTCGACGAACGCGGTCTCGATCTGCTCTTCCGCCAGGCGCGCTCGCACAACGCCTGGCTCGACCGGCCGGTGAGCGAGGCGCAGCTGCGCGCGCTTTATGAAATCCTCAAATGGGGGCCGACCACCACCAACAGCCAGCCGGCGCGGTTCCTGTTCCTGCGCGCGGCGGCCGAGAAGGACAAGCTGGCGGCGTTCGCCTCGCCCGCCAACCAGCCCAAGATCAAGACCGCGCCGGTGGTGGCGATCGTCGCCTTCGATCTGCGCTTCTACGAGAACCTCGGGCGCACCTTTCCCCACAACCAGGCGGCGCGCTCCTGGTTCGAGGGCAAGGACCAGCACATCGCCACCACGGCGCTGCGCAACGGCTCGCTGCAGGGCGCCTATATGATCGTGGCGGCGCGCGCCATCGGCCTCGATTGCGGGCCGATGTCGGGCTTCGACAACGCCAAGGTCGACGCCGCCTTTTTCCCCGACGGCCGCTTCAAGTCGAACTTCATCTGCGGCCTCGGCTACGGCGACCCGGCCAAGGTCATGCCGCGCAATCCGCGGCTGGAGTTCGACGAAGTCTGCAAGGTGGTGTGACCATGCTGCGCGAAATGCTGCGCCGGGCGCTGTTCGTCCCGGTGCTGACGGTCGAGGATGCCGGCCCGGTGGCCGAGTTGACCCAAGCGCTGGCCGAGGGCGGGCTCAAGGTGGTCGAGTTCACCCTGCGCACGCCGGCGGCGCTGGCGGCGATCGAGGCCGCGGCCTCGGTCAAGGGCGTCACCGTCGGCGCCGGCACGGTGCTGCGCGAACTTGACTTCGTCCGCGCCGCTGATAGGGGCGCGAGCTTCTTCGTCAGCCCGGGCTTCAGCCAGGATCTGGCGCAGGCCGCGCGCGGCCGGGCCTGGCTGCCCGGCGTGCAGACGCCATCCGAAGTGATGGCGGCGCGTTCGGCCGGCTTCAAGGAGCTCAAGTTCTTCCCGTCCGAATTCGCCGGCGGGCCGGGCTGGCTCAAGGCCATCCACGCCGTCTTTCCCGAATTGCTGTTCTGCCCGACCGGCAGCATCGCCGAGGGCCGCATTAAGGATTATCTGGCCGCGCCCAATGTCGCCTGCGTCGGCGGCGCCTGGGTGGCGCCGGCCGAGCTGATCGCGAAGCGCGATTTCAAGGCGATAA
>Ga0194120_10008232_pt1 | contig 13859 bp, 16 predicted proteins | sample TA2MahCa65mmetaG_FD_148642 | JGI IMG/M metagenome (GOLD analysis project Ga0194120, IMG submission 148642) | Freshwater microbial communities from Lake Tanganyika, Tanzania - TA2015019 Mahale Deep Cast 65m | ecosystem: Environmental > Aquatic > Freshwater > Lake | place: Tanzania: Lake... | reverse complement strand
TTTTTGATATATATATATCTAATACATATCAAAAAATCATGTCTACATATGAACATCTTGTGTATCATGTTGAAAATAATACTATTGTAAAATGCAAGATACCTATCGAAGCATTTACGAATGAATATATGATTGATGTTAAAGATAAAATATATGCTAGGTTTTACGCTGATAGATTATTTAATATCGAAACACAAACAATGTTAACATCAGATAAATTTAAAGAAACAGATGGTAAAGATGGATTAATATATTTCAAAGATAGTATAGGATGTAATTCATATATCGATTTTAATTTGAAAAAAGCAAATCTTTTTTGCAAACATGACAATGATGGAACATTATTGGAACATCATAATGTATGTTATGATATAAACTCACATAGGTTTTTTGTTAACATTCTAAAACGCGATAATGTATATTATTTCATTAGTTCGAGAATGGCTAAAGAAGTGAAATTTTTCAGATATGATTATTTAAAAAGAGATAGGTATATTGAATATATTGTGATTGATAACATATTATGTAAAATAACAAATTATGATAATAATAAATTGAATGGAGTTACTATTACATATTGTCAAACAACACATAATCCATTAATGATTGAGAATTATTTAGATGATCAATTACATGGTATGGTTTGTGCATTCCAGAAATTCGGAAAAAAGATATATGAAAGAACATATGAAAATGGAACTCTTAAAAATGAAATATTTTTTGATGAAAATGGAAATCCAAGGATTGAAAATCCTATTGTTGTGAAATCATATCTTTTTGGAAAATTGCGAGGTAAAACAACAACAATTGGAAATAAAAGAACAGTTGAATTATTTGATCACGATGAAAAATTATATAAAACAGATGTTTATGAAGATGAAAAAATAGTATCTCAGAAAACTGAATCTTATTATAAGACTTATCATTATGAAGATTTAGGGAACACACTATACACCAAATTTAATTCAGATGGTTCTATTAATGAAATAGGATATTATACTAAATATTGGAAAAAAACTAGTAGATGGACTTTCTTTAACGATAAAGGAGTTGTTGTAAAGAAATGTATTCATGATGGAGAAACTGAACACGATATTGTAATATATAATGATAATGGAGTTCAAATAAAATATATTAGAAAGAAAACTATAGTTGGATACATAGGAACAGTTTATCTATATACTGATGAAGGACATCATTATGATACCCAAGAATATGATGATGAAGGACATCTTATAAAAACAACTAAAATAGAGGATTTAACTGAAATAGTTATTGTATAAACAAAATCCAAAAATAAAATGAGATATTTTATTTTTGGGTTTTATTCTCGCTTCCAGTTCATATGAGAAGCGTAGTTTTCCGAGCCCAAAACTGAAAACTCAGATCTCGTAATAAACCATCATATACGAGAAGAACAAATGCCAAAATCTATGAGTTTTTCAGGTATTTTAAAATTTCAACTTTTTTAATATAGATATATGAGTATTCCTAAAATTATTCATCAAATATGGATTGGACCAAAAAAGAAGCCCAATATATGGACTGATACATGGGAGAAAGACTATATGGTTATGTATCCTGAATATCAATATATACTCTGGAGCGATGATAATGTTATCAATGTATTAAGTAAATATCCATTATTACATGAAATGTATGAGTTAGAGAATTTATGGTCGGCAAAATCTGATATTTTGCGATATGTGATATTATATGAGTGTGGGGGGATTTATATAGATGCCGATAGTGTATGGTTGAATAATAAAAATTTAGACGAACTTATTAATAGAACTGATAAAGGAGGTATATTCGTTGGAAGAGAACCTGACAGTGAACGAACTACAACGGGTGTTATGGGATCTAGTAAAAATAATGAAATTATGTTTCATGTTATTAAAGAATTAGAAAAAGAAATCTCTAATAATGGAAAATTAAGTAAGCGAAAATATATGAGACATCGATCATATAAAGGTGTTGCTAAATTAATTGGACCATATTTTTTTGATAATTTATGTCGATACAAGATAACAATTTTTCCAAGTCATTATTTTTATCCTATTTCATGGCATAATGTTAGCTCTATTGATCAACACAAACATATGTCTTTACCAGAAGACAGTTTCATGTTTCAATATGGGTATACAACAAATGATTTTTGTAATAAGATCGGTTAAACTGATCTTATTTCAAAAATTATTTGTTATTTGATATAAACAACAAATGATTTGCATAAGCAAATCATTTGATTATAATAATTTTATTCATGCAATAAAATTATTCTATTTTTTTTAAATATAATATTATGAAGTATTGTTTCTATATTATTAATAATTTGAGATCATATAAAAGCAGATGGGTATGGCAAATACAAGAAGGACTTGCTAAACATTCCAAAAAATTAGAATTGACAGATAACATAGAAGAAGCACAATATATATTCATCATTAAAGATGATATTAACAAGTTTCAATTAAGAGATGATCAGTATTTTATTGTTGTGAGTATTCAAGATAATATTATTTGTGATCATCAAACTATTAATCATCCAAAAGTTAAATATATTTTAGAACATACAAAACTATTAAATGATCCTAAAAAATTATTAACTATTGATGATAATCGAGCAAAATATTTGTTAAAATTTAATGGAACTGTTCAAGAACAAATTTTTGATAATTATGATAAGAAGGTTTTATTAATTTTAAATACATCGTATCATTATAATGTTATTTTTCAGAACACAATTATTCCATTAAAAAATAGAAAATATGATTTAGTATTTGTTGGGACAACTGAATATAATATTAAAGAAATAACAAAACATCGAACGGATATTATTGATAAGATCGAAGAGTTCTGTAAAAAATATAATTATACTTGTTATACTTATCCTGCAAAATTAAAAGTAGATAAATATTATAATTTATTAAAAGAGACTCGATTTTTTGTTTCACCATATGGTTATGGTGAATTTAGTTTGAAGGATTTTGAATGTGTATGTTTTGGTTGTCATGTTATTAAACCCAAGATATATTTTGATTATTATCCCAATTATTGTCACAATTTTGATGATTTCGAATTAGATTTTAGTAATTTTGATGAAAAAATGTTATATTTATTGAGTAATCTTGATTTAGTTCAAGATAAAGTTGAACAAAATAGGAAATTATTTTTGGAACATGATTTAGAGAATGAAATAAAACAATTAGATGAATTTTTCTAAGAATTGAAATCCAATGGTTTATAATTCTTATGTTTTTCTTCCCAATCCTTATTATTAAGTCTTGTTCCATATGGTGTCATGAATTCATATGTGCTATACACTGGTCCTAGGAACAGTTTTTGTCTATTTGTAATTTTATCCTTCATGATAATATACATCAAATTTACTCCTTCATTTCCAAGATGAATAATTTTTCCCTTGTCTCTAATATCAGGCGATCCTGTATAATATGTGCTAACCTCGGGTTTATACTTGGATAAATTCTCTGGACTGGCTAATTTGAAATACCAACCATCATATATAATAGATCCTGATATTTTGTGTTCTTTGACAGCAATACTTTTTAGTTTTTCTACAAGTTTTTGATCTGGTGTTATGCCATCTAAATATGCAATGTTAACAATACAGTTTGATATGTTTTACGAATTCCATCGAATCTTTTTGCATGATAGTCCGTTAAAACCTAACTTCGCCTTTAGGCGAAGTTATTTCAACGCTTATTTTTGAAAAATCTTCGATTTTTCAAAAATAACCGTTGCAACTAGTAGCCTAAAACTTGATATGTCTTGATAAAAAGCTTCGCTTTTTATCAAAATAAGTATTGGACAACGCGAGATTAGTAGATGCGAAGCATCTACTAATCCGCTTAGAATAAAAACTTCGTTTTTATTCTTCTCGTTGCAATGTCAACAAAAACTTGATATTTCTTGATAAAAAGCGAAGCTTTTTATCAAGAAATATCAAGTTTATTGTTGCCGTGATTGAGATAACTAATTGGACAAATTGATAAAAATAACAGTGTTGAGAAATCAACTTTTCTCACACACATAGACAATGGATGTTTTTTTCATATGCAATTCGTCCTATACCACGAATATTCGTTATTTCTCGAGGATGTGTGAACCGATGAGTTTGACGATATGCGATTATTTTGTCTGCCTTTCCTTTTCCAATAGCAGCCAATGTTTTGAGTTCTTCGAAAGAAGCGGTGTTGAGGTTCACCATTTTGATTCTTACTGTTCTGTGAACTTCAGGAGGTGCTTCTTCTGGTTCCTCTTCAGAATCATCATCGATCACCACAACATCAGTAGCTTTAGTTTCTTCAACACCACCATCATCAACTACTTCAGTTTTAGCCTTGATTTCACCACCATGACGAGTTTCTACTAGCTTCTTGATAAATCCTGCCACTATCAAAATATCGGTTTCATCTTCAAAGTAGAACCATTCTCTTCCGATGTGTGTTCCATCTTTGATGTTGGTATATGAAAGAGTTTGATGAACCAAACTTTCCGATTTATGACAATCAGTAAATTTTACTTGAAAGTAGATAATAATTGGTCGTCCTAATTCTCGTTCCCATTCACACTTTCGTTCCTCAACTGTTCGTGATGTTCGTCCCAACTTTATGTATTTTGGTTCCTCATCCGCAAAATGGAATCCGTAGACATATCCAGGTCTATCCAAATTGGGTTCAGCCGATTTACTCAAGATCTTCTTCTGAGTAGCCTCGTCATTCAACACGAAATGACGATACAACTCAGGGAATTTTTTGATGTCATCTAGAGACATCTTGTTTATTCTCGAAGGAAGATTCGAGAACAAGTGCAATATTCATATAATATGAATGGGATTTTCATATACTTCATAGTTCAATTTTTTGTATGATCAAATTTGTATATCTTTTATTTGATATTTTTTTGATAATATCGTAATATAATAACTCTCAAATAAGATAACATTTGTAAATCACATAAAAGCCTTTTTTGAGATTTAGATATATTCTGTAATAATAAAGAATAATATAATTTGAATATCCAATATTTTTCCAACATTAAAATCTGCTTGATAAAAATTTCCAAAAGTATCGCCTTCTGTAAAAGCTTGACATATTTTCATATTATATTCTTTATATCGATCAATATCATTTTTAACAACTCCTAAAGGTTTATAAAATGCAATTATTGGAAAATCAATTGACATAATATATTATAAAAATTGAAAATAATAAAAGTATATAATATTTCAATGATAAATCAGTTTTAATATGGCTCTAACAAGGATCTCCTTTATTAAGCCTGAAACAATCAATAAAACAATAGCTATTCCAACATCAATAAATAATATATATGATGGTTATTCAAATATTCGTTCAATATTTCCATTTGAAATAGAATGTCATATTGTATACGATTTATGGAGTTTACTTAAGAATATATTAAAAGATAAGATTGATATATTTTATACAGAAGAAAGAGAAGGATTAAAACCTATATTAGTTTTAGAATCAGGATACAACAATGATTCAATAAATTCCATTATGAATATGAATATATGTGAATGTTATGAAGATAATGAAAATTTACGAAAGTTGAAAAATCTTATTGTTCGTCCTAATTTTGTATGTGAATGTTGTCCTAGTAGTTGTCCATTGATGAAATATATATTTATGTCTAAACTTCATGCATATGATTCAGTTATTGAAGATACTGATACATTGAATCTTATGAATCCTCATGAGATTTGTGAAGCTTGTAAAATAGGAATAGATTATGTATCTAATTTACCATATACTCTACATGATATACTTCAGACAATAGGATATATTTCAATATCTCAAAATGATTTAGTCGGAAAAATTATACTTAAAACTAATTTTTTAGATATTATGAATTCTGATGAAGCTTATCATAGATACGATATTGTAATAAGATATCATAAACCAACAAATTCATCTTCTGTTGAAGAATTAGATCCTATCCGCTATACCAGTGAATATATCGAATATCGTAAATATAAAGAAGCTAAATTATTAAAATTAACTGAATATTATAATGCTTCAATGAGTATTCTAGATACTCACATTATTGTTGATGAATCATGTTGTTGTTCTTCTTCATGGCATTATGAACCTGAGATTCCAATTAATATTAATAGAGATAAAATTAAAAACGCATTTTATCATAGATTAGATTCCAAAAATGATGATAAAATCATAGGCGATGAAATAGTGATAGGTGAAGTGGTAAATGATGGAACGGCACGAGTCGAAGATAATATATGGGATGTGAAACCTATGTCTGACATCAAAGTAGATGATGTTAAAATAGAATCCAAAAAAGAAGAAGGTGAAATAATTACTTAGTAGAAGTCATTGCATTTATAATAACTTTTTTTGAGACAAAGTTTCAAAAAAAGTTGAAAATAATATTTTTATATATTATGTATAATTTTTAATTATACATAATGTGCTCGATACTTCAGACTATATTTATAATAGCATTATCAATAGTAGCATTATATTTTGTTTCTCAATATTACATCGGGGAACAATTATTTGTTGCTTGTTTGGCAATACTTTCAATAGCATATATGCTAATAGTGTATATATTATGTCCTCAACATTACGCCCATGATGACGATTAGATTATAATCATTTCATCATATTGAATTCCTCGAGTTTCTTCTTCTATTTTTTCAATATCATCATCATTAACAATAACTTCATTATCATAATCATATTCTTCATAATATTCTGAATCATCATCTAACATTTCACTATAAACATCATCGTCATCTTCATATTCATAGTTATTTTCAGCAAATATATCTTCATTATATATGTCGAGCAATTCTTTGGTTGTATATTTGTGTTTAGAAAATGTTTTATTATGATATGCCGTGTGATAATTAACATCATGTTGTAATTGTTCTTTTGACTGTTCTTCAATAATATATTTTGCTGTATGTTGTTTATGATCAATATAACATAATGCGATTCCAATATCCAACATGTTAGTTTGATTTTTTCCTCGTTTGGGGAATATTCTGAGTTTTTTAGCTTGAATGATTACTGGAAATTTACAAAATTGACCGTTAAAACTTAACTTCGCATTTGGCGAAGTTATTTCAACGCTTGTTTTAGAGGCTTTGCCTCTAAAACAACCGTTTACAAATTCAGAATTTTTGAAAGTTTCCAATAAGATCCAGCGTCCAGTTTTTAGATCCTGAAATTGAATAGTATATGATCTATTCGTATCATATAAATTCCAAATAGATATCTCAGTGAGTGTTTGTTGTTTCTTTAATTCGATTTCGAGATATTTATTAACATTTTTATAAATTAAATAATGTGTTTCATTATTAGTCATGGAATGATATCCTTTTGTTTTGTAATTTGAAATATTCAAAATTGTTCCTTCATTATTTTCAAATTTATCTGATGGAATATCATAGGAAGTTGTAAAATTTCTTTTTTTTCGATTATAATGTATTTTCTTATTAATACATTGATTTTCTAGGTCATCTTTTACATTTTCCCACAGATACTGTTTATTTAGAATGGTATTATTAGATTTATCTAAATTATACATTGAATCTATATCAGTATCTATATTATTTGAAGTCCATAAATTGTCATTAATTGAATTATTATATTGCAATGATTGAATACTTGGTTGTGAATAGTGACTTCGCATAGTTTTTCCGTGATACTGATCGTAGTTTCTCTGTGGCTTTTCGAATGACATGTTTACCCTATAATTATCACTTACATAATATTTGATACTACGAGTATATTAAAATTTTTATTCGAAACTCAATATAAAGTCAATAAAATGAATTTATAAAAAAGTTGAAATAAACATGATATCAAGTTTATCACGACTTTTTTAAAGAACTCATTCTTTAAAAAAGTTGAAAAGTCAAATAATCTATAAATATTAATTGATTTTTCAATTAATTTGAAGTCTATTACACAAAGCAATGGCATTTCATCCTCTAAGCAAGACATCGTCATTCAAAATGGTTGATTCACCTGTTTCAACAAAAAGTATCAAGTTAGAGAGGTTTACTATTGGACATGTTCTTGTTGTAATAGATAACAAATCTCAAACGCTTGTTATGTTAGATCTGAAATATGGATTGCATATCGCGCCAGATTCAAAGATGGGTATGACTGTCCTATCTTCTATGAAAGGAACTATATCTGTTGGCGAGTATTGCAACAAAGATTGCAAATACAATGACGCATGTGATAATCCCGAATGTAAACATCATATCAATTGGTGTAATGCAGGAACTATTACAACAATTCCACGAGCAGGATTATATGAATGTCCTGACAGAGACGAATGTCATGATTTGGAGTGTAAGTATAAACATCCAAGTCGATTAAAGAGAATAGGGCTTCAAGTATGTGATTCTACGATGTGTGTAGGAGCAACATGCAAAAGGCTTCATATTTGGAAGCCTAGGCATATTGATTATTCTCTTCTGAAGTTGAGTTAAAACTTTCGAAAGATTTGATAACTTATGTGGATGGAAGTGCAGGATACAACAAGTGTTGTCAAGAAAGTGTTTCGAATACAACACTTGTGTTAGACATAATAAGTTATTTTTGATTACAAATTTTTAATTTGTAATCAAAAAAATTGATATCTGATTTCTCTAATATGTCTATAGATTCTTTTATTATTTACTTGTGTTGTTTACTTGTGTTGTTTCGAGACGAGCTTCAACTCAACAGGACAAGCGTTCAATATGGAGGATATTCGTAATCAAATTCGTCATATTGTCACAACAGAAGAATTTTACAAACATCCTTTTGACGATACAATTCGTCGTTTTCAGCTAAATAAATATTGGGATATTTATGTTCAAGAATGTAATGAAGCAATCAAAAGTGGTAATGCTTCAGCTATGAATTATTTAGGTTTGTATCACATGAATATAACATATAATTATGATGAGATGAAAAAATATTTTGGGATGGCAATAGAACATGGAAGTGGAGTATCGCCATATAATTTGGGAGTATATCATGAAACTGTAACACACAAGTATGAAGAAATGCTTAGATTGTATACAATATCAGCCAAGAGGAGAATTTCATATGCGGTTCAACGATTAACAAGTTATTGTTTTTCAAATAATAAAATTACCGAATTAACAAAAATCATTTTAGAAAACGATATTTATTATGATGAAATGGTTCCGTATGTTGAAAATATTTTGGATAGACAATTCAATGATGAACTTTATTTGAAATTCGAAGGTCGAGTTAATCTGAGATTCAAAGCAATATATGAGGCAAAGTCTAAATCTAAGATGATTTCTTAAAAAATTTGAAAACATAATTATTTAAAATTACTATTATTATTTTTTTATATTGAAGATGCTTTCTACAATATATCGATCTGTTCTGAAAATTAAACATGTTCGATATAGTTCACGATTAGCTTCAGAAATACAAGTTTATCTAAAAGATCGTGGAAATTTTATTCCTTTTGCTAATCTTTTATTGTCAGCAGAAGAATATGATAAATATTCTACATTTAGAAAGATTAAATTAGGTAAATATAATTCATTAAATAAATTTGCATCAACTCATTCTCTAAAAGAGAATGAAAGAAAAACATATATCAATTATATAAATGATTTGAAGAAACAACCATATAGTGTGTATAATTTTGTTGTTGGATATTGGATATTCCAATTTGGATTAAATTTAGGATTCTTTTCTTTACGAAAAGCAAATCATGTATTCAAGAGTCTATTCGGATCGGACAAACTATCAGAAAAAATAGATCACCTCAAACTTGATGAAAATATAGAACCTATGATGAACATTTTTGATATTGTTACTTTTTCACCTGATGCTAAAATAACTCTGTTATTAGGTTGTTCAGCAGTATTATGCTCTGGATTAGTATTTGCAAAACAAGGAATAAAAATAATGATCGATGAATTTAAGTCACCATATTATAACTATGACGAAATGTTAAGAATATTCCAAGGAAACAAAATAATCCTGAAATAAAACTTTTTGAAACTTTGTTTCAAAAAGTTGAAATTTTTTTATTTATATAATTTATTCAATAAATTATATGAGTTCACGAAAAGAAAAAGCGTTCATTCAGAATATTTATCTATTACAAATGGATAAAGTCAAAAATAAGTATGTTAGAGAATTCAAGGTTGTTGGAACAACAAACAATGTATACACTGTTACTATTGATAATGATCCAAGATGCACATGTCCCGATTGTGCATATAGAGGCAAAATTTGTAAACATATCTATTTCATTATGTTGAGAATTATGCAAATTAATGGAGATGTTAAAAATCATTACAATAACAATGAATTATTAGAAATGTTTTATTATATTCCTGCATATGTAAGTAATGATATGGCATTGAAACAAGAGAAGAAAAAAGATATCAAACAAAAGTTTGATGACAAATGTCCAATATGTTTAGATAATATAACAGAAAAAAGTAAAAACTTGGATTATTGTAAATATGGATGTGGTAAAAGTGTTCATCAAACATGTTTGACTATTTGGCAAAAATCAAATAAAGTATCATTGAAATGTTTCTTTTGTAGACATGATTGGGATGTTGGAATGAAACATGATGATTTGGATGATTCTGACTTAGATGACTTTGACTTAGAAAATTTGGGTGATGATTCTGAAGACGATGAATTTAATGAAGATGAATCTGATTTGGATGAATTTGAAGAAGATATTATACAAGATGATTTGAGTAAATATAGTTTGAATGAGTTGATAGAATTGGCTACAAATTTGGGTTTATCTAAATCTGGAACAAAACAGGTATTGATTAATAGGATACAACCAAGATTGCGAGAATTAGAAAATTAGATAATATTGAATGTAGAGAATGATGGAGTTATATTTATATCAAAAACAGGAACCTTTATATTCTTTTCTTTTACAATTTTCATGACTTTTCCGATACAAATGATTCTGATCTAGATATAGAACTTCCACATGATTGACATTCATAAGTTCTTGTATCAGAATCTCGATAGGATTTAGTGACTGTTTGACCAATTATATTAATATCAAAGTCTTCTGTTTTTTCTATAACTAAAATTCTATTTTCTCCTTCATCAATTGATTCATGTTTCAAATTCAATTGATCACATCTCATATGAATATATTTTCGTTCATCTGAATCATAATCACTTAATTTTAGAACATCATATTTTGAATCTAAAAATGAAAATATTAGTTTATCTAATGAGGCACATTCAAGATCTTCTTTTTGCGTATTTATTGTTTTATTAGCTTCTGTCAACCATTTTTTCCATTTATTATCCAAATCAATATATTCTTTATTGTTCTGTTGTATTATTTTTTGTAATTCGGCATTAGTCATTTGATTGTTGTATATTTTACTTTGATACTTGAAAATGATATGTGATATATGAGGATATTTTAATAATGCTTTTTCAAAAAATGTTCCTTTTAATTTATTAGCTAGTTTCATCATATTGCATTAATTATATATATTGTATGTTGTAAATTGTAATCTATTATTCAAATTTTTTCATATTTCATAAAAATTGAAATCTATTAATATCTAAAAATATTATATCCAAAATTAAAATCTCTATCATGAAGTTCATTCTTCTGTTATTGAACACTTGTCTAGCTTACCAGTATATTATTCCCGATGTTATTCCAAGGTATAATCATTCATTAACTAATATTGAATCTCAGAATGTATCAGTTCATAAATTTTTTGTTGAAACACATAAGTATTTCGCTATGTGTTTCAAAAATAATGAATGTAGTATTCAATGTAGATATTATTCCGAATCATATGATGAAACACATCTAAAACAAATAACTTTTCATGAAAACTGTCAAGTTATCGCTAGAGTAAAATATAAGTTTGATCAATTTGGATTGCATATCAAGGCATCTCAACATTGGAAAAATAATGATATGTTGTATGAAGTTAGTGTTTACAATACAAAATCTCAAAATCTGCCATCAGATGTAATTGCTCATTCGCGATTTGGTTATTATCATATTTTAACAGGAAGATCAATTCAATGTGTCAAATATGATTATTATGAACCAATTAACAAAACTCGTATTATGAGAGGACACTGTAGGAAAAATGGCGATCTCGTTCAAATAGATAAAGTTTATTTTATCGAAAAAAATTGAAAAACAAAATAGTTTGAAAATTCCCAAGTAATTTGATCTTATTATTTGACTTAACTAATACCAAACATGAAACTCGTTGGTGTTTTTATCGTCATAAATATGGTGGTTAGCAATGCACTTGATCTCAAACCACCTTCTATCAACTATATGCAACAACAAACAATATCAACTGACAAAAATTCATTTGCTATTCAATTGCGACAAAATACAGAACTAAAAACTATTGAAGAATCTAAATTTAATGAGTTTATTGAAAGTGTTAAGTTGGCAGTTGATGTCAATTCTAAAATTAACACAGTTCAATGGAAATATGAAATATCGTCAACGCTTGGAGTTCTGAAAGTATTATTCGTTGAAGCAAAAATCGATTCAACAAATATTAATTTTGCAATCAAAGGAGCACAAATTAACCAAGAAATTCCTGAAGTATATAAGTCTGAGGAACAATGTGTTCCTGGAACACGCCTTTCATGTTCTCGAGGTTCTAATTGTCATGTTGTGTCATTTCGGGATTGCAGAAATGTCAATGTTAAACGAGGTATCACACCAGATGAAATTACACAGGTTGTTAACTCACTTAATAGCCAAATTCCTGAAGTTGTGAAAGAATTCACGAAATAAATAAAAAAGTTGAAATGTTCTATTATCAAGATTTCATATATATTATTTTATTAACTACGCCTGTAAAACATACATCATGAAATTTCTTTCAATAATATTGATTGTGTCTCTTATTAAATGTATTCGATCACAAGATCCACCAATTGAAGAACCAATGTCTTCAATTGCTTTACAAATAGCTGATAAACTAAAAACATATTCTATATCATCAATCGGCGATCGACATTCCAAAATAGGTTTTGATAATCTTAAAATTGGCAATGATGTATCAACTGGAGATATTTTAGTTGAGAATATTGATCGGCTTATAGATTTATGGTTCAAAAATAAAGTTATAACTGATACAACGATACATTTTAGCAAGATACTTAGTGAATCATTACAAGAATATGTATTATCATCTAAAACAACAAAAAAATCAAAAATAAATTTCGATTTGTCATTTAGAAATAATGACGGCGGTTCTATGTCTTTGATGAATTTAGAATTCTCACAACATCCTACTAATAATAATATACTCTTATGGAAAAAATATGTATCACAAACATCATTTGATGTATCGGCTGATACTGTTGTTGTAACTAATTCGGATTGTGATATTTTTAAATGTGTAAGCCGTGATAGTATAGTAGCCCTACCAAAGTATATTACATATGAGCATGTTGAAGCAATTATGAAAATCCATTTTATAACTTTAGGTGTGTTGGACAATGTAGGATTAATTGGAGCGTAAAAACTCTTAATGAGTTATATTAAAAAATTGAATGATATATCTAATATACATATATTAAATATATCATAAAAATGGAGCCAATCTATTTCTATAAGGAGTATGACAAATTTGGAGTTTTCCAATTTCTATTCTAGTGAAATAACAATCAATGGTAAAAAATTCCCTACGGCAACAATAAACTTGATATTTCTTGATAAAAAGCTTCGCTTTTTATCAAGAAATATCAAGTTTTTGTTGACATTGCAACGAGTAGCCCAATACTTATTTTGATAAAAAGCGAAGCTTTTTATCA
>Ga0194120_10008228_pt1 | contig 13863 bp, 13 predicted proteins | sample TA2MahCa65mmetaG_FD_148642 | JGI IMG/M metagenome (GOLD analysis project Ga0194120, IMG submission 148642) | Freshwater microbial communities from Lake Tanganyika, Tanzania - TA2015019 Mahale Deep Cast 65m | ecosystem: Environmental > Aquatic > Freshwater > Lake | place: Tanzania: Lake... | reverse complement strand
TGATCTTGTCTGCCATGACGCGGGAAGCTGAAATAAGACCGTTCTCCTCGGATGGAGTGACCTCGACACGAAAGAGGGGAAGCAGGGTCGGGTCGGAGGTGAGCGGACAGATGGTGATCGACTCGGTCGCCGCGAAGGATTGATCCTGGACGATCACCACCGGCCGAGGTTTGGCGACGTAGGTGCCGCCACCGGAGACCGTCCAGATGTCGCCTCGGTTCATCGAAAATTGATGAACGAGATGGAATCGACGAAGGCCTGATCTTCCGCGTCATGTGGGCTCGCCGCGGCCAAGCGAGCTTGGCGGCGCGCCTCGGCGCGAAACGCCGGTGAATTGGTGTCCGGGACCCAGATCTGGATGGGGCGGAGGCCCTGGGCGCGGAGCTTGCGGCGATGGGCGCGCACCCGCTCCTTGACCGAGGTACCCCCCTTGCGCCGCTTGGTCGCCTTTCCCGATCGCGTGGTCATGTCGGCCCTCCGTTACATGTAACGTAACGGGCCGGCGGCCCCGTCGCAAGGGGTGCTAGTCCTCGCCGAATTTCTCGGCCACCATCTTTTCGATGGCGTCGAGGGCGGCCATGGCGTCGGCGCCCTTGGCCTTGACCAGGATGGTCGAGCCGATGCCGGCGGCGAGCATCATCAGGCCCATGATCGAGAGGCCGGAGACCTCGGTGCCGTCGCGGCAGACCGTCACCTCGGCGTCGAAACCGGCCACCAGCTTGACCAGCTTGGCCGCGGCGCGGGCGTGCAGGCCGCGCTGATTGAGGATGGGAAGCGAACGCGAGAGCTCGACGGGCGCGTCCATCAGCACTTGCCCTTGTCCTTTTCCTCGAGGAGCTCCGAGGCGCGCTTGATGTATTTGCGTCCGGCGTCCTGGGCGGCCTTGACCGCCTCGTCGAGGGGGCATTTGTCGCGGATCGAGGCGAGCTTGATCAGCATCGGCAGGTTGACGCCGGCGATCACCTCGACCTGGCCCTTGGCCATGCAGGAGAGGGCGAGGTTGGAGGGCGTGCCGCCGAACATGTCGGTGAGGACGATGACGCCATCGCCGTGGTTGCAGTCCCGCGCCGCCGCCAGGATCTCGGCCCGGCGCTGCTCCATGTCGTCCTCGGGTCCGATGCAGACCGCGTTCATGCAGGGCTGGGGCCCGACCACGTGCTCCGTCGTCTTGAGGAGTTCCTCGGCCAGGCGGCCATGGGTGACGAGCACGATGCCGATCGACATGGGTCTATCCTACTCGCTCGTTTGTCCGAGGTCGCGATGCACCAGGGCGGTGCGCTGTCCGGCGGTCTCTAGGCGTCGCGCCATGCGCTCGGCGGCGAAGACCGAGCGATGGCGGCCGCCGGTGCAGCCGAAGGCCAGGGTAAGGTAGCTCTTTCCTTCCGACGTGAAGCGCGGCAACAGCGACACCAACAACTCCGCCAAGGTCTCGAAGAACGGCGCGAAGGCGGGATCGGCCTCGATATGGGCCCCCACCGCCGGATCGCGCCCGTCGAGCGGACGCAAGGCGCTGTCGTAATGCGGATTGCGGAGGAAACGCAAGTCGAAGACGAAGTCGGCCTCCCGGGGCAGGCCGTTGCGAAAGGCGAAGGACAGCACCGTCACCGTCATGCGCGGGGCCTGGCGGGGGGTGAAGCGCACCGCGAGGATGGTCCGCAGATCGGCCGCCCTGGTGCGGGAGGTGTCGATCACCAGATCGGCGCGCTCGGCGAGCGGGGTGATCAGGCGGCGCTCGGCCTGGATGCCCTCGGTGACCGGCGCGTCCTTGGCGAGGGGATGGCGCCGCCGCGTCTCGGTGTAGCGCCGGCGCAGCACTTCGTCCTCGCAATCGAGGAAGAGGAGGTGCAGGGCGAGATCGTCCCGCGCCCGCAAGGGTTCGAGCACCGCCTCGAGGCGCTTGGGGTCGAAGTTGCGCGCGCGGATGTCGATGCCGACGGCGACCGGTCGGCGCTGCATTTCCCCGGGCTTGAGGGCGTCGGGGAGAAGGGCGAGGGGCAGATTGTCGATCGCCTCCCACCCCATGTCCTCGAGCACCTTGAGGGCGGTCGAGCGCCCGGCGCCGGACATGCCGGTCACCAGAAGCACGGGGGTGCGGGTCTCGTCCTTGCCCTTGTCGTCGCTCATGCGGCGCACCGCGAGGCGTTGGCCGCGGCGAGACGAAGCTTGGCGTCCGCCGAGGCCTCGAAGGCGTCGAGCCGGAGGAGCGGCAAGAGCCGCCCGAGATATTCGGCCTTCGCTTCCACCGGCATGCGCTCGACGGGTCCCGCCTGGCAATCGAGATCGACCACCAGGGCGAGGCGCGTCGCGCTCTTGTGCCGTGTCTCGATGATACCCAGGCCGCGAACCTCCATCTTGCCGGCGATCGGCGCGGGGGCGCGGGCGATCAGCCCATCCGCCTCGGCCGAAAGCTCGACCTGGTCGTCGGCGATCAAGCTCGCCCCGCGATCGATCAGGCGCAGCGCAAGGTCGGATTTGCCGGAGCCGGACGGCCCGCGCAACAGGACGCCCGCCCCGTCGACCTCGACCGCCGTCGCATGGACGAGAAGCATGGGGGCCTAGCCTAGCCGCGCTTCGCGCCGGGTCAACCGTCGCCGGCGAGGGGCAGGCGCAGCACCAGCCGCGCCCCGGCCACCTTGCCGATCACGTCGCGCCGGTTCTCGGCGGCCAGGGTTCCACCATGGGCGTGGGCGATCTGGCGGGCGAGGCCGAGGCCAAGCCCGGCATGCCATTCCCCCGCCGGCGCCTGGGGCCGATCGGTATGGAAACGCTCGAAGACCCGCTCGAGGTCGTTTTCGCGGATGCCCGGCCCGTCATCCTCGACGGCGAGTGCCGCCCCGCCGTCCCGGCTCAAGCGCAAGCGCACCGTCCCCCCCGGTGGCGAAAAGGACCGGGCATTGTCGACCAGATTGCCAAGGAGGCGGCCGAGGGCGGCGGCGTCGCCCATGACCGTGATCGCAGGCCCGGGTAGGTCGGCCGCGAGCTTGACCGCCCCTGGCGGCGCGGCATCTTCGTCCGCCGCGACGTAGTCGCGGACGAAAGCGGCGAGATCGAGGGGTTGGTACCGGGCGCGGCTCAATTCGGCGTCGAGGCGCGAGGCCTCGGCGATTTCGGTGATCAGGCGGTCCATGCGGCGGATGGCGAGCACGGCGGACGCCTCGAGCCGCCGTCGCGTGACCTCGTCGGGCGCGACCGCCAGGGCCTCGAGGGCGCTTCTGAGCGAGGCGAGGGGGCCGCGCAGTTCATGGGCGACGTCGGCGGCGAAGGCCTCGTTGGCGTCGAGGCGGGCATAGAGCGCCTGGGTCATCGCCGCCATGGCGGCGGAGAGCCCGCCGATTTCATCGCCCCGCGCCGCGAGATCGGGAATCTCGGCACGGTGCTCCGGCGCCCTGCGCACGGTCTCCGCCGCCTCGGCCAAGCGCCGAAGCGGCCGGGCGATCCCCGCCGCGAGCAAGAGCGAGACCGCGATGGAGGCCGCGAGGGAGAGCGCGAAGAATTCGAGGATGCGCAGGCGCTGGGCGGCGACTTCGCGGTCGATCTCGACCGCGTCCTCGGAAAGGACCAGCGCCCCCACCACCTTGCGCAGGCGGGTGACCGGCACCGAGGCCGCGATCACCGGAACGCCGTCGGCGCGTTCCCGGCGCGCGACCGCCGGTTCGCCGTCGAGGGCGGCGAGGGCCTCGGGGAAATCGGCGGCGCTCTCGCCGAATTTCTCCTCGACCGGCGGTAACGGCCTTCCGATCAGGGCGCGAAATCGCGCCTCGAACCAGGCCAGCGGATCGAAGCGGTCGGGCGGCGGAAGGGCCTCGCGCTCGACCCGCCGTCCGGCATCGGCGTGGCGGCGGGTATCGACCAGGAGGACGCCGCCCTCGTCGAAGAGCCGCGCCCGGAGCTGGGGTGCCACGACCAGGCGGAGAACGATCTGTCGCGCCGCCTCCTCGTCGAGGCCATGGGCCTCGCTGCCGCCGGCGATGGCGCTTTCACCGAGGGCCCCGGCGATCAATTCGGCCCGCCCGGCGACGGCATCGAGCCGCGCCTCGATCAAGGCCTCGCGCAAATCGCCGAGTCCGATCAACCCGGCCACCAGGATCACCGGCGGGATGAGGTTGGGCAGCAGCAACCGCCGCATCAACGACGCCGAGGAGCGGCGCGGCGCGGAAAGCGGCGCTGCCTCAGCCATGATCGCTCTTGTAGCGGTAGCCGATGCCGTAGAGCGTCTCGACTGCGTCGAAGGCCGGATCGATCGCCTCGAATTTGCGGCGCAGGCGCTTGATGTGGCTGTCGACGGTGCGATCGTCGACATCGGCGTCGGCGGGATAGGCGGCCTCGATCAACTGGGCGCGGCTCTTGACGTGTCCCGGCCGTCGCGCGAGGGCCTCGAGGATCAGGAATTCCGAGACGGTGAGGGGGATCTCGGCACCCTTCCAGCGGCAGGAATGGCGGGTGGGATCGAGGGAGAGACCGCCCCGTTCGAGGGGCCGGTCGCCGGGCGGGCCGGCGCGGCGGAGGATGGCGCGGATGCGCTCGACCAGAAGATTGCGCGAGACCGGCTTCCTCAGGAAATCATCGGCGCCCAAACGAAGTCCGGCGACTTCGTCGTCCTCGGCGTCCTTGGAGGTGAGAAAAAGCGCCGGCACGTCGGAGACCTGACGCAAGCGGCGCAGCGTCTCCAGGCCGTCGAGGCCCGGCATCTTGATGTCGAGGACCACCAGGTCGGCGGGTTGGGCAGCGAGCCCCGCGAGCGCCGCTTCCCCGCTCCGATAGGTCGCGACCTCGAAGCCGGCGGCCTCCAACCCGACGGTCAAGGCGGCGAGCAGGTCGCGATCGTCATCGACCAGGGCGATCCTTCGGCGCATGGCGGCAGTCTAATACGATCGGGGCGGAGGAGGGACCTCGCCCTTGAGTCTGGTCCGACCGGATTGAATCACGGCCGCGCTTCCTATCTTTTTTTCCGTCACGCCCGCGTAAGCGGGCGTCCAGGCTTTTTTGCTGGATGCCTGCTTTCGCAGGCATGATGGGGTGGACGGCCCCTGCTCACCGGCGTCGTAATGCGCCAAGGTGGTCGTAGTGACACACCACATAGAGGGGGCCGTCCATGAACGAGATTAGCATGATCGGGTTGGATCTGGCGAAAGGGGCCTTCCAGGTCCACGGTGTCGATGGCGGAGGCGAGGTGGTGGTGCGGCGGCGGCTGCGGCGGGGCCAGGTGCTCGGCTTCTTCGCCAAGCTGGGGCCGTGCGTGGTGGGGATGGAGGCCTGCGCCTCGTCCCATTACTGGGCGCGGGAGCTGCGGAGGCTCGGCCACGAGGTGCGCCTGATCCCGCCGGCCTACGTCAAGCCCTACGTCAAGCGGGGGCGCAAGAACGACGCCACCGACGCGGCGGCGATCTGCGAGGCGATGACGAGCAAGGGCATGAGCTTGGTGCCGGTGAAGACGCCGGAGCAACAGGCGGGGCTGATGCTGCACCGGGCCCGGCGACTGCTGGTCAGGCAGCGCGTCATGCTGGCCAACGCGGTGCGGTCGCATCTCGCCGAATTCGGCATCGTCGATGCCCAGGGCGAGGCGGGTCTCGACCGGCTGATCGGCGTGGCCGTCGATGCCGACGACCCCTCGCTGCCGGCCGCCGCCCGCGAGGCCCTGGCGATGCTGGCGGCGCAACTCAGGGACGCCGAGGCCAAGGTCGAGGCGCTGGACCGGGAAATCCTCGCCCGGCATCGCGCCGACGACGCCAGCCGGCGCCTCGCCTCCATCCCCGGCATCGGGCCGGTGAGTGCCAGCGCCATCGTCGCCACCGTCGGCGATGCCCGCCGCTTCCGCACCGGGCGCGACTTCGCCGCCTGGCTGGGGCTGGTGCCATCGCAGCACTCCAGCGGCGGCAAGACCGTGCTCGGCCCCATCACCAAGATGGGCGACCGCTACCTGCGCTCGCTGCTGGTGCTGGGGGCCACCGCCATGCTGCGCCGACGCGACAGCGGCTACGGCCCCTGGCTCGCCGGGCTGTTGGCCCGCAAGCCGGCCCGCCAAGCCTCGGTCGCCCTGGCCAACAAGATGGCCCGCATCGCCTGGGCCATCCTGGCCCGGGGCGGCGTCTACCGCAAACCGGCGGCGGCCTGAGACCAAGCCCCACGGGGCACCAGATTGCGAGGGCGATGACAGCGTGATGGCGACCGGACGATCCCACGAACCGCAAAACCCTTCCTTCGTCACGGCCGCTCGAGGCCGAAGGCATGATTCGGGAGCGGCTCGCGGATCACATCATGGCCAGCGGTCAATCGAACCGCGCAAACAGGCCGGACACATGACTGCTCCCAGCCCGGTCGCCCACAACGTCGTTTTCCCTTGCAACCCAGGGGCCGTCCACACATGACGGGACGTGAACCTCATGGTCATGCCGGCCCCGGAAACCGCGACGCCGCCATTGTCGCCTTCCGGTTCCGCTTCGCTCCACCGACAGCCGGCAATGGCGAAGGAGGCCACGGTGCACTAACATTCTTCCCGGGCCACTCGATGGGGGCCGATCACCCGCCCGACCCCGAATGCGCCGGTCGAATGGAGCCGCTCATGAACGCCAATGAACAAGTCATTCGTGATTTCATCGCCGCCTGGCCGCGTCTCGATGCCGAAGAACTCGGCGGTTATTTTTCCGAGGACGGGGTCTATCACAACATGCCCGCCGCTCCCGTGACCGGGCGCGCCAATATCGTCAAGTTCATCGGGAAATTCGTTTCCCAATGGACCTCGACCGAGTGGGACGTCTTGAACATCCTGGCAAACGGCGATGTCGTCATCGCCGAGCGCCTGGACCGCACCAGGATCGGAGCCAAGGCCGTGAACCTGCCGTGCTGCGGCGTCTTCGAAATGCGCGACGGGAAAATTCGCGTCTGGCGCGACTACTTCGACATGGGCACATACGTCAAAGCGGCGACATAGAGCGGGCCCGTCGTCCCGGTCAATCCGGAACCTCGCCATGATCGACAACATCGGGAACATCCTGAGCAAGCGCGCGGAAATCGATCCCGACAAGGAGGGTTTCGTCGACGTTCACGCCGGACTTCGGTTGTCGTTTCGCGAGCACAACGCGCGGGCCAACCGGTGCGCCGACGCGCTTGCCCGATTGGGAATCGAAAAAGGCGACCGCGTGGCCATCTTGATGGCGAATTCCGCCGAGTATATGGAAATTTTCTACGCCCTCGCCAAGCTCGGAGCGATTTGCGTTCCTCTCAACTGGCGCCTCGCCGTCGCCGAACTCGAATATATCCTCGGCCACAGCGGTTCGACCGTCTTGATCTTCGGTTCCGACCACGCCGCCTCCGCGGCCGCCATCGAGCGCGGACGGGCGCCGGGTGTTCGCGTCTCGAGTTTCGTCTATTGCGGCCACGGACAACCGCCCCTGTCCGACGCCCATGACTTCCGCGCGCTCCGGGATCGCGCGTCCGCCGTCGAGCCCGCCCGGGCCGCGGGCGGCGACGATCCTCTGTTCATCATGTACACGTCGGGCACCACCGGCCGACCCAAGGGCGCCGTTCATACCCATGGAACGGTTCTTTGGGCGATGATTACCCAGGCGGCGTCCGAGGAGGTTCGCAGGGAAGACCGCTTCATCACGGTCATGCCGATGTATCACGTCGGCGCCCTCGTTCCGGTCATCTTCGGCGCCTATATGGGCTTCACCATCGTTTCGGTGAAGGAATTCCAGCCTTCGCAATATTGGCGGCTGATCGAATCCGAAAAAGTGACCGTCACGCTGATGGTCGCGGCGATGGTCGCAGCGCTCCTGCACGTGCCGGAGAAGGATAGCTGCGATCATTCGAGCTTGCGCTGGACCATGATCGGCGCTGCGCCGGTCCCGCCGCCGATGATCGTGGCTCTCGAGGCCATGGGCATCAAGGTCCATCAAGTCTACGGCCTGACGGAGACTTGCGGCCCGGCCTGTCTCATCACCGGAGACGAGGCGCTCAGGCGCACCGGCTCCACCGGCAAGGGCTTTTTTCACACCGATGTCCGCGTCGTGGACGCCCACGGGCGCGACATCCGGCCAGGAGAGGTCGGCGAAGTTATCGTCTCCGCCAAGCACAACATGAAGGAATATTGGAACGACCCCAAGGCGACCGCCGACGCCGTGAAGGACGGTTGGCTGCATACCGGAGACGCCGCAAGGGTCGATGGCGACCGCTTCATCTATATCGTCGACCGGATCAAGGATATGATCATTTCCGGCGGCGAGAACGTTTATCCCGCCGAGGTCGAAGGCGTCATCGCTTCCCATCCGGGCGTCAAGGAAGTCGGCGTCGTCGGCGTGCCGGACGAGCGATGGGGCGAGGTCCCCGTCGCCTTTATCGTCAAGGCCGATCGGGCATTGTCGGCCGAGAGCGTTCTGGATCATTTGTCCTCGCGCCTCGCCAAATACAAGACTCCCAAGAAAATAGAATTCGTCGATGCCCTGCCGCGCAATCCGTCCGGCAAGATTCTGAAGCGCGATCTTCGGGACTTGGCCGGGCGAGAACTCTAGAACCGCCATGACGCCGTACTACACCCACGAGCACGAGGCGTTCCGCGCGACGCTCCAGCGCTTCGTCGTCGAGGAGATCGAACCCTACGTCGCATCATGGGAGGCCGATGGCGAGGTTCCGTTGTCGGTTTTCCAACAATCCGGTTCGATCGGTCTGCGCGGTCTGGGATTCCCAGAAGTTTTCGGCGGAACGCCGGGCGACCCGTTCCATCAAATCATCGTTTACGAGGAATTGGGACGTGCCGGCTCGGGTGGCGTCGTCGCCGCGCTCACCATCCACGGCATTGCCGCGATGCCGATCGTCGCCTATGGCACGGAGGAAATGAAATCCCGGGTTCTGCCGGGAATCGTTTCGGGCGACAAACGGGTCGCGCTTTGCATCACCGAGCCGGGAGCCGGATCGGATGTCGCCGGTCTGGCGACGCGCGCGGTCCGCGTCGGCCGCGATTTCGTCGTCAATGGCTGCAAGACCTTCATTACCGGCGGCATGAACGCGGATTACTATGTCGTCGCGGTGCGGACCGCAGACGCGGGCGCCGACGGCATATCGCTGCTTCTGATCGAGCGCGAGACGCCGGGACTAACGCAGTCGCGCCTCGACAAAATGGGCTGGCACGCCTCCGATACCGCGACACTCTACTTCGACGATTGCCGCGTCCCGGCCTCCAACCTCATTGGACCGGAGAACCGAGGGTTTCGCGCCATCGTGAAGAACTTCAACGGCGAGCGGTTCAGCATCGCCGCCATGGCGCACGGCATGGCGCGATGCGCCTATGACGAGGCCCTGATCTATGCCAAGGAACGCTCGACCTTCGGCGCGCCGCTGATCACGCGACAGGTGATCCGCCACAAGCTGATCGACATGGCGACCCGCGTCGCGGCGCTCAAGGCGAACCTGGAAGCGGTGGCGTGCCGGCTATGCCAAGGAAAGTCGATCGTCGCCGACGTCTGCATGCTCAAGAACTTCGCGACCGCGACGATAGCGTACTGCGCCAGCGAGGCCGTGCAGATTTTCGGCGGCGCGGGCTACATGCGCGGATCGAAGGTCGAACGAATCTTCCGCGAAACCAAGGTGCTCGCCATTGGCGGCGGCGGCGAGGAAATCATGAAGGATCTCGCCGCGCGCCAACTCGGTTGGTAACGGCGTGAAACGTGGGACGTTTTTGGAAAGAGGAGGCTCGCATGCGCTTATGGATGGCATTGCTTTTCGGGATGGTCGCGCTGTTCGCGGCGGACCGAGCGGTCGCCCAACCCTGGCCGTCGCGGCCGATCAAGATCGTCGTTCCGTTTCCCGCGGGCGGCGGTAACGACTTGCTGGCCAGGCTGTTCGGCGACCGCCTTTCGGCGAGTCTCGGCCAACCGATCGTGGTCGAAAACAGAGGCGGCGCGAGCGGCGGCGTCGGCACCGACATGGTCGCCAAGGCGCCGGGCGACGGTTACACGCTGCTGGTCTCGAGTTCCACGGCGCTGACCATCAATCCGGCGATCCAAAGCAATCTTCCTTACGATCCGGTCCGCGATTTCGCTCCGGTCTACCAAATCGCCGGAGGCGTGGTGGTCATGCTCGTGCCCGCGACATCCGCGATCCGATCGGTCGCGGATTTGGTTGCCGCATCCAAAGCCAAACCGGGCACCATGAGTTACGGCAGCTGGGGCGTCGGATCGAGCGCCCACTTCGCCATGGAGATCACGAAGCTCGCGACCGGCGCCGATATCGCGCACGCGCCCTATAGAGGCGTCGGACCGGTGGTCCAGGACCTCATCGGCGGCCATGTCCCGGTCGGTTTCTCGGACATGGGAACAGCGTTGCCGCACGTGAAATCCGGCGCGCTCCGCCCCATCGCGCAGTTCGGCGAGCGGCGCGCGGTGTCGCTACCCGATGTTCCGACTTTGGTGGAATCCGGCGTCCCCTTCGATGTCATCGCCTGGATCGGCATGTTGGCTCCCGCCTCGACGCCGAAGCCGATCGTCGATCGGCTGAACGCCGAAATGCGCCGCATCGCGGCCGAACCGGCCGTGGCCGAGCGTCTCAGATCGATTTCCATGGTCGCGACGGGCAACGAGACACCCGATAAATTCCGCGAGGCCATCGCGAAGGAGATCGTCATGTTCCGCGACATCGCCGCGCGGGCCGGGATCAAGGCGGAATAAGATGACCGGGAACGACGCTCTCGCGGGGATTCGCATCCTCGATTTCACGGCCATGCTGGCCGGTCCCTATTGCACCCGCCTTGCCGCCGATCTCGGGGCTGAAGTTGTCAAGATCGAGCCGCCGGTCGGCGAGTTCATGCGCTCGATTCCGCCGGCGCGCGAGGGCGTCAGCACGTATTTCGGCGCGGTCAATGCGGGCAAGAAAAGCGTCGTCCTCAACCTCAAGACCGAGGCGGGGCGCGCGACCGCCCGCGCGTTGATCGCCAAGGCCGACGCCGTGGTGGAGAACATGAGCCCCGGGGCGATGGCGCGCCTCGGTCTCGACTATGCTTCCGTCAGGGCGATCAAGCCCGACATCGTTTATGTCTCGATCTCGGGTTATGGCCAGGACGGACCGGGCGCCGATCGCCCGGCCTATGCGCCGATCATCCACGCCTCGGTCGGCCACGACCTCGCGAGCCTCGCTCATCAGTCGGGCCTCACCAAGCCGCAGAATACGGTGATCTTCACCGCCGATATCCTGGGCGGCACCCATGCCTTCGCCGGTCTGGCGGCGGCATTGCTGCATCGTCAGCGCACCGGTCGGGGCCAGCATGTCGATGTGGCGCTTCACGATTCGATGCTCAATCTGCTGATCTGGGAAATTCAGAACGAGCAGTTTCCGCTCGATCGGCCGCGCGTCCAATACGGGCCGATTCAGGCCAGGGACGGATTTGTCATGGTCAACCCGATCTCGCACGCGAACTTCGAGGGATTGGCGCGGACCATCGGAAAGCCGGAGTGGCTGAACGATTCCCGCTTCGCCGACGGCAACATGCGGGGACGCCATTGGCCGGACATGGTCGTCGAGATCGAGACGTGGACGGCGACGCGCTCGGTCGATGAATGCGAAAGCCTCCTGAACGCGGCGAGCTGTCCCTGCGCCGCCTATCGGACGGTCCGTCAAGCGATGAATCATCCGCAAACGCTCCATCGAGGTGCCGTCGCCACGGTCTCCGATGCGAAGGGACCGTTCAAAATCGCCGCGTCGCCATACCTGATGTCGGCAACGCCGCCCGTGGCCGGTCCCCGCGTTCCCTCTTGCGGGGAGCACACCGAAGCGGTGCTCGGGGCGTGGCTCGACACGCAAAGCCGGACCTGAAGGCGCCTCGGCACGGCGATCGATAACAAGGTTCGCCCGGCGCAAAATTCGGGGATCGAGACAATTCAAACCAAGATCGCGCAAGCCAATTGTCGGTGGTTGCATGCGGCGAATCGCCGATGCGCAAGGGGCGAGCCCAAAGCCGCAAATAACGCTGGCTGCACGTCCCCGCAGCCAAAAAGCGCCGCGCCGGCTCACCCGGCGGGCGGCGTCTGCCGAGGCGTGAATCACGGGCTGCTTGAACAGTGGCCGCTTGATTTCCGAGCCTCTTTCCAGAGCCCGATGATACGCAGATAGCGCGCGGCGACGATGGTGCGAGCCTCGGCGTCGTCGATCCGGCCGGCGAACCAGTCCTTCGCGGCGCCCCAGAAGATATGCCGGCCGACGGCGAAACCTTTGACCAAGGGCTCTCTTGCGGCAGCGGCGAAAGCGATTTCGAGCTCGGCCTCGTTCGAGTCCAATCCCAAGACCAGGAGGCCGTGACAAAACGAATCGTGCCGCCGGACGATCGCCGCGACTCCGTGCCAGGCTTCAGCGGATTCCATCGGCGGCAATTTCCACCAATCGGGCTGCAGGCCGAGCCCGGCGAGACGCTCGACGGCCGCTCGAACGTCCTTGTCGCGCTCGGTCCGCTTGGCACCGCTCGGAATCACCTCGAGCAGCCATTCGTGGCCGGTGGCATGACAAGCGGTCTGCAGCAAAGCCAACTGCGCTTCCTGGCGATCCCGCAGCGCCGGAGGATCGTCGACGCGATAAACCACCAGACACTTCGCGACCTGTCCAGCGGGCCAGGTCCGGAGCTGAGACGAAAGGTCGATCCCGGCCTCGAATTCGAGCGGCGCTATGCCAGGGCGCTCGACCGGTCGCGCCAGCCAGCATCGACCGTCGCCGAGGCGGTAGAGCGCGCCGCGACCGAAGCGGTCGTCGACGATCGCGCCCGAGCCCTCGCCGCCGTGAACGGCGATCGCGGCATCGGCGATCAGCATCTTGAATGCCTCGATCCGCTCTATGCCGGCGTCGTGACGCGACGCCAGATCCTCGAATTGGCTTCGATGATCGAAGGCCAAGGCCATGATCTGCGGCCAGGCCTTTCGCCCGGTCGTGACGCGATGCAGGCGTGCGACGGCAAGATCGTTGTGGAGCTTCTTGACGCGATCGGCGCGCGCCAAATAGTGCGAGAGTTCCTCCCAGCTCGGCATAGCGGGGGCGCAGCCGTGCCGCGAAACCACCAGACTGCCGCAGGCATTGGCGTAGGAGGCGGCGGTCTCCCAGTCGGTACCGCGCAGCCAGCCTCGCAAGAGCCCGGCCATGAAGGCGTCGCCGGCGCCGAGGACGTTGTAGATTTCGACTGGATATCCCGGGCAATCGATGGCGGCCGCGAAATCGTCCGGAATCGGCCCGGTAAAGATCGTGCAGCCCTGGGGGCCGCGCTTTACGACAATGACGGCTTTGCTCAGCCCCCGAAGGCGGCGCAACGCGACAAACGTGTCGGTGCTGCCGCCGGCGATATGGATCTCCTCTTCCGTGCCGACGATCAGGTCGCAATCGGGCACGATGCTCTGAAGATGGGCCGAGACCCGGTCCGCGGCGACGAAGCGTTCTTCGCCCAGGCCGTGGCCGGTCAAGCCCCACAACACGGGCCGATAGTCGATGTCCAGGATCACCTTGGTGCCGACCGCTTTGGCGCAAGCGATCGCCTGGCGGCTGGTCCGGTCGACCGCTGCGGTCGAAAAATGCGTGCCGGTCACCAACAGCGCCGCCGCCGAAGCGATGAAGGGCGCGTCGAAATCCTCGGGCGCCACGGCCATGTCGGCGCAGTTTTCGCGATAGAAGATCAGCGGAAAATTGTGCAGATCGCGGATGCCGAGCACGACAAGCGCCGTAAGGCGTTTGGGGTCGGTCTTCACATGGCTGACGTCGACGCCCTCCTTGGCCAGTGACCTGACCGAGTTTTTGAACCAAGCCGAGTGAGAGATTACTGCATCGCGACGACCGGTTCGAGTGACTGGATCAGACCGAACGTTGCCGGTGCCGGCGGCCGATATCCGAGCGACGAGTGCGGCC
>Ga0194120_10008223_pt1 | contig 13876 bp, 9 predicted proteins | sample TA2MahCa65mmetaG_FD_148642 | JGI IMG/M metagenome (GOLD analysis project Ga0194120, IMG submission 148642) | Freshwater microbial communities from Lake Tanganyika, Tanzania - TA2015019 Mahale Deep Cast 65m | ecosystem: Environmental > Aquatic > Freshwater > Lake | place: Tanzania: Lake... | reverse complement strand
GCAGCGCTCGGACATCGCGCGCAGGCTGCGCCCGCTCATCGATGCGTGGGAGAAGGACGTGGACGGGGAAGCCAAAGGCACGCAGTAGTGTGGTCCGGCTGAAGCCGGACACTACGTACCGACGCGACGTGCGGAGTGTCCGCCTTCAGGCGGACCACACTCCGCGCGAAATCTATTTCACAATGACTCGCACGTGGGCGGTGGTCCAGCAGCACTGATCGCCGCCGCCGCCGTCGCCCGACGAGTCGTTCACCTGCGCGCGCGGGGGCGCCGGCCGCGCCTCCTCGAAGGTGCGCAGCGACATCGGCGAACGGAACGATCGCGCCGCGCAGCGCTCGGACATCGCGCGCAGGCTGCGCCCGCTCATCGATGCGTGGGAGAAGGACGTGGACGGGGAAGCCAAAGGCACGCAGTAGTGTGGTCCGGCTGAAGCCGGACACTACGTACCGACGTGACGTGCGGAGTGTCCGCCTTCAGGCGGACCACACTCCGCGCGAAATCTATTTCACAATGACCTGGCAAACATCGCGGACTCCGTTACTGTCCTGTCAGCCGGCGTGTCGTTTCAGCGCGGATGATACGCCCGGGCCACCCGGAAGGCTTCGTCCAGCGACAGCACGCGAAACGTGAAGCTGAACGTCGTCAGCCGGTCGTTGCGCAGGAACTGCGTCCAGGCGCGATAAACGCCCGGGCGCGGCAGATAGCCCTCGAAGGTCACCGCTGGCCCGCCGCGTCCCCGCGAGACGTCGCTGTCGGGACCGGGGCTCGGGTGCGAATGGACGGCATCGCGCAGGTCCTCGCTCATGATCAGCGTGTGGCCGAAGGCGCCGAGGTAGGGCTGCAGGTCGGTGATCGGCTGCCCGGTGCCCTCCTCGGTGAGACGGAACATCAGGTGGCCGTACTGGCCGGCCAGCAGCGTCGCCGGCTCGAGCGTCACGGTGGCCGTGATGCCGTCGAGCGTCTTCATCAGCAGCGTGTCGGGAGAGAGGCGCGCCGCTCCCGTCGCGATGTCGCCCTCGAAGCCCGCGGTGATGAGCGGCCGCGCGATGAACTGCGGTGAGCCGCCGGTCGGCACGAAGTCCGAGACCATCCAGTAGTAGCCGGGCTTCGGCAGCGTGACGTCGATCGCCCACGCGCCGTCCGCCTGCACCTCGGGATGGATGTGCTGGAACTCCGACATGTCCTGGCTGATCACGAACAGGTGGTAGCGGCGATCGTGCACGACCTCGAACGACTTCACGAGGTCCGCCGTGCCCGGTTGCCGCACCGTGAACGTCATGCGTGCGGGCACGCCGGCGCGGACGGCGACAGGGGAGGTCGCCATCTCCAGCACGTACTCGCGCGTGTCGAAGGGGTTGCCGCGGACGAGGGCCATGTCGCACTTGGGGCAGCGGCCCGCGGCGGGCGCGGTGACGTCGGCGTGCATGGGGCAGAACCACGCCTCGGGCGCGTCGGCGCCCTGCTGTGCGCCGAGCGACGCGACCGTCAGCAGCACCGCCGCCGCGCGAACCAGCCGCCTCATGTTTCCTTCCCCCGGCGCCAATGATACTCTCGCCGTCGTACCGCCATGAGGGCTCCGTACGCGGTCGCGGCCTGCGCCGGCGTCGCGCTGCTCGCCGCGGCCCCGCCCGTGTCTTCCCACAACCCAATCACCACGACCGTGGTCTTCAACCGCGAGGTCGCGGCCATCCTCAACCAGAAGTGCAGCCAGTGTCACGTGGCCGATGGCATGGCCATGCCGCTGCAGACCTATGCGGACGTGCGGCCGTGGGCGGTGGCGATCAAGGAGGAGATTCTCGCGCGGCGGATGCCGCCGTGGCCGGCCGAGCGCGGCTACGGCACGTTCGCCAACGACGCGGGGCTCACGCAGCGCGAGCAGGAGTTCCTGATCTCGTGGATCGACGGCGGCGTGCCGCCGGGCGCGGGCGAGCCGCCGGCGCACGTCGATCACAGCGGGCACTGGATGCTCGGTCAGCCCGACCTGCTGCACACGGGGGCCGCCGCGCGCGGCGCCGCACCGGCGCCGGGCTACACGCGATTCGTCGTCGATCCCGGTCTGCGCACCGACACGTGGATCCGGGCCATCGACTTCAAGCCGGCCGACCGGCGCGCGATCCGCGCGGCGTTCTTCAGCGTCGCGGCGACGGGCCCCTCGACTTCGCTCGGGGCAGGCCAGTACCTCGGCGGCTGGACGCCGACGCATGCGTCGACCGAGTTCCCCGACGGCGCCGCCGTGAGGCTTCCCGCGAAGGCGACGATTGCCGTGGACGTCCTCCACGGCGCGGTCGCCCCGGGCGTCGTCGAGGGGCCGCAGCTCGCGCTCTACGTGGCGAAAGGGCAGCCGCGGCCGGTCACGACGCTCACGCTCACAGGCACGACGCGGTCAGCGGATGGACGTGTGCGCGCGGCGCAAACGCTGGCAACCGATCGACGACTGCTCGGCCTGCGCGCGGAGATGACCGCCGGCGCCACCGCGCTGGAAGTGAAGGCGATGCGGCCCGACGGGTCCGTCGAGCCGCTGCTGTGGATCAGGGAGTACCGCGCCGACTGGCCGACACCGTATGTCCTGCGCTCGCCGGTGCCGCTGCCGCGCGGCACGCGGATCACGGCGACCGGCTTCTTCACGCCCGACGCGCCCACGCCGCGCGTCACGATCTCGATCACCGCCGTGTCGTCCGGCTGAAGCCGGACACGACGAGAGCGGCGCCCGACGCGCCCACGCCGCGCGTCACGATCTCGGTCACCGCCGTGTCGTCCGGCTGAAGCCGGACACGACGAGAGCGGCGCCCGACGCGCCCACGCCGCGCGTCACGATCTCGATCACCACAGTGTCGTCCGGCTGAAGCCGGACACTACGAGAGCGGCGCCCGACGCGCCCACGCCGCGCGTCACGATCTCGATCACCGCGGTGTCGTCCGGCTGAAGCCGGACACGACGAGAGCGGCGCCCGACGCGCCCACGCCGCGCGTCACGATCTCGATCACCGCTTGGTAGGGGCGAGGCATGCCTCGCCCGTCTTAGATCGCCAGCGCACCGGAGCTGTCGCCGTGCTTGGTCGCCTCGACGTCGAACTTCTCGAGAATCGACAGCAGCAGGTTCGCCATCGGCGTGTTCTTCGGGTGGCGCAGGTGCCGGCCGCCCGTCAGCTTTCCTGACGCGCCGCCTGCCACGAGCACCGGCAGGTCCGTGTGATTGTGCTGGTTGCCGTCGCCCATGCCGCTCCCGTAGAGCACCAGCGCGTGATCGAGCAGGGAACCGTCACCGTCAGGCGTGTTCTTCAGCTTCTCCAGGAAGTACGTGAACAGGCCCACGTGGTAGCGGTTCAGCACCGCGAAGCGGTCCTTGTTCTGCTGGATGTTCGAGTGGTGCGAGAGGATGTGGAACGCGTCGCGGATCCCGCTCTTCGGGAACGTGGCGTTGCTCAGCTCCTTCGACAGCAGGAACGTGGTGACGCGCGTGATGTCGGCCTGCCACGCCAGCGCCTGCAGGTCGTACATCAGCTTCACGTGCTCCTCGACGTCGGCGGGGACGCCGGTCGGCGCCGCCGGCACGTCGAGATCGTCGGTGATCTGCGAGCCCGCCTTCTGGATGCGGCGCTCGATCTCGCGCACGTCGGTCAGGTACTGATCGAGCCGCGCGCGGTCGGGCACGGGCAGGCGCCGCTGCAGCGTCGCCGCCTCGCCCACGACCGAGTCGAGCAGGCTGAGCGACTGCTGACGCCGCAGCGTCCGCTCGGCGGCCGTGTTGCCGTCGCCGAACAGGCGCTCGAAGACGACCTGCGGGTTGTGCTCCATCGGCAGCGGCTCGTGCGCGCCCTGCCACGCGATCGTGTCGCGGTAGGCGCAGCTCAGGCCGTCGCCGCAGTTCACGCTCGCTTCCTCGATCATCAGCTCCAGCGACGGAAGCGGCGTCTCCTGGCCGATCTTCCTCGCCACGAGCTGGTCCACGGTCACGCCCAGCTCCGGCCGCGCGCCGGTCTTCGCGAACGCGCCGCTCAGGAACGCGGCGGCCGACCGGTTGTGATTGGCGGTCGCGCCGCTCCCGTACGCCATCGCATGGCGCAGGTCGCTGACGACGACGATCTGTTTCTGGAAGTTCTCGAGCGGCTGGAGGATCTCGGAGAGCTCGAAGGCGTCGCCCTCGAGGGCCGGCGTCCACTTCGGCATGATCGCGCCGTGCGGGAAGTAGATGCACGACAGCCGGGTCGGCCGCGCGGCGGCGCGCTGCGCGCCCGCGGAGGCCGCCGGAATCATCGACTCGAGGAACGGCAGCGCCAGCGTCACGCCGGCGCCGCGCAGGAACGCCCGGCGCGAGAGCGCCTGTCTCGTCAGGAACGTCATCTCGATTCTCCCTGAAGCGGAGCCTTCCGCCGTTTCAGAAACGGGTCGCTTGCCACGATGCCGAGGACGATGGCCGAGAACCGGTTGCCCTCGTTGCCGGCGCGCCGGACGACGGCGCGCACGGTGGGCATGTCGTAATAGTGTACCGGCCGGCCGAGCGCGTAGGTGAGCAGCTTTTCGGTGGCGGTCGTGAGGAACGCCTCGGGGCGGCCGAGCACGGCCTGACGCAGATCCGCCGGCCCCTTCAGGGCCGTTCCGTCGGCAAGCTGGCCGCTCGCGTCGATGGGCATCGTGCCCTCGGTCTCACGCCACGCGCCGATCAGGTCGAAGTTCTCCAGCGCGAACCCCATCGGGTCCATGATGCGGTGGCACGACGCGCACGTCGGGTTCGCGCGATGCAGCTCGAGCCGCTGCCGCAGCGTCGTCGGCTTCGCGTCACCCTCCGTCGGCTGGTCCAGATTGGTCTCGACGCCGGGCGGCGGATCGGGCGGCGCGGCGCCGAGCAGGTTCTCCAGGATCCACTTGCCGCGCGAGACGGGCGACGTGCGGTTGGTGACGGAGGTCACCGTCAGCAGGCCGCCGTGGCCGAGCAGGCCGCGGCGCCGGCCGTCGGGCGGAAGCTGCACGCGCCTGAAGTGGCTGCCGCGCACGCCGGGGATGCCGTAGTGCCGCGCCAGGCGCTCGTCCACGAACGTGTAGTCGGCGTCGAGCAGCGCGATGAGCGAGCGGTCCTCGCGCACGATCGTGCCGAAGAGCGCCTCGGTCTCCTTGCGGAACGCGCGGCGCAGGTTTTCGTCGAAGCCTGGCGCCTCGGTCTGCAGGCTGGCGAGCTCGCGCAGCGACAGCCACTGGCCGGCGAAGTTGTCCACGAGCGCGCGCGACTTCGGGTCCGCGAGCATGCGCCGGACCTGCGCGGCGCGCGTGGCCGGGTCGCGCAGGCGGTTCTTCGCCGCCAGCTCCAGCAGCTCCTCGTCCGGGATGCTGCTCCAGAGGAAGAAGGAGAGCCGCGAGGCGAGCTCGAGGTCGCTGATCGCGTGGACGGCGCCCGCGGCGAGGGTCGCCGGCTCTTCCTCGATGCGGTAGATGAAGCGCGGCGCGACCAGGATCCGCGCCAGCGCCATCTGGATGCCTGCCTCGAAATCGCCGCCCTTCCGCCCCTGCGCGTAGAACGACATCAGCGTGTCGAGCTCGGCGGCGGCCACCGGGCCGCGATAGGCGCGGCGGGCGATCGTCCCGAGGATGCGCCTCGCGCATCCGCCTTCGCTCGCGTCGATCTCAGGCGAGCTTCGGCGAGACTCAGGCGGCCTGCACAAAAAAATCCGCCTCCGGCTGGGCGTGTCGCCGGGCCCCTTCGCGTCGAACGGGCCGAGGATGCCGATGTTCTGCACGCCGCCGGCCGTGACGAATCCGCCGTTGGCGGCGCGGAAGTCCGAATAGATCTCGTCCACGCCCGCGCCGCGCTGCCGGTCCATGAGGGCGACGGCGATCGTGTGCGGCCCCGCCGTGACCGGGATGCGGAACCTGCGCAGGTTCGGCACGGTCACGCGCTGGCCGTCGATGGTGACGTCGAGCGGCGGTCCGCCGCCCGCGGGCGGACCCGCGCCGCCGACCGTGAACTCGTACTCGGCGTCGAGCGGGAACGTGTGGCGGACGAGCAGGCCGCCGCGGGTGCCGAGCGGCAGGCCGTCGAGATGCCGATCCTGCACGAGGCCCGCGGGCGCGGCGTAGGTGACCTGCGCCGGCGCCGCCGTGCGATCGCCCACCGCCAGGCGGCTGATCTTCATCGCCGCCGACACGTAGCCCTGAATCAGCACCGGCGACACGCCGAGCGTGTCGGCGATGTTGTCGAAGCCCTCGTTCGAGTCATCCGCCGGCAGGAGCGAGGAGACGTCCACCTCCAGGTCCAGCAGGTGGCGGACGGCGTTGGTGTACTCGGCGCGGTTGAGCCGGTGCAGCGCGGGCGTCGCCAGATGCGCGGTGGACGTGGACGGCCGGTCGAGCCGCGCCTCGAGCGACGCGGCGAAGGCGTCGAGCGCCGCGCGCGGCGGCCGCGGCACGCCCGACGGCGGCATCATGCCCGTGCGGACCTTGCGGACGACCTTCTCCCACGTCTCGGCGTCCGCGGCGACGCTCGCCGGGTTGAGCGCGTCGAGCGCCAGCCCGCCCGTCTTCAGGCGGCTGTTGTGGCACGTAATGCAGTACTGCTTCAGGAACGCCGCGTCGGTGACCGCCTGCGCCGCGGCGTCCGCCGCGGTCGCGAGGAGCACGAACGCCGCACAGAGCAGGGTCCTCTTCATTGCCGGCCCATCAGCGACTTGATGAGCGCGATCGAGGTGGGCTTCGGCTTGGCCGGATGCGTGGCGAGGAACACGCCCTCCGCCCAGGTCAGCGGCGTGCGTCCCTCCTTGTCGGGCACATCGAGCTTCGCGCCCTTCTCGACGAGGAACTTGATGATGTCGTCGTTGCCGCGGTTGGCCGCGCCGTGCAGCGCGGTCAGCCCCATCGAGTTCACCTGGTTCACGTCGAGCCCCAGCTCGTAGCAGAGCTGCACCGCTTCGAAGAGCTTCGCGGCGCCCTCGTCGTAGGTCTGGTCGAACACCCAGTTGATGCCGGCGGCGGCCATCAGCGCGTTGGTGCCCGCGTAGGTCTGGATCTTCGGGTCGGCGCCGTGCTTCAGCAGCAGGCGCATCACGGTGACGTCGCCCGCGCGCGCCGCGTAGAGGAACGGCGTCATGCCCGTGAAATCCACCCACTCCAGCGTGGCCGTGACGCGCAGGAACGCGCGGCGGACCGGCGGCGCCTCCTTCGTGCGGGCGTTGGGGTTGGCGCCGCGCGCCAGCAGCACGTCGATGAGCTCGAGCAGCGGGGCGCGATCGATGCTGTTGACGAAGCTGGCGTTGTCCACGTCCATGTTCCGCGTCTCGACCGCGGACCACAGCGGCGTACGGCCGTACCAGTCGGCCGCGTTGACGTCGGCGCCGCGCTCGATGAGCAGGCGCGCGACCGCCACCCGGTTGTTCACGATCGCGGAGATGAGCGGGGTAATCGCGTTCGGGTCGGCCAGGTTGACCTCGGCGCCCGCGTCGAGCAGCATGCGCGCCGCGTCGACGCGTCCGTCCCTGGCCGCATACAGCAGCGGCGACAGTCCGCCCGGGATCGGCGGGCGGATGCCGCGCTCGGGCGGACCGCCGCGGTAGATGCCGACGCCGTTGCTGAACCCCGGCACCGAGTTGGGCAGGATCCACGCCGGCGTCAGGCTGACGCGCGTCTGCGCGTTCACGTCGGCGCCGCGCTCGATGAACATGCTGACGATGGGGAGGTGGTTCTCCCGGACGGCGATCATCAGCGCCGTCTGGTTATAGGTTGCGTCGCGCGCGTCCACGGTGGCGCCGCGCTCGAGCAGCAGCCGCACCGCGTCGGCCACGCCCACGCGCGCCGCGATCATCAGCATCGTCTCGCCGGCGGGATCGGTGCCGTTCGCATCCGCTCCGGCGTCGAGCAGCAGCCGCATCATCGCGGTGCTGCCGTTGTCGGCGGCGATCGCCAGCGGCGTGACGCCGAGGCGGTTGGCGAGCCGGGCGTCGCCGCCCGAGGCGAGCAGGCGACGCGCGGTCTCGAGGTCGTCCACGAGGACCGCCTGGTGCAGCGGCGGGTCGGACTGCGCCCAGGCCGTCCACGGGCACAGCAGGATCAGGACGAGCAGCGTTTTAGGCACCCCAGGCACTCCAGGCACTCAAAAGTCTACCTGAGCGCTGAACTTGACGAAGCGCGCCTGCAGGACGCTGTTCGGCCGCAGCCACGTGTTCGTGGTGGCCACGAACGTCTGGTTGTAGGTCAGCACGGCGGCCGAGTTGATCACGTTGTAGATATCCAGCCCGACGGTGGTGCGCGTCCGGCCGACGCGGACGATCTTGGCCAGCCGCACGTCGAACTGATTCACGCGATCGCCGTACAGCGTCCCCGGCTCGATCAGGTTCACGATCACCGTCTGGCCGCCGACGCCCGCGAACGGGCGATTGAGCCCCACGGTGGCCGTGTTGGGCGCCGTCCAGTCCGCCCGCAGCTCGCCGCCCTGGTCGCTGCGCAGCGTGCCCGACACCTGCACCTCGACTTTGGGGATCGTGTAGATGCCAATGGCAGTGGCGCGCGTCACCCAGCCGCTGGAGACATCGCACCAGGGATTGACCGGTCCGATTTGCGGAGGCGCGCCGCCAACGCCGGGCACCGTCCACTCAGGGAGCGAGCGCCGCACCTCGCAGTAGTCCTGATCCGTCTTCACCGTGTTGAAGCCGCCCTGCAGCACGAGGCCGGGCTGCGGCCTGGCCGTCAGGTTCATGCTGAACGAGTTGGCCACCTGCGTGCGGCTGCCGTACGCACCCGACAGCGTCTGGAAGTTGTCGTTCAGTCGCGCGGCTGCAGCGGGTGTCACGTTGTAGAGCCCGCTGAGCACGCCGCCGCCGCCGCCGGGCAGCCGCGAGTCGGTGGGAATCGTGACGCCGAACTCGGTGTAGTCGGCTGGCGCGTGCGCGCGGTTGTCCGTCACGTTGAAGTTCACCAGCCAGCGCCGGAAGTAGCCCACCTCGAGCGCCACGCGCGGCAGTACTTCCTGCTGCACCGAGGCGCCGAACTGCCAGTCGCCGGGACGCACGCCGTAGCCCGAGAGCAGCGCCGGATCGAGCGTGGAGTCGAACACCAGCGTGCCGAAGTTGGGGTTGGCGTTGGCGCCGCACTCGCCGTTGGCCGCCGGCGACAGCAGGTTGCAGTTCGGGACGTAGTCGCGGTTCGTGTCGGTCCACGCGCGGGTCGTGGTCGTCGCGAGCCGGCTGGTCGGATTGAGCGCGATGAAGAAGCCGGCGTTCTGCGCCGCCTCCAGATAGCGCCCGAGGTTCAGCTTCACCGACGTCCGGCCGTTGCCGAAGACGTCGATCGCCGCGCCGCCGCGCGGCCAGAAGTCGTGGTACCCCTCGACGCCGGTCGTCTCCGGATACACCGTGCCGGTCGGGAAGAACCGGACGGGGCCGACTTCCTGCTCGGGGAAGTAGCTCCAGGCGTGGTCGTAGCGCACGCCGCCCTGCAGCGTCACGCGGCCGAGCGTCCACTGCTCCTGCGCGTAGAACGCGTCGCTGCGCACGCGCTGCCGGATCGGGAAGCGGTTGATGTTCAGCGTCATCTGATCCGGGATGCCGTTGTTGACGCGGTACTGCAGGAACTCGATGTTGCCGTAGTTCTTCCGCTCGTCGATCAGGAGCGCGCCCTGATAGCCGACCTTCAGGCTGTGGCTCCCCGTCACGAACGAGGCGGCCGCGTTCCACTGGTTGTTCCAGTTGACGTTCGACGTCCAGTTCCCCGACCGGTAGGTGAGCCCGGGGATGTTGCCGTTCGCGGCACAGCCGCCGGCGCACGCTTCGACGACGCGCACGAGGCTCTCGGTGTTGAGGCCGGGAAGCTGCTTGCCGCCGTAGCGGCTGCGGTACGCGCCGTAGGCGGCTTCGAGCAGCAGCCGGTCGGTGGTCGGCGCCGTCCACCGGGCCTGTTTGACGTTGTTGCCGTAGTCGCGATACGCCGCCGTTTCGGGCGCGAGCGTCGCCGATGCCGACGGCGTGGGCGGGGCGGTGGACCCTGCGTAGAACTCGCCGTCCTTCGACTGCCGGCACGCGTCGCCGGAGAACCCCTGCGCGGCGCCGCCTTCGCACGGGCGCTGCACGTCCCAGAAGACCGTGAACTTGTTCCGCGGCGTCGCCTGCATCGTCAGGCGCAGCGCGGTGATGCGGTAGGACGCTGCGAGCACGGCCGGGCGGCTCCGGTCCGCGACGTAGGTCCACTTCGTCGCGTCCCCGGCGTTGGCGTTGGCGAACATGCCCGGCACCGTGCGCTCGCTGCCTTCTTCGCGCAGGTTGAGGAAGTACCACACGCGATCGCGCTTGATCGGCCCGCCGAGGCCGAGGTTGAAGTCCCAGACCTTCCGCGTTTCGCCCGGCGTCGTGAGGCCGCGCGCGCGCAGCGCGTCCGAGTAGTTGCTGCCGATCATCCCGTCGGTCACGCCCGCGAGGAAGAACGTCCCGGCGATCCGGTTGCCGCCTTCCTTCGGCACGATGTTCAGCGACGGGCCGCCGCCTTCGGTCTCTCCCAGGCCGCCGGAGGTGGTCATCGTCACCTCGCGCGCGTTGCCCACGTCGGAGATGTACGACGACACGCCGGCGCCGTTGAACGCGGAGCCGACGCTGAGGCCGTCCACGTTGACGCGCCCCTCATTGCTGCGGCCGCCGGCGCCGCCGAAGACGACCATGCCTGGCACGACCTGCACGTCGGTCGCCGCGCCGGCCTGCGTGACCGCGTTCGGCATGAGCTGCACCAGGTTGTTGTAGGAGCGCGAGGAGGGGATGGCGCTGATGATCTCGCTGTCCATCACCGTCTGCCGCCGGATGCTCTGCACGTCCACGATCGGCGACTCGCCGGTGACGGTGATCGTTTCCTCGAGGCCGCCGATGCGCAGCTCGGCGTTGACGGTGGCCGTGAACGTGCCCTCGAGCGCGATGCGTTCGCGCCGCACCGTGCTGAAGCCGGGCAGCGTGAACGTGACGACGTACTCGCCGGCGCGGAGATCCACGATGCGGTACTGGCCGTTGCCGTCGGTCGTTGCCGTCCGGACCTTCTCGATGAGCGCGGGGCTGGCCGCCTCGACGCTCACGCCAGGCAGCACCGCGCCGGAGCTATCCCGGGCGATGCCGGTAATCGACGCCTGCGCGAATGCGACAGGCGCCGCCGCGAGGGACCACGCCACGACGAAGAGGAACGCCGCTCCCGGTTTGCGCATAGCACTCTCCTGCGGCCGGATTGTGGGACGGAACGGGGTGGCGGTTCAGCAAAAAACAGTCAAAATAAGCGCCCGCATGGCCCAACTCACTTTCGGTCCCTTTTCGCTCGACACCGGGGCGTCGCGCCTGATGCGCGAGGGAACCGAGGTCCGCCTGCGCCCGCGCGTCTTCCACACCCTGCGCGTGCTGGCACAGCGCCCGGGAGAGTTCATCGGCTACGCCGGCATGATCGCGGAGGCGTGGGAAGGCACCCACGTCTCCCCGCACACCGTGGACGTGACGGTCAGCGAGGTCCGCAAGCAGCTGGGCGAGTACGGGCAGTGGATCGTGCACCGCCCGAAGTTCGGCTACGCGCTGGTGGTGCCGCACGCGGACGAGCTGGTGCGCCAGGGCTGGCACTACTGGAGCCAGCGGACGCGGCGGGGGTGCGAGCGCGCCATCGAGTGCTTCACGAAGGCGATCGCGGAGAGCCCCTCCGATTTCCGTGCCTTCGAGGGGATGTCGGCGTCCTATCTGACGCTCGGGATCTTCGGCATGCGGGCGCCGCTCGACGTGTATCCGCTGTTTCTCGAGGCACACGAGCGTGCGGTGGCGCTGATCGGTCTGCGGCCGGAGCTGCGCTGCAACCGGGCGTTCGGGCTGTGCGTGTTCGAAGGTGACTGCACGACGGCGGAATCCGAGCTGCTCCGGTCGATCGACGAGAAGCCCTCGCTGGCAACCGCGTACGTGCGGCTCGGGCTGCTGTATGGGGCCCGCGGTCGCTTCGACGAGGCGCTGCAGGTCCTCGCGCGCGGGCGGCAGACGGATCTGCTGCTGCCGACGCTGGCCGCGGCGGAGATCCTCGTGCGCTGCTGGCACCGCGACTTCGCCACGGCGGTGACGCTCGGCCGCACCGGCGTCGAGCTGCATCCCTACCTGCAGGTGGCGCACGTCAACTACGGTCACGCGCTGCGGTTCAACGGGCAGCTCGAGGAGGCGCTCGAGCAGTATCACGTCGCCTCGGTCATGTCGCCCGATTTGCCGTGGCTGCGCGCGCTCGAGGGGGCGTGCCAGGCGCGGCTCGGACGCGATCGCGACGCGCGCGCGATTCTTCAGGGGTTGGAGAACCTCCGGCGCACGGAGTACGTGGACGCGTACTACATGGCCGTGCTTCGCATCGCCCTGGGACAGCCCGACGAGGCGATGGCGGAGCTGGCGCGCGCGGAGGCCGAGAACTCGGCGTGGCTCTACGCCCGCGACGTCGATCCGCAGCTCGATCCGGTCAGCGACCGGCTACGCGCGTAGAAACGCCATCACCTCGGCGAGGACCGGCTCGGGCGCTTCTTCCTGCAGGTTGTGGCCTGCCGGCAGTCCCTTGCCGGTGACCCTGGTGGCGTAGTCGCGCCAGATGCTCAGCACGTCGTAGAGGCGGCCCATCGCGCCGCGCTCGCCCCAGATGGTCGTCAGCGGGCACGTCACCTTCCTGCCGGCCTTCAGATCCGCTTCGTCGTGCCGCAGGTCGATCGAGGCGGCCGCGCGGTAGTCCTCGCACATCGCGTGGATGGTGGCCGGGTTGCTCATCGCCCGCGCGAACTCCTTCTGCGCGTCGGTCGTGGCCCTGGCGAGCTGACCGTCGTACTGCACCTTGAGCTCGTTCTCCGGCCCCGGCGCCTCGCGCAGGTAGTTGAACCAGTGGAAGTAGGCGCGCACGAAGTCCATCGTGACGTGCGTGTAGAGGTAGTGCGTCGGCAGGATGTCGAGCACCGCGAGCCGCGTCACCGCGTCGGGATAGTCGAGCGCCATCCGGTGTCCCACGCGCCCGCCGCGGTCGTGGCCGACGACAGGGAAGCGCGTGAAGCCGAAGTGGCGCATGACCTCGACCTGGTCGCGCGCCATGATGCGCTTCGAGTAGTTGGCGTGCTCGTCGCTGTCGGGCGGCTTGCCGCTGTCGCCGTAGCCGCGCAGATCCGCGGCGACGACGGTGTAGGACTTCGCGAGCTGCGGCGCGATGAGCCGCCACGTGATGTGCGTCATCGGCGCGCCGTGCAGCAGCAGGAGCGGCGGGCCCTCGCCGCCCTTCACGACGCGGATCGTCGTGCCGGCCACCTGGATCGTGCCGCGCGCGCCGTCGATCGTCGTGCCGGTCGTCTGCACGTCGGAAACCGTGAACCCGGCAGGGAAGAACCGGCTCGTGCCGGGTGTTGACCCTTCCTGCGGTAGGGGCGACGCATGCGTCGCCCGGGCATACGACGCCGCCGCGACCGTCGTGCCCACCTGCAGGAACTCACGCCGATTCATCTCAGACATAGCTCCCTCTCTACGGGCGACGCATGCGTCGCCCCTACCTACCTACGGGCGACGCAGGCGTTGCCCCTACCTACCTACGGGCGACGCGTGCGTCGCCCCTACCTGCGCATGCGTCGCCCCTACCGCACCGCACAGGGTTGAGGGTCCCACTTGGACCCGTCGGGTTCTTTTTTGAAGTGGCTCGTCGTCACCCACGGCTGACCGAGGTAGCGGGTGTCGCGGACGATCGTCGTCACGACGAACCAATCGGGGCCGCCCGGCTCGGTGAAGAGGTCGTAGTACTCGGTGACCTGCGCCGCGTCGCTGAACGGCACGCCGTTCTTCCTGAGATACCCGGACCGGATCATCGTCGTCGTCACTTCCAGCGTGCGGCCCTGCGTGCCCGCGCGCGGCCCGAGGCCGAGTCCGAGACCGCGGCCCGTGACGGGGCCGGGC
>Ga0194120_10008211_pt1 | contig 13889 bp, 10 predicted proteins | sample TA2MahCa65mmetaG_FD_148642 | JGI IMG/M metagenome (GOLD analysis project Ga0194120, IMG submission 148642) | Freshwater microbial communities from Lake Tanganyika, Tanzania - TA2015019 Mahale Deep Cast 65m | ecosystem: Environmental > Aquatic > Freshwater > Lake | place: Tanzania: Lake... | reverse complement strand
GATGCTTCAAGAAATTTTCGGCGTGAGATTTGTTTCATTATTTATCCTTCGATTATTTTGTTTTCAATATAATTCAAAAGAAAACAAATTTCGAGTGAAGAAGATCTTATCGAAGGATAATTATGTTACATCAGATTAAAATTACTTCAATAAAGTCAACTTCTTAGTACTGGAGTTATCACCGGCTCTCATCTTTATCAGATAAATACCGCTTGGCAATTTTTCTCCGCTGATTAAAGTCGAGTATGTACCTGGACTTTTTTCTTGGTCAAGAACATCAAATAGCTTTTGTCCTAAAACATTAAACAGTTCAATTTTTACTCTTGAGGGATGAGGAATTGAGAAATCGATTTTTGTCTCCGAGTTAAAGGGGTTGGGGTAATTTTGCGACAGAAAGAAATTTTCCGGCTGTGGATGACTCTCTTTTACTGATGTTAATACTACTCCATTTTCGTTATAAAACACGACACCCACAAGATATTCACCAGTTGACGATTGTTGATTTAGTTCAGCAGTGAAGACTTTGTTATTAAATTTATCCGTTATTATGGCAGTGGTATTTCGAATTGGAGAATTTGTTTGATTAAAGAGATAAAAAGTTGTGTCGTTATATCTTATCAAACCATTTTTCCAATCAGTTATCCATTTAATATTATTGTTATCTATTGCAATACCGAAGTAATTTGAATAATGCTGGAAACCTATCTTTATAGAATCGTAAATTGTCCAAGTCGTATCGATAAATTTAGCAATAGCATACCAACGAGGGATTCCGCCGCCCCAATAGCCAGGGCCCGTCAACCATTTGACATTATTCTTGTCAATAACCAGCGATCTAACATCAGGATTAGCGAAGCCACCAGGACCAGGAGCAAAAGGATATTTGCCATGAATTCGCCAGTTTGTTCCATCAAAATAATAAAGGGGCGAGTAATCTGCTCCAAACCATTTTATTCCATCTTTATCTATTACAACCAAATTTGTCTTATCGGATCGCAAAGGGGAATTGGATGTATTATATTTAACCCAATTCAAACCATCGAACCTATAAAAACCAGTAGTCCAAGAACAGACCCAAATTATAGTATCACGTTCGACACTAACATTCCAAATGCTGTTCTCCATTAAAGGTGAATTTTGAGTATTATAGATTGTCCAGTTCACACCGTCAAATTTTACAAGTCCATTAATAGTTGTAATCCATTTTCTACCAAGGCTATCAATAGCAATTGCGATAATTCGGTCAGTCGGTAAAGGTGAATTTTCTTTCGTATAGATTTGCCAGTTTACCCCGTCGAATCGGGCTAAACCGCCTCCCAAATAACTTCCCTCAAACCAACCACTAGTAAATGTTATCCAATAAGAGCCATCTTTATCTTGAACTATGCAACCCGGACTATTTGATGGAAACGGAGAATTTGTTTTATCGAAAACTACAAAATTACTTTGAGCAACTAATCGACCACAAAAAACTTGGAGCATTATAAGAAAATAAATATATAGTTTCATATCTAAACTCCTAAATCATAAATCTTTATAATTAATTAATCGCAAACTGTACTTCCGGTTTCACAAGGTATATCAGGTGGATTGCATCCCGGTTGCAAATTCTGTATTCTTTTTTTTATTTTTTAAAAAAAATAAATAAATATCAATACCAATCGCTCTAATTATAGAAAATTTAATAATCCAATTTAATTCTTAACAGAACTATTTCAGTTGGACTTCCACTTCTCACTGGCGGTCCCCAAGTTCCGACGCCTGATGTAACGTAATAATGAGTATTTCCTTTTTTCAAATATCCCCAGCTTAATTCATAAACCAATTTAGTAATAAAATTTGCCGGAAATATCTGACCGTGATGTGTATGCCCGGAAAGCTGAAGATCGATTCCGTTTTGTTGTGCCTCTTCAAGATTCAACGGCTGGTGGTCGAGTAGAATTAACGGAAGCTGCTTTTGTGTTCGACTTAAAATTTCCTTTAAGCTTTTTCTTTTTTCACCGGTGAATTGATTTATGCTTCTGTCTTCCCTTCCAACGAGATAAATATTTTGAGCAACTTCAATTACATCGTCCTGAATCACATCGATTCCAAAACGTTTAATCCAATTTACTGAGCTTTGAACTCCGTTAATGTATTCGTGATTACCAGTGCAAGTGTAGATTCCAAATTTAGATTTTAGTTTCCTCAATGACGGCCCAATGTTTTTTCTATCCAAAATCCAAGCTTTGTCGTCTACAATATCACCGCCGAATAAGATAATATCTGGTTTCAGTTCATTTACTTTATCGACAACTTTATCTAAAAAACTTTCATCGTTAATAATTGATAGATGAAGATCGGCTAGAAAAACAATATTCAATTCCGTCAATGAACTTTCCCTTTTAGAAATCGATAAAATTAATTCTCTGACTTTGACGTTTTTAGTGTTAAGATGCCCAATAAAAATAGGAATTGAAACTAAAACAACCATAGTGATAGCGGTGATCAACTTTGCTGTGTTATAATTATTATGGATGAATTCTGGAAAAAAGTCGGTAAAAGAATCTACCAGCCGAAGAATATCAACGAATAATATTACAAGGACAAAGTAGAACATGTAAACAAACCAGAACGAACCTATCCACATCAAAATATCATAAAGAAACGGAGGAAGAGAAGAGACGAAGAACTTCGCAATTAAATATGAGAGAAAAATAAAAAGAAACAGAACTAAGTAATAGGGCTTAATAGAAGGAAGGTATGCAAGCGACTGCCATCCTCTCAAAAAAATATAGAAGTTTATAGAGCCAAAGACGAAGAAAAAAATTAAAAAGAAAGTAACCATAGATTTTGTTTTACTCATATTTTAGAAAATGAATTACAGAGAAGTCATCTAACGAAATTCAAAATGCAGATTAAAATTCGATGGTCAATCCTCCAATCGGAAAAAATCTCCATTGGTAAACTTCGATTTCTTTATTTTCAACCGAATCCCATTGATACTCATAAATATTTTTTTTGAAATATGCATTCTGCAATTCGAAGTAGGTAACAATATTCCATTTTTCAAAGTGCCATCGTCGGTCGAATCGAATATCAAGCCGATGATAATCCTTATATCGGAGTGCATTCATTTGCTCGAAATCGAGGACTTCTCTTTTAAAAAGTTTTGAAAGATTTTCGTCGAAAGGGGTGTATGGGCGCCCGCCCGCGTACCGCCACTTAAAGCTGAATTCATATCTATCGTTTGGAATATATCCGAAAACAAGAGTAAAGACATTTCTAAAATCAAAACTTCCGGGACGCTCAACTCCGTCTATCGGTGTAAATTTTACTTTTGAATGTCCATAAGAGATAATCCCATAAAAATCGTTCAATAATTTTTTCTGCAGTGTAAATTCTATTCCGCGTGCGTATCCTTTTCCATCACTCGTAAGATTTCGCATCATAAAAACTCCGTAATCCGTTCCGCCATTTGATGCGATAAATTGCGGTACAGTTTTGCTTGTTGGGATCTTCGAATAATTTTTTTGATATGATTCCAGACTTAATTTCAAATCGTCTGAGAAATAATGTTCAAAGCCAAATACAAAATGATCCGCCCTCATATTCTCAAGTTTTCGCGAAGTGGGATCTGCACTCAACCAAATATATGGCGGCGTTTGATAATAAATTCCTGCTGAAAAATTAACACTCGAAATCGGAGTAAGAAAGTAACTCAATCCTCCCCGAAATGAGAACGCATTTGATTTTTCAATAAAAGAAAAATTATCATAACGAATACCGGTTACAAATTTGAGTTTGTCATAAATCCAATTTGTGATTTGAGCATAAGCAAATGTTTTTGAAATCCACTCCCCGAAAGAATAATCCAAAGGAGAAAAAATTGAAGTATCTACTATTCCATTTTTAATTGTGTAAATAGTATCTCCTTGGTAAAAAATACTGTGGTTTAAATTAATCCATTTAAAACCGCCGCCGAGATTTATTTCAAAAGATGGATTGATCTTTACATTAAATTCACCTTTTAAATGAATTTCTCTCTCGAAAGAATGATTGAAGTAATATTCTTTTTTTGATTTAGCTTGAATTACATCGCTCGCATAATCGTTATAGGAATTTGAAAGAGTCAGTAAAGAGTAACTGTTTTTTGACCAAAGCGTCCGCCAATTTAATCCGGTTATGAACTGATTTTGACTGTGTTCAATTTCATACTCTTTGAAATAAGCAACCAGATTATATTCTCCTTCTTGAAAAGAGACTCGATCCATCCCGCCCAAGCCGATAAAAGATAATTGATTGTTCTCATCAATATCGTAAACAATTTTTGTTTGATAGTTTGAATAATGCGGAATTGCAGTGGCTACACTGGTTGCATTTAATTTTGCAATAAGATCGAGATAACTCTTCCGTGCAGAAAATATCCAGCTTCCTTTTTCGAATAACGGACCTTCAAGCGAACCTCCAAATCCTGCCATGCTGAGATTCAAGTCGGCTTGAAACTCTTCACGATTTCCTTCCCTTAATTTAATATCCATTACTGAAGAAAGTCTTTCTCCGTATTTCACTGGAAATCCCCCCGAAGAGAAATTTACTTCCCGGATGAATTCTGTCTTAACCATTCCGATGGGTCCACCGCTTGCTCCTTGAGTTCCGAAGTGATTCAGATTAGGAATTTCAATATTATCGATAAGATTCAAGTTCTCTGTCGGATTACCACCGCGGACTAATAAATCGTTTCTATCGTCTGCTGCTGTAATCACTCCAGGCAAAGAGAGTACTACACGGCTTATATCTCCAGCGGCTCCTGGAGTTCTTCGAATTTCTTCATAACTAAGACTGTGAGTACTTACAAGTTGAGATGGATCTTTCCGAAAGAATTCTGCATGAACTTGTACTTCCCCTTTTAATGGAATCACGGTTTCAATAAGTTCGAATTGAAGTGCAACTGTATGACCGGTGGAAACGACAATGTCTGGATTGATTTGTGTTTGATATCCAATGCTCGATACTCGAATTTGATAACGTCCTATTGGAATATTTTCAATTTTAAAATTGCCCAGCACATCGGCTGCTGCACCGAAGTTCGTATTTTCCAAAATTACATTCGAACCCGGAATCGGCTGACGAGTTATCTGGTCAATAACTTTACCCTGAAGTTTTCCAAATGATTGCGCAGAACTGAGTTTTACCGTTAAGAATACAGTTAAAATATTCAGCAGTATTTGAAGCGATAATTTCATTAGTTGTAAAATTAAATTATCTTATTTGAAAATCTCTCCGTGCAGACTTTCAATTTCTGCGAGAAGTTTTTCTAATTTTTCAATTTGATTTTTTGGATAAGACTCTTCCGGTTTAACTTTTTGTGCTGCTTCAAAAGTCTTTTTAGCTTCGGAATAATTTTTCGCTTTTAATAATTTTTCAGCTTGAGAGATTTTTTCTTTATAGTCATTCTCAATTTCACTCGGAAGTTTTTTCATTTTGATTTTAGTTCCATCGACCTCAACCATTAACTTCTTGAATTCAGTTGGATATCCTACGTTTTTCGGTCTAAAAAATTCATCTTTCACAACGCCATCCATGTATTTTAAAATTAAAAACTCACCCAGTTCCTTCCATCGCTTCACAGTCACTTCAGCAACTTCGAGAGAGTAATTATTTAAGAATTCAATCGCATCTCTCTTGGATATTTTGGAAAGCGAAATTGCTTTATTTTCAATTTCTTCCTGCTTGGATAAGAAAATTCCTTCTAATTCATTTTGTACCTTAATGACATCACCGACCATTAAGCTGTACCTCGGATAAACAAAATTTGAAACGAAATTAAATACCCAAAAAGCAGCATCCCACGTAAACTTACTTAATGATCCAATTCCCTGCTTAAAATTCGGAGGCATTTTTGTAATTGAAGAATAAAGCGGTACATAAACCGTCATGTAAGTATCGTCGACTCCAAACCATAGTAAACCCCCGACTTCTCTCGGAAGCCATGAACGCGATTGGCTGATAAAAGAAAAACCTGTTTGCGGTGTTGAAATTGGACGTTCATTGAAATAAGTCTCTCCGTTATAATCCCATATTAAAGGTCTCCATCGATAAGGCATGCTGTAAGTGCCTGCTGCAACACCGGTTGTCATATCTAATTCAGTTCCTTCATAATGATCGCGCATTAATCTCATCACATCTTCAATACTAATTTTACTTTCTGGTTTAATATACAAAGGCATTCTGTCACTATTTTCGCCCCGAATATATGAAATGAATTTTTCAGCGGATGAGTTCACCCTTCTAAATAATGACCAAACTCTAGCATCGCAAAACCTTACGGCTCCAAAATCTAATGGTGCATATGCTTCAGAGAAATCGAACTCCGAATCTTTGCCGCTGAAATAGCCTTTTTCGCGTGCAAAGGAAATCACGTCTTTTGCATATAAAACATTTTGCGGATCGTTTAATGAAAATTGAGTTATGCGTGCTTGATTTGCATGAGCAGAAACATATCCATCCGGAATTTTTACAGCTACCCAAACTGCACCTTTATTTCCAGGACCCTTACCAATCATTTCCATAATCCATACTTCGTTTGGATCGGCAATCGAAAAAGATTCACCGGAACTATAATAACCATATTCACTCACAAGCTCAGCCATTAGCTGAATTGCTTCACGTGCAGTTTTCGCTCTCTGAAGTGCAACGTAAATTAAGTTGCCATAATCCATAATTCCCAAAGGATCAGCGAGTTCTGATCTTCCGCCAAAAGTTGTTTCTCCAATAACAACTTGATATTCATTCATATTGCCAACGACATTGTAGGTTTCTACTGCCTGCTTGATCTTTCCAAGATATTTGCCGGTATCCCATTCATAGATATCAAGCATTGTCCCTTGAGGATATTTTGCTGCAGGGAAATAACATAATTCGCCATATAGATTGAACGAATCGGCTGTGTAAGTGATCATTGTGGAGCCATCTTTGCTCGCACCTTTTGTAACTAATAAGTTTGTACAGGCAGATAATTCTGCATTCATGTTAACTAAGAATAAGATTAGGGATGCGATTAATACTTTTTTGAGTTTCATATAACCTCGTGAAAATTAGAGTTGATAAAAAATACTTGTAAGCAACAGCAATAACTGTATCGAGCTTAATTTAATCTAAAAAGAAAGTTTCTATTCTCAAAAGAATTTCGGGGCGGGTTATTTGGCCGTCACCGACCGGTCGGTGACGGCATTCAACGGTAAAACTCTCTAAACCTCTTCCGGTTTTTTCTTTTTCTCATTCGGCTTTAACTCGTACTTGTACTCGTATTTGAGTTTTTTCAATTCATCTTTTAGCTTGTTCATGTCTTTTTTGAATTTTTCCTTGTCGAAGTTTTCAATATCAAAATGAAAATCAAACCTTTTTCCCAAAGAATCCATTTGCCAGCCAAATTTTTCCCAATCTTGCTCTTTAAATTCTTTCATGCTAAGTTCAATCAATGAGTCAAGCCCCTCGATTTTCAATTTAAAATTTTCAAGCGAATCATTTTTCATTTTCCACTTCATTACATTTGGAAGATTCATTTCCAAACTCTTTAAAGAATCTTTAAGTATTTTAATATCAATTTTAAATTTTTTCGATGGTATTTTAATACCATCGGGCGACTTAAATCTGAAAGCATGAATTTTATCCCGTGCAATTTCAATGTTCATCATAATCGAATCGATATTCGGAATATCAATTTTTTCAATTTCAGGAATTTCTATGTGAAATTTTTCTTCATCAATTTCAATTCTGAACGGACGGGATTTATGTTTGTATAGTTTAAAAATCTTTGCCGAAGTGTCAATGTTAATCGAAACTTTTAAATTCTCTAATTCTTTCGACAACTTTTTAAGCTCATCTTCATGAATTTTATGACGTTTAGATTTGTCTTTAAGAATTATTACAATTTCTTCTTTTTGTTTTTCAATTTCCTCCCTTTGCTTCTCAAATTTCTCGAGATTGATCTCTATCGGAGTCGAAAAGATCGTATCCGGGGTCAGTAATACATACTTATTGCTTTTATTTTGAACTGCAAAGTTTATGAAGTCATTAACTCTTGGATTACTAATGAAATTTATCGTTGGTGTAACAATTTGATTCAAGCTTTTACTGCTGGCGGTCTCGGCGAATTGTAAAACATTTGCGACGATTGCCCTGTTCAAAGTCCACAGATTTTCGTTTACGCCAATTGCATTATCTTCACTAATGACAACCTGACCTTCAAGATTTTTCGCATAACCGCTTAATAAATTATTCAGTTCATTCGTTTGCTTTTCACTCAATTTTAATTGATTAACGAACTCATCTTTTGAATGAAAATTTTTTATATCAAGATTATTTCGTATTTCAAAATATTCTTTGCCGCTCTCGTTCACACCTATTGAAAGATATTGATTTTTTTCTCTATCAAGCGGAACAATTCGATTGAAGGCAAAATTGAAGACATCATCCTCGTCCAACCGTGTGTTCATAAAAAGTGGTTTCAAATTTTTCGTATAATAACTTAATAAATCCCCGCCGCTTTCTCTTACAATTTTATCAACTTCGGAAAGGTTATATTTATAAAACAGCATCAAAGCTGCTGTTAACACAATAACGATAAAAACGGGTGCATACTTTTTAATACTTAAATTTTTTCTCGATGTGAATTTGTTCTCAATCAGCTGCTGGGCAAAATATGGTGAAGGATCGAGCGGCTGAACTAGTTTTGGAATGCAAGTAATATTTTTAAGCTCATCCAAACGATTTTGAAGCTCTACCGATCTGCTAAGTTCAGTTTCAACTTCTAACCGTTCAGCTTCGGAAAGTTCATTATCAATGTATTGAAATAATATTTCGTCATTTATTTTTTTCAAAATCCTAGCTCCTTTCTGAATGGAGTTAATCTGTTTTTCAATTCCATTCTGCCTCTAAACAATCGTGATTTCACTGTACCTTCATTACAATTTAGAACATTACTTATTTCTTTATAACTAAGATCATTGATATCCTTAAGTATCACAACCTCGCGCAATTTTCTGGGAAGTTTTGCTATTTGCTCTCGAACTAATTCAGAAAGATTGGTTGATTCAATCAATTCGGTTGTTTGATCATGCGTTTGAATATTCTCTGCATTTTTAATCAAAAAGAATGATTTGGCTGTTTTCTTTCGCAGTTCATCTCGACATTTGTTAAGAGTTATTTGGTAAAGCCATGTTGAAAATTTTGCTTCAAACCTGAAACTGTTTGATTTTAAGTAGACCTTTGTAAAAACTTCTTGAGCTACATCATCCACATGAGTTTTCTCGCCCAAAACGGAATAAGTCAAATTTCTTACCTTTTCCTGATATTTTTCGACTATGTTACGAAATGCCTGCATATCTCCAGTCTGAATTTTTTGAATTTCAGTGTAATCGGGATCAGGATGAGAGCTCTCTCTAAAAATAATATTCTTCTCGATTTCTTTCGGAGGTTTAGACGAATTCATTTTGTGTATGTTCCGTTGTTTTACAAAAAAATTTTACGGCTGGAAGAATATTTTGTTATTGGTTAGATAATCTGCTTTTAATAAGCGCGATATCACCGCGGATTTTATTCTTCGCACTTTCGTCAGTCGACGTCTCAAGGAATTTTTCGAAGTTAAATAATGCTTCCGGCAAATTATTATTTAAATACGCTATGGCACCAAGACTTCGATATGCATCTGAATAGTTTGGATCTAGCTGCAACACTTTTTCATATAATTGTTTTGCTCTATCAAGATTTCCGGTTGAGGAATAGATCAAAGCCATATTAAAAATTGCTGGGGGATAATCAGGTCTTAATTCGAGTGCAGCCTTATATTCCTGAAGAGCTTCGGCATTTAATTTTTGAAGGGCGTAAACATCTCCAAGTTTGAGATGTGTTAAATAATGCTCTCGGTACATTATAGACTTCTCATAACTTGTTGCTGCAACATCGTAACTGCCAACTTGAGTGAAGTAATCTCCAAGATCGAAATAAGCCATATATTTTTGAAAAGTATATTTAGGAATAAGAAAGGCCTGAAATAAAATAAATCCAATAATTACCAATGAAGGTGAGATTAACTCTTGATAATTTTTATACTTCAAGCTTTTGAATATTGAATAAATTCCATAGCTCGAAAAAATTATTAATATCGGAGAGAGAAGCATTCGCGTTTTTCCGGAAACATAAAACATAGCAAGCATCACAAAGATTGAAAGTGAAAACCAATAGAATAACGAAATTTTTTTTCTTTCCCTCCACGAGTATATTAGACCTGCCAAACCGAAAAGGGCAACCGAGTAAAAACTGATCAATGGAAGTTTTAAAACACTTGAATAGGTTTCGCGATAGAATTCATAGTCAGTGGATGAAGTCTCGGGATTCTCAGTATCTCCAAGAATTAAAAAAGCTTTTTTGGAAGTCAGAAAAAATGCATCGATAGGATTATCGAAAATGAAATCCAATCCTTTCTGAAACCATTTCATCGAAGCTTCTGCAGGTAAAAAGTTTTTCTTTTCTGTAGTTTTTAAATAATTTATTCCAGCTATATCTTCATAGTAATTAAATCCTTCAGGGTTTACAAATACATCCGAGTTCGGTGAATTATTTCCCATGTAAAAGTTCAAACCTTCAGTCGGGGTAATTAGTACGAATGAGTTACTTTTTGAAATATTTCGAATTACAAAGGGGACAATTATTATTAATAATCCAAGAATGTAAGCAGCTAATACTTTTGTGAATTGGGATTTAATTTTTTCAAACGATCTTCCTTTAAAAATTAACCATAGAAGAGCAATGGGTACGAAAATCAATACAGCTTCTCGTGTTAATGCGGTTAATGCAACTAACAGACCAATTAGGAACCATTTCTTTTCAACTTTCCGTTCAAAATCCTGCGTGAGAAAAAACAGGAGAGAAGAAACTAAAAATACTTGCAACGTAGTCTCAAGTATTGCAGTAGAATAAAAAATAAAATTCCCAAAGAATGCCGAAATGAAAGCTGCTGTGTATCCGACCTTATCAGAATGCAAATTCTTTCCAACGAGATATAAAACAGGTATTGTAAGCGTGCTGATAATAATTTGAACTAACTGAATTAAGAAAACCTGCTTTGAAAAAAATACATAGAAAATTGCCAAAAAATATGAGTACAAGGGTGAGGCTGAAAAATATTCCGGTCCAAAAAATAATTTATCGAAAGCAATCAGCTTGGCTGTTTTATCATACACCTGTTGCAAATCATAAAATCGATCGAAGAATGGTATTGATTGAGATTCAATTAAATAAACAAAACGGAGTACAAACCCAATAAACATCAGTACATACAAGAGTTTGGTTTCTGAGTAGTTGAAGACTTTTGAGTATATTTTGTTTAGAATATTAGTTGGAATATTTTTTTTTGATGCCAATTTCGGATTCCAATAATTGTTAAATATTTACTTTAATTGGAGAAATACTTTACTCAAGCAACACGCAAGAATCAAATTCTGAATTTAAATTCACCGTTGCGAAGCTTAATGTTCATTTCTTTTGAAGAATAATTACCTGAAAATTTACCAATAACAACCACACCTTTGCCCACGAAAACATTAGTGACTTTCAATTCCCCCCAACCTTTTAAATCATGTTCAATTCTTCTTTCGGTTGTACTTTTTTTGTATTCAGCTTGGTTACTGCTCACACTAATTCTTAGCATTTCATTTGAAGTAGAGGTTTTCATAAATTCATTCAAGTTCAATCCAAAATTCGAAGATTTACCAGACGCAAGATACCCCTCAAGTTCAAAAAATAAGTGCGCTGAAGTTTTTCGATGCGAAGTTTCTTCTTCTGCAGAGATCGAGATTCGTATATTTTGAGATTTACTGAATGAAATGTCTTTCACTCTCATTTTATACGAGTTTCCATCGAGTTCAAAACTCAGTTCGTTTTCTTCCTGTATTAAAGGAGAGAATGAAGAGATACAAAATACTGCAATAATTAATAATAATAATTTACTTTTCATTTTCGCCTCAGTTTTTCCGTCCATCTATGATTTGTTAATCAGACAAAACAATATTTCTTTCATCACAAAAGTACTTAACGAATTAGTACATTATAATAATCATTATTTGTAAATTAGTAAAACAAAATTTTGTTCCACAATGATTGAATTTTTACAAAGAAAAAAAGTCTGGGTCTTCGACGGAGCAATGGGGACGATGCTTCAAAAACACGGATGGCAGATCGGCGAATGCCCGGAAGAATACAATCTAACCAAACCAGAAATCATTTTTGAAATCCACCGAAGTTATGCCAATGCAGGGTCTGATATAATTCAATCCAACACTTTCGGTGCAAATATGCTGCGATTAAAAATATTTGGACTTGAAAGTAAAACATGCGAAATCAATAAACGTGGAATTGAAATTGCCCGAAAAGCAGCAAAAACCGATGTCATAGTTGCGGCTTCGCTCGGACCATTGGGAGAATTGATCGAACCCCTTGGTGAAACAACTCGCGAACAGGCATTCGATTCATTTCGTGAACAAGCAAAAGGATTAACTGAAGCAGATTTTATAAATATCGAAACAATGCAATCGCTTGATGAAGCAGAAATTGCACTCAATGCAGTTCGCTCGATAATCAATCTTCCAATATCTATTTCGATGACGTTTCAAAAAAATCCCCGCGGTTATTTCACAATGATGGGAGAAAGTATTAAAAATGTAGTTGATCGGGTTTCGAATTGGGATATACAAATTCTTGGATCGAACTGCGGAGAAGGATTTGTTCAAATGGTTGAGATTATGACCGAAATAAAATCTCTCACAAACCTTCCACTACTTGCAAAATCGAATGCGGGATTACCTGTTTGGGAAAATGGAAGAGAAATTTATTCAGAAGACTCAAACTTCATTCAAGATAAAGTCGAAAGACTTTATCAGTTAGGTGTTAAAATCGTCGGAGGATGCTGCGGAACAACTCCAGATCACATTCACGCAATTAAAAAGATTGCGAATAGAATAAATCTTAGTGAATAGCAAATCACAAAAGATAGAAGTAAAATTAAATTACTAATTAATAACTGAATGAAAGAAATACTTAATCATATCTCCGAAATCATCATAAAAGGTAAATGGAAAGAGATGACTGATCAGGTCAATCTTGCTCTTGAGAATAATATAACCGCAAAACAAATTTTAGATGATGGATTATTGAAAGGAATGGAGGTCGTTGGGGTAAAATTCCGCGATGGTGAAATGTTTCTTCCTGAAGTGCTTATGTCAGCAAAAGCATTCAAAACTGCAATGGCTTTGATTGAACCATACTTTCTTCACGGCGAAAAAATCAGCAGCGGAAAAGTTTTGATGGGAACGGTTAAAGGAGATATACACGATATCGGAAAAAACTTAGTCGGTGTTATGCTCAAAGGAAATGGTTTCGATGTTGCTGATTTGGGAATTGACGCATCAACCGAAAAATTCATTGAGTGGATTGAGCGAGAAAATCCAGATATAGTCGGATTGTCTGCGATGCTTACAACCACAATGGTTTCAATGCAAAAAACTGTTAACGTGCTGATTGAAAAGTATCCGAATAAAAAAATTATTATTGGCGGTGCACCTGTCAGTCCAAGTTTCGCCGATTCAATCAAAGCTAATGGCTATGCAAAGAATGCAATTGATGCAGTTGAATTGTGTAAGAAGTTGATGTATGCAGTGGCTTAATTCTCTGTGAAGCTCAGTGTCTTCTTAGTGTTTCTCCGTGAAATAAAAGTCTATTCCTTCTTTTCAAAAATCTTATCGTCAATTCCTTTATTCACAATGTAATTCGAGTAAGTTAATGTAACTCTTCCTTCTTGTTTCTCTTCGGTTTTATTTTCTGATAGGGTTTCTTTCTGCGATTGCCTTCTTCGT
>Ga0194120_10008204_pt1 | contig 13919 bp, 8 predicted proteins | sample TA2MahCa65mmetaG_FD_148642 | JGI IMG/M metagenome (GOLD analysis project Ga0194120, IMG submission 148642) | Freshwater microbial communities from Lake Tanganyika, Tanzania - TA2015019 Mahale Deep Cast 65m | ecosystem: Environmental > Aquatic > Freshwater > Lake | place: Tanzania: Lake... | reverse complement strand
CCTCGCGAGTCGAAGGCAATCGAGTAGACCTCGTTGCTCTCGCCGATTCCGTCGGCGGCTCGGAGCGTACGGAACGTCTCACCTTCTGGGATGGCGAGCCCGCCGCGCGCTCCGTCGCTGCCAGCCCACACACGCCCATCGGGGGCGACCGCGACCGCGCGGATGCGCGCGCTCGGGAGACCGGTCTCGACGCCATACAGGGCAATCGCATCTGCCGAGAGCTGAAGGAGTCCGACCGGCGTGGCAGCCCACACATTGCCGCTCAGGTCCGCGACGACATGACGTACCGAATCCGTCGGCAACCCGGTCAGGGCGCTGAGTCGGGACCAGGGACCGCGCGCGTGGGCGACCCCGGCAGGCGTGGACACCCAGACCGAGCCCGTCGTGGGCTCGACATGGATGGCGCGTATCGGCGGGACGGGAAAGCCGTGTTCCGTCCCGAACTGCGTCCACTCGGTTCCATGTCGAAAGACCCCACGGCTCGTCGCGATCCAGAGGCTGCCGTCCGGGTGACGAGTGAATCCGGTGACGTCGACCACGCCCGGCGGAAACAGCGGCTCGGACCAGTCGCCGTCGAGCTCGAGCAATCCGGCGGATGTTCCGACCCATAGGGTGCCCGGGTCCGGCGAGAAGATGGCTCGAACGGCGGCGGCTCCCAGCGAATCGGGAAGCGGGAACGTATCCGGCGGAGCCCCCACGGCTGGCACGCGAAGGACGGCGTACGGTTCCTCGCCACGTCGGTCGCGCGCGCACCACAGAAATCCGTTGACGTCAGACGCCAACACTCGTACCGGGGTGGCAGCCGTCGGAGCAAACTGCGTCCATCGACCGTCGGTGAAGGCGTGGAGTCCATCCCTCGTGCCCGCCCACACGGACGGCCTGTCGGCGTTGCGCGCGACGACGACATCGAACACCTCGACTCCGGGGAGAGCCGTGTCGGCGAGCTCAATGTCCCACGCTCCTGGCGACGACCGACGCAGATGGCTCACACCGGCGGCCGTTGCGATCCACAGGTCGTTGTCGCCGACCGGCGCCAAGGCGCGGATGTCGTTCGAAGGCAAGCCCTCGACGCGGGTGAACGTCGTCCACAGGCCGTCGAACCGGCTGAGTCCCGCCGACGTGGCGAACCAAAGCCCGCCGTCGATATCCGACGCGATGTCGCGAACGTTCTCGGACGCCAGCCCGTCGAACCGGGTCAAAGAGCGCCATACCGGTAGGCTGGCGAGCTCGGTTCTGCCGGTCCAGGGCGCGAACGCCACGCACGCGGTCACCATGGCCGCCAACGTCAGGACGACCTTGCCCCGTATTCTGTCCGAATAGACTGAGGTCAACATCGTCGCCAGGACCGACCGACTCCGTAGGCGGGAGGCGAGGGGAACTCACCGGAGAAGAACGAGTCTGAGCGAAACCGACTGGGAATCACCCCGGTCGCGTGCCGTGGCGGTAATGCGTGCGATGTATACGCCACTGGCGCACTCCGATCCGTCGTCGCGTCGTCCATCCCAATGCAGCGTCGGATCGACCACGTCGCTCAGGCTTGCGTCGACGGCGAGTCTGCGGATTGCCGCGCCGCTCAGATCGTAGATGACGGCGGACACTTCTGCTGGGCGGCTCAGTCGGACCGGAATCCACGTTTCCGGATTGAACGGGTTCGGATGATTCTGCCGGACGATCAGCAGTGGTGCAACCGTTGGTTCCGTTGAGGCGTCGAGAAGCTCCGCCAGTTCCAGCAGCGCGGATCGAAGGGAACCGTCTGCTGCGTAGAGATGCCGCCGGATCGCCTCGCGAGCCAGGCTGAGGGATGAAGCGCTCGAAGCCGAGGGCATCGTGGTGAACCGCGTGCCGGCCGCCGCGACCGCGCCACGCGTCCGGCCGAAGTTCTGCGCCACGAGAAGCAGGTCCGCGATATCCACAGTTCCATCGCCGTTCAGGTCTGTGCTCGGGCGGTTGAGTGCCGTCGGATCCCGGACGCCGATGGATCGCGCCACGAGCACCAGGTCAGAGAGGTCCACCACACCGTCTCCGTTGACGTCGCCGGCAAGCGGCGGCGGCTCGATCAGCACGGAAAGCGTTGACACGCGAGCTGGGATCGAGAGACCTGCCGAGTCCGATAACCGAATGTCACTGGCAACGACCTCGAGCCTCCCGGAGCGTTCCGCGCGGATGCGCAAGCCGATCAGCAAGTTACCGGACGCGGCTTGAGCGAGGCTGGGATCACGGATCGCCGCGATGTCCGTGATGCGGATCGCGTCCGAGCCATGCGCGACAACGGGAATCTGCCAGAACCCCGGAGCCGCGTCGGATCGAGTTGCTGTCCCCTCGACGATCGCAGAGACGGAAACCAGTGCGGGCTTGAGCGTCAACGAGAGACCATAGGATGACAGGTCGCCTGTGTTCTGCACGGCGACTTCGATTCTCCCCTCGGCTCCCGTCTCCAGGCGTTCCGGCGTCGCGGTGATGCGCACGAGCGCCGGCTCCCTGGCGACTGCGCTCAGGCGCAAGCGCCGCGTTTCGCTCCACGGGCTCGCCGCATCGAAGGAATGGGTTCTAACTCGCCAGTGGAGGATCGTGCCCTCCCGCCAACTCGTAGGAGACCACTTCACGTCCGATGTCAGCGCGACCGACGTATCGACGCCAAACGGCAGCGTCGCCGTCGCTTGGACTTCGTAGACGATCCCCGAGGACTGCGACCATGCGACGGACGGTCCACTCGCGGCGTCGTCCGTTAGCGGCGCCGGCGTCTCAGGAACGACCGTCCAGACGCGGAGAGTCCCATCGGCGGATGCCGCGACGAAGGATGCCCCGTCCTGTGCGAACGCGACCCCCCGGCAGGGCGTTGTTCCGAGCCGTGCCAGAAGTTGGCGGCGATTGACGTGCCAGAGCTGCGCGGTTCCAGCTCCGGCGTCCTGCGAGACTCCCACGGCGAGGCGTGATCCGTCGAGCGAGAACGCCACGGAGTGCACTCTACCCCTGCTGCGAACAATCGTCTCGACATCGGGCGACGCTGACTGAGTGCGGAACACGTTGCCATCCCAGCCCCCGCTGGCGAGCGCGCCGTCGGGCGAAAACGCGAGAGCCGATACCACATCGCCGTGCACGGACTGCGTTCGGGAAATCGTCCACTCCGGGACCGACCACAGAAGGATGCTCCCATCAGCCCCACCGGACGCCAGAGTGGTGCCCCTCGCATCGAACGCCAGAGCGAACACCGACGCGTTGCTGCCGCGAAGCTGGACGACGGAAGCGCCGTCCCCAGGCGCCCAGATGCGCACGATCTGGTCGGTTCCACCGGTCGCGAGCAATGCGCTGTCGGGCGAAAACGCCAACGAAAGGACAGCAGACGCTCCGGTGCGCCATTGCCGCGCGATACGAGTCGCGAGGGAATACGTGCCGACGCTGCCGTCCGAGGCGCCATAGGCGAGCCATGCGCCATCGGGTGAGAACGCGACCGACAGCACCGTCGCCGCTGCGACGGGCACCGAGGCTGTCTGCCTGCCGGTGGCGACCGACCACAAGGCGATCCGTGCGCCGCCATCGACCGCTTCGCCTCCTGCGGCGATGGTCGAACCATCTGCCGAGACGGCGAACGCGTTCAAGCGCGACCCGAGCGACAGCGTCAGGCGCGGCTCAGGCACACCGGCGAGGCTGCGTTGTGAGCAGATCACGACGAGCCACACCGCGAACCAGGCAGACAGACTCCGACTGTAAGCGGCTCTGCGTCGCCCGACGTTCATTCGATAGTTCGATGCCGTCACGGTCCGCATACCCAGCAACCCGCCCGCCTCGCTTCTGCGGCGCGTCCCTTCCTGCTAGAGATACATGATCTCCGGGCGATCTGCGAGGAGATTCCGCACGAGGAGACTGGAACCATGACGGATCGAAGCATTCCGTGCTGCCTGCTTGCTTTCGTGGCGACACTCGGCATCGCGAGCGGAGCGGTTGCAGGACCGATCCCCGAAGAGCTCGCTGCATCCGATGCCTGGACGGACCTCCGCGCCATGGGCTCCGCTGGAGCGACGGTCGGTCGGGCTCGGGGCGTCAATGCGCTGCTGACGAATCCTGCGGGCATGGGGGCGGGACCGGGCTCCGAGTTCGCCGCCTCCGGAGTCTACACGGATGGCAGCGTGGGATCGGAAGTGTGGAACCTAGGTCCCAGAGACGCTGACACGACCAGCCTGCGATTGGGCGCTCTCGGGCTCGTGTACGACACACGCACGGCGCGCCATCTGGCAATCGGCATCGCCTACAGCGAAGTGCGCGATCTGGATACGCGATCCATCGTCGAGGGCGTGGAGCGAAGCGGAGACTACTCCGGCTTCCGTGTCGTGGAAGCATCCGACACCCAGGGCAAGGTCAGTTCGCTGACGCTTGGGGCGGGTTTCGAAGTCGCCCCGGGTGTCCACGTCGGCATCGCCTCCGACCTGTGGGACGGGAGACGGGACCGCGACATCACGTTCGACGGCGACGACGTGAGCGGGTCCGACGCCTACTACCAGCGCGTGACTTACGACGACACGATCAGCCGGTCCATCTCCGGGGCTCGGCTGCGTGTCGGCGGCGAACTGGCGGCGAGCCCGGCGCTCAGCGTCGGAGCCTACGTCGTGCTCCCTTCCGAGATCGACGTGCGCGAGGACTGGGCGCAGCTATCGTCCTACCGGTTTGACGACGGAACGCGGGATCAAGACGGGGACTCCGGCATCACCGACTACACGCTGCATCTTCCCGCTGAGCTGCACGGTGGCGTGACCGTTCGCGCGTTCCCGTTCACGCTCTCCGCTGCCGTCCGACGGGTGGATTGGGAAGAGGCGTACTACGCGCCATCTCCCGCCCGAGATGTGGACGCCCGTCAGTTCGCCCGATACTATCAGCCGACGGTGGACGCGAGCGCCAGCGCCGAGGTTGACCTCGGTGGCGGCGCGGCGCTGAGGGCTGGGATCCAGTTCGGGATGCTCCCGCAGACGTGGGTGGACGTCCGTCAGGAACCGGTCACGATGACTGCCGGCTTGTCGGTTCCCATCGCGCCTCGGGTGAAGCTCGACGCCGCCTACGCGGTCACCTTCTCGGAAGGGGTGGAGAGCGACGTCACGCGTGCGACGACGCGTCAGCGCGTTGGTGTCGGCGTGCGCGCCGCGCTGTAACGGCTGACGTGTTCTCAGGCGTCGAACCTGCCGTACTGCTGGATCGCCGACATGATGAGGCGCATCCCGGTCAGACGCGAGCCGTTGTTGATGCTGCCAGCGGTCGCGAACACGAGCCCTCGGGAGTCACGGGTTCGCTCGTGGTCTCTCAGGAACTCCGCGACGATGTTGACCTCTTGGTTCCGCGAGTAGGTGAAGGGCGCTAGGACGCCGTAGATGACGGCTTCCGGCATGTGGCGGCGGATGTCGTCCGCCATGACGTTGGGCCCGAAGTTGACTCCCGTCATCCGGCATCGCCCGAGGACCGGCAGCAGGTGTTCCATGTCCGAGTCGCTGTGCTGGTAGCGCGAGTCCTTCGGGTCCGGGCTGCATTCGTCCCACACGCCCTTCACGATGGGATATCCGAAGAACTCGTACATCTCGACGTTCAGCATGGCGCAGTTGTCGTCGAGGAAGCTGAACCCGCGCGGCTTCGTCTCCGCCGTGTAGCCAGCCTCCGCGTCGTGGATGCGGATCTTGCCTAGCATCGCGTTGAGGATGGCGTCGCGCAGGCGAGCCGCGAGCTTCGGGCGGTCGGCGATCAGGTAGATGATGCCCTCGACGCCGAAGAGGGACATCGCGAAGGTCACGGGACCGCGCTGACCGCGGTAGAGCGGCGGACGCACGTCCTCCGCCATCAGCTCCGCGTGAACGTCGTCCCATCCTGGCGGCAGCAGGAACTCGCGGAGCCGCTCCAGGCGCGCTTCGACGCGGTCGAGCAAGCGGCTGAGCTCGTCCTCATCGAATACCGCCTGATGCAGCCAATAGCTTTGACTGATGTCGTCCCACCGGTTCTCCATCTCGAAGATTTCGTAGAGCTCCTTGACTTTCGGATAGCCGCGCCGCGCCGGTCCCGGCTGGCGCTCGTCGAGTAGCCGCCGACCGACGGTCTGTTCCGCACGGTCGTTGTATTCGCGGTTCAGAGCTAGCCGCCACTCGGAATCGCTCTGGTAACGCGACGTGTTCTGCGGAATCCCGAGCTCCTCGAAGACGCACTCGCCGTTGCACGCGGCGCCAAACGCCACTTGCGGGATATCCGCGCCAAACGGGTTCGCGGACGCGATCCGTTGGTCCGCCCAGAACCGCTCCAGATCGACGGGGGCGAGCCCGCCGTTCCGATGCGCCCGCTCGACGAGCGCCTCAGCGGCGCTCAGGTGTGCAGCAGTGACTTGGACGCTCATTGGCTTGGCTCGCCCTCCCTCAATGCGAGACGCTTCTTCCCGAACGGTGGAAACCGTCCAGCAGAGACGACAGATGGTTCACGACGTCGGGGCGCTCCGCCCAGACGTTGCTCTGCTCGGACGGGTCCGACGCGAGGTCGTAGAGCTGCCCGACGGGCCCACCGTCGGCAGGCTCCTCGCGACGAGGCTCCGAGAAGCCTCCCGATCCGAGTCCTTCGATGAGCTTCCAACCTTCGTGGCGGATCGAGAACATGCCGTCGAGCGAGTGGTGCACGATTGCCGGTCGGCGCGAGACGACGCGCGGGTCGAGCAGCGACGGGTAATAGCTGTGGCTGTCCTCGCCCATGTCCGCTGGCAGCGGCGACTCGACCACGTCCGCGACCGTCGCGGCGAAGTCGCCGAGACAGATCGGCGCGTCGCAGACGGTTGCCGCCCGAACGCCGTTCGCCCATCGCACGATGAACGGTTCCCGGTGCCCACCGTCCCAGATGTCGGCTTTCTGACCGCGCCACCGACCGTTTGACCGATGACCGTAGTCCTCGCCGTTGGCGCAGGTCGCCCGCGCTCCGTTGTCGCTCGTAACGACCAGCAGCGTGTTCTCTGCGACGCCGCATCGGTCGAGGGCGTCCATCACCTGCCCGACGACCCAGTCGAACAGGACGACCATGTCGCCCCGGTCTCCAGCCTGGCTCGCGCCAACGACGAAGTCTGGACGGACCTCGCACGGCCGGTGAGGTGATGACGGCGTCAAGTAGAGGAAGAAGGGCTTGCGACCCTGCGACTGGGAGCAGTCCTCGATGTAATCCACGGCGCGTTTCGCGAACGTCGTGTCTACCTGATCGTCCCGCCAATCCGCCGTCTGTGGACCCATCCGCTGCTGGTTGTAGAGCACGGCTTTCTCGCGGTCTGGAACGCCGAACGGGCGGTTGTTCTCGAGGAAACAGTAGGGCGGCATGTCGAGCGAGCCGGCGATCCCGAACCATGTGTCGAACCCATGCGCGAGCGGTCCATCGGCGAAGGGATGCTCGTAGTCGACGTCGAACCCGTCGAGGTTCCATCCGCCGTCGTTGCCGTGGACATCGGACAGCCGTCGTCCGCCTTGGACGCGCCAATCGAGGCCCAGATGCCACTTGCCGATGGCTGCCGTCGTGTAGCCGCGCTCCCGAAGCAAGTCGGCGACGGTGCGGCGCGTTCCCGTGATCAGCGGCGCGCCGAACCCTCCGAGGACGCCGCTCGTGAGGCGTGTTCTCCAGCAGTAGCGCCCCGTCAAGATGCCGTACCGGCTTGGCGTGCAGACGGCAGACGCCGAGTGGGCGTCGGTGAACCGCATCCCTTCGGACGCGAGCCGGTCCATGTTAGGCGTCGGTATCTTCGTCGCGCCGTAGCAGCCGACGTCGCCGTACCCCATGTCGTCGGCGAGGATGAAGACGATGTTGGGCAGCCCACTCGACATAACGACTCCCTTCACGCTTGCCGCGAGATGTAAACGTAGTACGCGCCCAGTTGCTCGCCGGTGGCCTCGGTGAGCCACGTCTGGAGGCGCATCCGTCCTTCCGGCAGATCGACGCTGAACGCGACGCCTGGACTGGCTGGATCGACCTCCTGCGACCACTCGCGCTCGCCGACTCGCAGACGCGCGACGACGAACGGAATCGCTCTGCCTCCGGTGTACCAGTCGATCGTCTCGCCGGGGATGCCCTCCGACATTGCGCGGCCCTCTTCGATGGGCCAGCGGCGGAGCTCGACACGGTAGACTCCGCCCGAAGCGACCTCGATTGCCCAGTCGCCGTTGCACCGATGCCCCTGGCGAACCATTCCCTGGTTCCAGGCGCAGTCGCTCTGCTCGTTGTGCCAGTCGTGCGATGTCAGGTCGGTGACGGGCTCGGCGTCGGTTCCGACGATGATCGCCGGGTCGTCATCGAACCGCTCCGAGACGAGTTCCCACCAGCGTTCGTAGGATTCGCGCAGCCCCTCGACGACGTCGGGATGCGCCACCGCGAGGTCCGTTCGCTGTTCGGGGTCTGCGAGGATGTCGTAGAGGTCCGTGCCGTTCACGAGCCGCCAGCGCGCGGTCATCGTCGCGCTCTTGCGCCACTTGATCGGGCGCTCGACGCGCTGCGAGTCGGTGACCACGACACGGTCGCGCCAGCCGTGTCCATCTCCCCGGATCAGGGGAACCAGGCTCGTGCCATGGACGCTGGACAGCGATTCGTGCGACATGCCGCAGAGCTCTGCCAGTGTCGGGAGGATGTCGATGTTCGCCGTGAGCTGAGTCACGTCGCGTCCGGTTCCGCCTGGCAGGCGCAGGAAGAACGGCGTGCGGTGTCCGCCGTCGTACTCGGAGCCTTTGACGCCGCGCATGCCGGCGTTGAAGCCTTCCGTTACGAAGCTCTCGCGATCCAGCCTGCATCCGGCGGACGTGCCGTTGTCCGTCATGAAGATCAAGACCGTCTCGCGCTCGATGTCGAGCTCCGACAGATGCGCGCGTAGCCGCCCGACGTTCTCATCGATGTTGGCGATCATACCGTAGAAGCGGGCGCGGTCGTCGGGAACGCGACCGACGTACGGCTCGGCGTAGCGTTCGGGAACGCGGTAGGGGGCGTGCGGGGCGTTCGTTGCCAGATAGCAGAGGAACGGGCTCTCCGAGCTAGCGTTCTGCTGGATGAACTCCATCGCCTGGCTGAACCAGACGTCGGTGCAATAGCCGTCGAAGGATCGCGGCTCGCCCCGGTCGAAGTACGTGTCATCGAAGTAGTCGTTGCCCCAGTAGTCGGGCGTCTGGCTGACCCCGCCGCCGCCGTGGTAGAGCGCGACATCGAACCCTCGGTCGTGCGGTCGGAACGGGTAGTTGTCGCCGAGGTGCCACTTGCCGAACATGCCGGTTCGGTACCCGCTGGCGCGGAAAACGTCCGCCATGGTCACCTCGCCCTGACGGAGCAGCGACCTTCCCGCGATGGTGTGCCAGACGCCGGTGCAGTTGCAGTATCGCCCGGTCATCAAGCCCGCGCGCGTTGGGGCGCAGGTGGGCCCGACATGGAAGTTCGTCAGACGAATGCTCTCGTCGTGGAGGCGATCCAGGTTCGGCGTTCGCAGGACGGGGTTGCCGTGGCAGGAGAGGTCGCCGTAGCCTTGGTCGTCCGTGATGACGAACACGACGTTGGGTCGGTTTGGGAGTTCCGCTTGAGACATGGTGGCGGCTCCATACGGGTGTTCCTCTCGTCGCAGTTTACCGATGTTCGCCCGTAGGCGCATGCGGAATCGTCCCGTCGGACTCGTCGCGCCCCCACGACCGTGCTATGACTTTGCCGGGAGAAAGCGGCACGAGCCCTCCGCCAGGTGAACCAATGCCAGACGCGCCGAATGTTCTCGTGTTCATGTGCGACCAGTTGACCGCGCGTGTGCTCGGCACGTACGGCGGCATGGTTCCGACGCCCAATCTCGACCGCCTAGCCCGCGAAGGCACTCGGTTCGACGCCGCGATCTGCACGACGCCGATCTGCTCCCCCAGCCGGGCTTCGTTCGTCACCGGGCTCTACCCGCACGCACACGGCATCATCCACAACGCGATGCGCGTCGATTACCCCACCGAGACCTCGCCGGAGACCGAAGAAACGCTCTCGCCCGATGATGTCACGACCGAGAGCCTGCTGAACGCCGCCGGCTACGAGACGCACCACTTGGGCAAGTGGCATCTGAGCGGCGAGCCGCTACCGTACTTCCCTGACATGTACCGGGAGCACATCGAGTACGCGTCGGAGATGCGGAGCGACTTCGACCGTGTGCGACAGACGCCTCGCGACACGTGGCTGGACTGGTACGGCTGGGCGCTGCCGGTGCGCGTGTCACCGGAGCTCCGGCGGGCGGTGCACGCTCTCGGGGGGAAGTGGGACGGGAACCGCCACGCCGAGTTCCTGACGAAGATGGGACGGCTCGACCTGCCGCTGGACCAGATCTTCGACGTGCGCACAGTCGACCGGACCGTCGAGTGCATCCGGGCTCCTCGGTCGGGACCGTTCTTGGTCACCTGCTCGATGAATTACCCGCACGATCCGAACGTGGTTCCCGCGCCGTACGACACCCGCTTCGAGCCGAGCGACGACCTGGTTCCTGAAAACCACGAGGCGATGGAGCCCCGGTTCGAGCGCGAGTGGTCCCACGCCGTTGTCAGGGACCTGGGCGCAGTCGGCTTGCGCGAGTTTCTTCGGCTCTACTATGGCGCGGTTCGCCTGATCGACGACCAGCTCGGTCGGGTACTCGACGCGCTCGACGATGCCGGACTCCGCGACAACACCGTGGTCGTCTTTGTGGCTGACCACGGCGACATGGCGGGCAGCCACCGGATGGTCTGGAAGAGCACCTCGGCGTTCTACGAGGACGTGTCGCGGGTTCCGCTGATCGTCTCCGCGCCGGGCGGGCGGCGGGGAGCCGTCGTCGCGACGCCCGTCTCGCTGGTGGACATCCATCCCACGCTGCTCGAGCTGACAGGAGCCGGGAGCCCATCAGGCAGCCACGGCGTGTCCTTGGCAGGCGTCGTGCTCGAAGGCGCGGAGAAACCCGGCGCGCCGTTCGCCTTCTGCGAGCGGATGCAGCCGCACTCGGAACGTCGTCGGGCGGTGGAGCCCGGGAGGCGCGGCGCGTGGATGGTTCGGGCGCAAGACGCGAAGCTCGTCGTGTACCCGGATGGCGAGGAGATGATGTACGACCTCGCCAATGATTCCGGCGAGAACCGGAACGTAGCGCAGGAGCCGACGTACGCCGCTCGCAAGCGGGAACTGCACGATGCGTTGAGGGAGTGGCACGCCAGCACGGACTACCCAAGTGCCTAGCACAATGGAACCAGGTCGCGTTCGACGAAAGGGGATCGAATGAGCTCCGATGCGTTGTTTGAGCCGTTGCCGCGCGAGGAGGTTACCAAGGCGGTCGAGCGTCGCTACCCGTCGCGTATACCGCTCGTGAGAGCTCGGTGGTGGGGCGAAGGGCTGTGGAACCAGCACGGCGAGCGACTCAACGAGCTGGGGAAGTATCCCGAAGACACGGTGACGCTTTGGGCAAACCCGCTGGACATCGGGCGGATGGGGCTCTCCTGGAAAGCCCAGCGCTCCGGTCGAGGTCACGATTCCAACTGCATCATCGACGACTGGGCGCACCTCGACGAGTTCATCGAGAAGATGCCCGACCCGGAGGAGGACCCGCAGTACGACGGTCTGATCGAGCAGGCTGCGAAGCTGAAGGCGTCGGGGCGCTACATCCTCTTCGGCTGGTGGGCGCTGTTCTTCGAGCGGCCGTGGGGCATCCGGGGGATGGAGAACCTGATGCTCGACTACCACCTCGAGCCGGAGAACATCCATCGGCTGCACGATGCCCTGTGCGAGCAGTACTGCCGCCATCTTCGCCGCGCCGCCCGCGACTTGGGCCCCGACGGGTTCTGGACGAGCGACGATCTGGGCCACCAGACGCAGCTCATGATGAGCCCGCCGGTCTATCGCGAGTTCCTACTGCCGTACTACCAACGCGTCGGCGATTGCCTTCGCGAGCTCGGGATGCACTGGTGGCTCCATAGCTGCGGGAACAACACGGAGATCCTAGGCGATCTGGCAGATGCCGGCGTCGACGTGTTCCACCCGGTTCAGAAACACACGATGGACGAGCAGAGCGTCTCAGACATCTACGGCGACCGAATGACGTTCCTCGCCGGTATCGACGTGCAGCACATTCTGCCCGAGGACGACCCAGCCGGCGTTCGGCGCGAGGTGCGCTACCTGATCGATACGTTCGACCGCGAAGGCGGCGGCATGTGTTTGGGAGCCGGCAACGGGATCGTCGGCGGCACGCCGTTCGAGAACATCGAGGCGTTCCTGCACGAAGCAATCGTCTACGGCGCAGAGCATAGGGGCCGGTTCGCGCGCTGACGTTGGATGGTGCGGCGTCGAGCACGCCGCGCCATCGGTGCGACTAGAAGGTCGGAACGGTGACGGCGACCTCGCGGCCGCCCTGTTCGTTCGAGTCGATGACGCCCTGGATGATGACGTTCGTCAGGAGCATCCCGTCGGGATCGATGGGCGACGGCTTGTTGTTCCGCACGGCATCGACGAACGCCGTGTCCTCTGCCAGGAAGACGTCCACCGGATCGAACTCGCGGTAGGTCACGTCTTTGATCTCGCCCTTGTCGTCGCCGTAGACGGTGATGCCCTCCTGAGGTCCGCGCACCTCGCCGATACCGATGCGGAGCCCAGCCTTCTTGCCGAGGAAGATCGTCCCGCCGAGCGAGTCCATATGCATGCACCAGCACGTCTTGTAGACGAGCCGCGCGCCGTTGTCGAAGAGGACCCAACCAGCGGCGAAGTCCTCGACTTCCGTCTCCTTGAGTGCCGGGTTCCACGTATTGTGGAGGCTCAGGTAGTTCGACGTGATGCCGGAGACGGCGACGGGCTTCGGGTGTCCCATCAGGTAGAGCGCCGTATCGAGGGCGTAGACGCCGATGTCCGCAGCCGCGCCAAGGCCCGCGGTCGCCTTGCGGATGAAGCTGCCGCCGGGGTTGCCGCGTCGCCGGTCGGCGATGGTCTCGGCGTAATAGATATCACCCAGCGTCCCGGCGTCGATGATGGACTTCGCCTGGATGACGTGCGGCGTGTAGCGCAGCTTGAGCGCGACCATCAGGATGCGGTCGGCTTCGTGGGCGGCTCGGACCATCGAGGTCGCGGCGTCGAGCGTCGCCTCCATCGGTTTCTCGCAGAGGACATGCTTGCCCGCCTTCAGAGCCGCGACGGTGGGAGCCGCGTGCAGGGCGGTGGGAGTGCAGACGAGAACGCCCTCGATTTCGTCGAGCTTCAGCATCTCGTTGTAGTCGGAGAAGAGCTTCTCGACGCCCCAGCGCTCCTTCGCGCGCTCCAGGTTGGCGGGCACTAGGTCGCACGCGGCGACGATCTCGGCGGCTGGAACCTTCGACATCGCGCCGAAGTGCGCCTGTGCGATTCCGCCTGCGCCGATCAGTCCGAGCTTCACGGTCCTCACAGTAGTCTCCTGTGGTCTGTTCGTCGTCTCTTGTGCCAGGCCGGTGCACGCCGTCCATTGTCTTCGCGCAGGAACCGCCCGTCAACGCGTCGTCATGGTCGCACTAGAGCGTGTGTGATGGACTTTCCGAGGTTCAGGTAAACTGTGGGCATACTTCCGAGAGTCTGCCTCCCCGAACCGAAGAGAGCGCCACGAGATGTCTCGAAAAGCCTATCCGTCCGACGTGGCGGACGACGAATGGGGGTTCGTCGCCCCTTATTTGACGTTGATGACCGAGGACGCTCCGCAACGGGAACGTGCGTTGCGGGAAGTCTTCAACGGACTTCGATGGGTCGTGCGGGCGGGCGCCTCGTGGCGCATGCTGCCTCACGACCTGCCGCCGTGGGAGGCGGTCTATCAGCAGACTCAGCGATGGATCCAAGCGGGCGTCTTCGAGTCCATGACTCACGACCTGCGCGTTCTGCTGCGCGTTCTGCTGCGCGTGGCCGCCGGACGGAACGAACAGCCGTCCGTGACCCTTCTCGACAGCCGTACGCTGCAATCGACGCCG
>Ga0194120_10008201_pt1 | contig 13925 bp, 18 predicted proteins | sample TA2MahCa65mmetaG_FD_148642 | JGI IMG/M metagenome (GOLD analysis project Ga0194120, IMG submission 148642) | Freshwater microbial communities from Lake Tanganyika, Tanzania - TA2015019 Mahale Deep Cast 65m | ecosystem: Environmental > Aquatic > Freshwater > Lake | place: Tanzania: Lake... | reverse complement strand
CCACATAGAGGGAATCCGCCAGCATCTCTCAGCATTCCGTATATACTAAATGGGTGTTCGAGTGGGACCCGCGGAAGGCTGAGGCCAACGCGGCGAAACACGACGTCACGTTCGACGACGCCGTGACGGTCTTCCTGGATCCCGACGCCCTCGACGGCCCTGATCTGCAGCACTCCTCGGCGGAATCGCGATTCCGCCGGCTTGGACGGTCCGCCGACGGACGCGTCCGTATGGTGGCGTATACGCTCAGGAGAAGTGGCGATGCCGAAGCGATCCGGATCATCCGCGCGCGGCGGGCGAGCCGCCGCGCGCGTGCGGCGTACGCGGCGAAAGATTGACTTCTCGGATATCCCGGACTCGTCGCCGGAGCAGTTGGCGGCCATGCGCCGTGTGGGTCGGCCTCCGATCGGGAGAGAACCGCGTCAGTTAATTGCCATTCGCGTCGATCCAAGCGTCCTCGAGTCGTTCCGCAAGGAGGCGCGCCGGCGGCGGGTCGGTTACCAGACGCTCATCAACGACGTGCTCGCGCAGCACATCCGGAAGGACGTCGCGTAAGAGGCTTCGCGTGGGCGGCCTGTTGGAAAACCGGCCGCTCCTTCGGCGTTTATCGTGGGTAATCATCGGAAAGGTTCGCACCAACGACTCCCAAAAAACACGTACGACTTGCCAGTAAGCACTACCAGACGTCGACTACCGTCGGCATGAACGGATTGAGCCGCGTTAACGATACTCGGAGCCGGCATACATCGTTGATCAATGCATGACCGATGTAACGTGTATCGACAAAATCCGATAGCAACAGACTATGACCCATGAAAGCGCGCCACGCGGTTTCATCGAGCAGAGTGTAGCCGTAGTAATGAAAGGACTTTCCTGAATTCAAAAGCACACCATGGTCCTGCCCGATCTTTTTGAATGCTTTCCGAGCCAACTCGACATTTTGCGCCGTGGGCGCACATTTGAAATCCATCATGGGTATATGGGCAAACCTACCGTCTTTCAGTGTGACCTTCGATGAGATGGTTAGAACAAAGTTCTCCTTGAGACTGGCCAGCAGATCGTTCCAGAAACTCTGTGAAATCTCCTCGCGTGCTACTTGAAGAATGCGGTCCTGTTCATCGTCATGGATGGCAGCCTGAGCGATGAATCTTTCGGGATCGTGGTCTACGCGCGCATCCGTACGTTCGGCCAATCGGGGTTTGTCTCTATAAATCACCAGTCGAAATGTGGCCGCATTCGGAAGCTGTTCGGCAAGGAGTTCAAACGCTTCGGTGACCTTCAAGCCCGGAGTCATCACTTTCGATCCGACAGGCCTGCGGGACGGCATCTGCTGCGAAATTGATTCTGAGAGATGTTGCACAATGGTGTCTACGTATCCATGGTCTCCCTTGGGATACCAGATCGGCCGAATCCCGTGACTCGAGTAATAACGAACGGCTTCTGGGAATAGTGGGTCGGCAGGTTTTTCAACTACGGCATAGTGCAGCAGACCTTCAATCTCCTCGGCGAGTTTCTTTAGAAGCCGGACCACGCGATCATTCTTCAGACTGCAGCCGAGAAAAAGAACAGGGCGCCCGATGAGAAGAAACTTCAGCAGGGCGGGAAGCGGTTCCTTGAAACTGTTGTTCTGCGGGTCCGCGCTTCCATAGCTCTTTTCATATTCGGTCCGCGTCAGAACCCGGTCCGTGTGGTCTTCGGCGTCGCCGTGAAGCTTCAGAAGGCATCGGCGATTCTGATGCATCGCTTTCATGGCCGTCGGGGCCTTTGCACCCCAGACGACTTGTTCGAATCGCGCCCCGGCCTGTTCGAACGCGGTTTCAAGAACCCGGTCAAAATTCGTCGTGATTACTGGTCCGCTTGCCAATTGCGGAAGATAACTGACAGCCCCGCGCAACGGCTCCTTGCTGAGGCGGTGGACGCCAAACTCCGCGGTGAGCCCATCCTCAAATGCTCGGCGGGCCAGAGCATCGAGCAGATCCTCCGCCGCCTCCTCATACTCCCCCTTCTCGATTCTCTGTTGGATCTTAGGCACGATTCCCGCGATCTCCGCCTGAGACAACAGAAAGGCCTGCCAACTCTTGAAGCCGAAGGGTACCGATAGGCCGGCTCCGACGAACGGCACAATTCCGAATGAAGAGTTCAGTTGTCCGATCAGCTCCGTCAGATTGAATCGGTTCTGACCGATCGCTGAGATCGTTTCGATATTGTCAGACATGAAGTGTGTGCACCGCCGCGCTACCGCTGAAAACCTGTGAGAGCAGTTTCTACTCGTAATCCGATCCAAGATCGAGGGGAACTTGCATGTCGATCACCCTGGCCAGCCGTACCCAGTCGAATTACCTTCGGCCTAACATCGCATAGGTGTACGACCCCAGCCCCCTGGCGCTCGGTCGCGCGCAAGTTACGGCGCCCGCTCGAACGACCGGTTCGCGGGGGCCACTCTAATCACGCTGTCGATGGCCAATCTCCGAATTACGCGATACAAGTCGACCGGGGCGGATTGAAGCATCCGCCCCTCATCGGTAACTGTCAAGCGGCATCCGGTTCGATTCCCAGGCGGTCGTTGACCGCGCACTGCAGCTTCTGCTGGCACCCGAGGTACTGCTCCGTGGTCTGGATGGAGACGTGCCCAAGCAGGAACTGTATCTGCTCCAGCTCGCCGCCTGCCAGATGGCACAGGCGAGCACAGGTTCGGCGCAGGTCGTGCGGGGCGAGCTTCTCGATGCCCGCCCTCAGGGCAGCCGCCCTGACCACCTCCCAGATCACCTTGGGCGTCATGCCGTTGCCCCAGACCCGGCCGGCCTTGTTGATCGCGCGAAACACGGGGCCCTCGGTGACCCCCGCCGCAGTCGTCCAGGCGTCGACCGCTGCCTTGACCCACGTCGGGACTGGAACAGTGCGCACATGACCGGCTTTCCCAACGAGGTCCGCGATCACCCAGTGCTCCTCGCGCTGCTGGAGTGATTCGATCGTCAGGTCGAGCAGTTCGCCTCGCCGTGTCAGTTTCCTCCCTATAGTGCGCCACACGTTATCGCCCAGTGGGGGCCAGGCGTTTTCGCCCGAATGGGGGCCACCCGTTTTCGGGTGATAGGGGGCCACTCGTTTTCACCCGATCGGGGGCCAGGCGTTTTTGCCTGATCGGGGGCCACCGCACCGCCTCGCTTGCCGGGCTCCTTCACGCTGCGTACTGCTCACTCCTTTGGAGGAGGCAGGCGTGGCAGGACGGAGAGCGGACGTGTTGGACATTCGTGAGGTCATTCGCCGGCTGCAGCTCGGCGAGCGAGACCGGCGCATCGCCCGAGACCTGCAGGTCAGTCGCAAGACCGTGGGCAAGTATCGGGAATGGGCGGCGGCGCAGGGCCTGCTGACCGGGCCATTGCCCGATCCGGCGGCGCTGCAGGCTGCGTTAGCGTCGACGTTGCCGGTAGCCCGACCGCCGACCACGACGTCGACGGTCACTCCGTATCGTGATCAGATCGTGGCGCTCCGTGAGCGTGGCGTCGAGTGCCGCGCCATCCACCAAATTCTGCGCGAGCATGGTTTTGGCGGCGGCTATGGATCGGTCTATCGATTCGTCCGCCGCCTCGAGCCGCGGACACCGGACGCCGTCGTCCGCGTCGAAACTGATCCCGGGGCCGAAGCCCAAGTCGACTTCGGCTATGCCGGCCTGATGCACGACCCGCGCAGTGGGACGCGACGCAAAGCGTGGGCGTTTGTGATGACACTCTCGTTCAGCCGGCACAGCTACATCGAGTTCGTGTTCGACCAGGAAGTCGGGACGTGGCTCCGCAGTCATCGTCACGCGTTCGAATGGTTTGGGGGGATCCCCCGGCGAATCGTCATCGATAATCTCAAAGCCGCGATCGTCAAGGCCGCCCTCTACGATCCGATCGTGCAGCGCGCCTATCGCGAGTGCGCGGAGCACTACGGGTTTCTGATCTCGCCGTGCCGACCGCGGACCCCCGAGCACAAGGGCAAGGTCGAGCAAGGCGGCGTCCACTACGTGGCCCGCAATTTTCTGGCCGGGCGCGCGTTTCGAGACATCGACGACGCCAACGAGCGCGTGCTCGTCTGGTGCGTCGAGACCGCCGGTCGACGCGTCCACGGCACGACGAAGGAGGTGCCGCTCACCCGCTTTGATGCCCTCGAGCGCGCGGCGTTGCTGCCGATCCCATCGGCGCCGTATGCGCTGGCCACCTGGAAGAAGGCCAAGCTGCATCCGGATTGCCACGTCGTGTTCGATCACGCGTTCTACTCGGCGCCCCACCGGCTCATCGGCCAGCACCTCTGGATCCGCGCGGCCGACACCAGCGTGCAGATCTTTCACGCGCACCTCCTGGTCGCGAGCCATCCACGGGCAAGCCGTCGGGGCCAGCGGGTCACGAATCCCGATCACTTGCCGCCGGCCAAAGTGGCGGGGCTGCTCGCGACACCCGCGAGCTGTGTCCGCCGCGCGACGGACATCGGCCCGGCCACGAGCGAGCTCGTGGGGCGCCTACTCGGCGAGCGCCCGCTGGATCGGCTGCGCACCGTGCTTGGGATTCTCAAGCTCGCGCACAAATTCGGCCCGCGCCGCCTGGAGGCGGCGTGCGGCCGCGCGCTCCACTACGACGACCTGACCTACGGCACGTTGAAACGGACCCTGGACCGCGGCCTCGATCACGTCCAGGCCGCGCCGCCGGCCACGCGGCCGGCCGAGGCGCCGCTGCCACTCTTTGCGCGTCCCGTCACCGATTTCTTTCCACCCACAGGAGGATCGACATGCAACTGAATCACCAGCTCGTGCCCAAGCTCAAAAACCTGCGCCTGTCCGGGATTCTCGCCACGCTGGAGGTCCGCACCCAGCAAGCCATCACTGAGAAACTCTCCTACGTCGACTTTCTCGAGCGCCTGGTCGAGGATGAGGTCGAGCGGCGCGGTCAGAAGCAGCTCCAGCTCCGGCTGCGCCGCGCCACCGTGGACCTGGGCAAGACGCTCGAAGGCTTCGACTTCAGTTTCAATCCCTCGATCAATCGACAGCAGATCTTCGATTTGGCGACGTGTCGCTTCATCGAGCGCCATGAGACCGTGTTGATTCAAGGCCCGGCTGGCGTCGGCAAGTCGCATCTGGCCCAGGCGCTCGGCCACGAAGCGTGTCGCCGCGGGTTCGACGTCGTCTTCGTCTCGGCCGCTCGAATGCTCGGGCATCTGCATGGCGGCCGGGCCGACGGCACGTACGAGCGGCGCCTCCTCAGCTACACGCGCGCCGACCTGCTCATTCTCGATGACTTCGGCCTGAAGCCGCTCCCACCCGCCGGGCCCGAGGACTTCTACGAAGTGATCAATGAGCGGTACGAGCACGGCGCGCTGATCGTGACCTCGAATCGGGCGTTCACCGAATGGCCTGAGCTGTTTCAAAGTCCGCTGCTCGCGTCCGCGACCCTCGACCGGATCGCGCATCACGCGCACCAGATCGTGATCACCGGCGACAGCTTTCGCGCCAGCGGCCGGCGACGGGGCGGCGATCGGAGTGCGTCATGAGGGCGCGGGCCGCGCGAATCGGGGGGATGTCCCAGGTCGATCGGTTCGTCGGTCGCGGCTCCTGGAGCCTCCTGGCGGCTCGAAGTCCGACGATCGGCCTATGGATCCTGCCGGACCTATGGAAAACGCCACAGACCGGCGTTTCCCACAGGTCCTTGGACGGCGCACCGATCGCGCCGCCCACAGGCTCCACAGGCCTTCATTCTTGAGGTGTTGACGAAAAGAAAAACACTCGGAGAACGGTAAGACGATGCCGCGCCGATTGGCCCCCGATCAGCCGATCACGTGTGGCCCCCTACGGGCGAAACTTGACACAGGGCAACAGCCGCGCGTGGTGCCGCGTCAGCCACCGCGCGGCCTGGTCCCCGCCGCACTTCGGGCAGTGGCGGTTGCGGCAGGAGTGATACCGATATACCTGCCGGACACACGCGGTGCACTGCGTGAGCTGGCCGCCACAGGCCGCCGTCCGACACGCCGCGAGGTCGCGTAAGGCGCGCGCCTGACTCGGGAGCAGCCGCGTCCCGAGCACCGTACGCACGGCGGCCCCGTGGCGGCGGACGATGTCCGCCACGTCGAGCACGGTGCCCTCGCCGTTCGATCAGCAGAGACCGTCGACGAGGTGCGTCAGCGGATCGGTCAAGGTGGCGCGCACCTCCTGGGTCAGGTGCGTGTAGATCTGCGTGGTGCGCGCACTCCCGTGCCCGAGGATCGCTTGGATCAGCCGCAGGTTGACGCCGGCTTCCAGCAGATGTGTCGCGAAGGAATGCCGCAGCGTGTGAATCGACGCCCGTTTGGGCACCCCGGCCGCCCGGCGCGCCCGAGCGAACGCACTCTGGAGACTGCTCCGGGTCACGGGCCCCACCGGCGACACGACGCCCGCCGGCATGCCGCGCCGGGGCGGGGCGATGAAGAGCCACACCGGCGACCGGTGGGTGCACCAGTGGGCCCGCAGCAGCGTGAGGGTCGGGGCGGCGAGTGGGACGTACCGATCCTTGCCACCCTTGCCGTGAATGTGGAGCTGCAATCGCGCGCTGTCGATCTGCGTCACCTGCAACCGCGCGCCTTCCAGCAACCGCAACCCACCGGCATAGATGGTCGTCAGACAGGCCCGATAGACCGGTTCCCGCAGCGCGGCCAGCACCTGGCGCACCTCGTCGCGGCTCAACACCACGGGCAGCTTCCGCTCCCGGCGGGGCCGCACACACTGCAGCGTCGTCCACTCTCGCCGCAGCGTGTGGGTGACGAAGAACCGAATCCCGCACAACGCGATCGTCGCCGTCGCTCGCGCGACCTGCTTCTTGTTGGCGAGATACAGAAAGTACTGGCGCAGCTCCTCCTCGCTAATCTGGTCGGGACTTCGATGAAAGTACTCGGCCAGCTGGCGCACGGCCAGGACGTAGGCCCCTTGCGTCCTTGCGGACAGCCCCCGCAGTTGCATATCCTCCAGCATCCGTTGTCGCAGACGGGTCATGACGATCTCCTTTCCAGGGAGGTGGCAGCCTCCCCGGAGGGAGATCGTCGTCGTGCTGGCGAGCGGATCAACGAAGAAGTGCGGATGAGGATTTCATCTATCCGCCGCAGGCGGATTTAGTCCAACATCGCGCTGCACCCGACGGCCGCCGGCGCTGACGATGAGCGGCCGCGGGTGAGCGCGGGCCGTTATGCCTCTCGTTTCTCTCTTGGCTCAAATCACGAACCGAAGATAATTGTGACCATGACTCCGAGGCCGCTCACCCGAGAAGAGACGGTGAAACGTTTGGTCGCGTCGGAGCCCGAGATCCGGGCTCTTGGCGTTCGACGGCTGGCCCTGTTCGGGTCGGTTCTGCGAGGCGAGGCCCGCCCGGACAGTGACGTCGACCTGCTAGTGCAGTTTTCTCCGGGTGCCAAGACGTTCGATCACTTCCTGGCCCTAGCCGACCTGCTCGAAGAGTGTCTCGGACGGCGGGTGGAACTCGTCACGACGGAGGCGCTATCGCCGTTCATCGGGCCGCGCATTGTGGCCGAAGCGCAGGATGTCCTTCGAGCCGCGTGATTACCTCCGCCATATCTTGGTGGAAGTAGAGTACCTGGTCGCCCAAACGGCCGGCTTGACGCGCGATGAATTCGTAGCGAATGAGACACTTCGACGCGCGTTTGTTCGAAGCCTCGAGATCATCGGGGAGGCGGCGAAGAAAGTCCCCGAGGAGTTTCGGGCTCAGTACCCGATGGTCGAGTGGCGGGCCATGTCTGGAATGCGCGACCGTCTGATTCACGACTATTTCGGTGTGGACTACGAACTGGTGTGGGACGTTGTCCAGAACCGCATCCCGCAGCTGCGCGGTCAGATCACTTCGATGCTCAAGGCATAACACGCCGCTGCAGCCGACGAGCGGCGCTGGGAGCTCGCGGCAGATCGAGACGACCATGAACGCCGCTCGCGGCTGAGCGGCAACGTTAGCCCGCATGATTGGCGATGACGATGTAGAGTACGGCCGTGCCGGAACTCTCGCGGTTCTTTGGAATCATCATCCGCATGTTTCCCGAAGTCGGCGCTCCCCATCATCGCCCGCACTTCCATGCGGCTTACCAGGAATTCAAGGCGGTGTTCGCGCTCGATCCGATTGAGTGTATCGGCGGCACGCTTCCACGCACACAGCAGCGCCTCGTCGAAGCCTGGGCCGAGATCCATCATCAGGAGCTCCTGCACGACTGGGCTCTCTTGCATTCCGGCCGTCCGCCGCTCAAGATTGAGCCGTTACGGTAAGCGGAGAACGAAACCATGGATCATCCGATTCACCGGGTCGAGCGCTTCGAAATCGTGGGGCCCTACACGCTTTCGCTGGAGTTCGACGATGGCACGCGACAGCGCATAGATTTCCGGCCTGTTCTTGAGGGTGAGGTGTTCGCACCGTTACAAGATCTGCAGGTGTTCAACGCGGTCGAACTGGACCCGACGTTCGGAACGATCCAATGGCCGAATGGTGCAGACTTCGACCCCGAGACGTTGCACGATTGGCCTAGGTACCGCGATGAGCTCATTGCGATGGCCAAGCGTTGGGCGGCTGCTTCGGGTCCCGCATCGGACCAGCGGGCTAACCCGCGAATGGAGCCGACGCGCCGCTGAAGATGGATGGCGCGCGGCTCATTCGCAGTCGTTAGCCGGCTGAATCACCTTCCGCTTTTTCGAAGAGCCTTCGGATACGGATCTTGTTGCGTCGAAACACTACGATGGCGCCGCGCTCGAGGTCTTCGCTGAATGTCGGCAAGTTCTCGATGATTGCCTTCGCTTGCTCGGACGGTCGCCTCGGTGACCCGTGCCGAAACAAGATCAACGACGGTCGTGTGTGTCGCCCCGGGACCAACAACGCGCCGAAGTCCGTATCGGCCGACACGAGGACCCGCTCTTCGACACGAGCTGTGTGAAAGACGACATGGTCGGGTGCCTCCTGCAATCGCCGCGTTCGCACGTGAACGGCGTCATGACCGACGGTGCGCAACGCCTCGGCCACGCCGGGCGACAGCGGGTTGTCGATCAGGAACTTCATCAGTCCGAGAGCATCGGGAGTTCGCGCTCTCGAACGGCTTCGGCGGCGAAGCGAAGGGCTTCACGAATATCGGCGGATTCGAGGTCGGGATACGCTGCCAGGATTTCAGCGGGAGTCATTCCCTCCGCGATCATCTCGACGATCGTGGCCACCGGAATTCGCAGATCTCGGATGCACGGCACGCCGCCCATGCGCGCAGGGTCCGTGGTGATTCTCGTGAACTCCATGGTTGCGTCTCCACCGCACTGGGGCCATTATACGGCTCACATGGGCGCGACGTGTCAGCGCGACACGCCGGCTAACATGGCGCTGGAGCCGTCGGCGCCGATGCGATCGTGCGCGCCGCGGCTCAGCGCCGAACGTTAGCCGGATCCGGAAAACCAAAATGCTAGACTGACGAAGATGTCCACCGACGACTTGCTTGCTGAGGCGCTTCGGCTATCGCGCGAAGAACGCGCTCGTATCGCGTCGGAGCTGCTGTCGAGCCTGGAGGAGGTCGACGAAGAGGTAGTGGCCGCGTGGGCCGACGAACTTCTTCGGCGCTCGGCCGACGTTCGTGACGGGCGCGTGACGCTCGTGCCGTGGACCACCGCACGCGAGGAAATCCTGACCGAGCTTGCTGGCCGTCGTGCGCGTCGGACTTCATCCTGAAGCTCGCGCAGAAGTCCGCGCCGCTGCGCTCTGGTACGAGGAACGGAGCCCGGGGCTGGGTGACCGTTTCGTCGAACGCGTCAATGAAGTTCTCGAGCGCCTCGAAGTGGCTCCTGCCATTTATCCAATCTGGCCCGGGACTGAGTCCGCTCCAAGCCCGATTCGAAAGGCGGTCCTCGAGCAGTTCCCATACCTGGTTGCGTTCGAGCTTCACCCTGAGAGCGTTTGGGTGCTTGCCGTCGCGCACGCCAAGCGGCAGCCGTTGTACTGGCTCGCCCGAACGAGTCAAAGGCCCGGCTAACCCTAATGCCTTTCGGAAATTCGCCGACGTGAGAATCCTCTTGTACTCTTTGCGAGAAATCGGTACTTACACTGGGGATGTCGACACCTTCCCAGCATCGCAAGCGAAGTACACGTCAGCGAGGTTCGCCCCCGGTCGCGCGCCGCGCGGAGCCGGCCTCGGGGTTTCTCGCCGCATGGGCACAGAGGGTCCCCGACTGGGCGCCCTCTCCACCGCACCGCCGCGGGCGCAAGCCCCGCGTGTCGATCCGGCAATTGGCCGAGGCCCTGACGTTCCATGTCATGCAGGGCGCCGGCACGCTGGCCGAGCACTTCTACGAAGTGTTCGAGGAGCCATTGGCCGACAGTTCGTGGTCCGATCGGCGCCGCCGGCTGCCGTGGGAGATCTTTGCCGATCTGATGCGGCGCGCCCTGCGCCCCCTCGCGACGCGCCGGCAACAGCCGGACGCGTTCTGGCGCCGCTGGCGCCTCCTGGCGCTCGACGGCACGCAATACAGCCTCACCAATACGCCGCAGGTCACGGCGAGCGCGACAAAAGCGCAGGCGCGGCGCGGGCGGGCCGCCTTCGCCAAGATGGGCGTCGCCGTGCTGTTGGAACTGGGGCTGCACAATCCGCTGGCGGCGGCCATTGCGCGCCAGGGCGACTCCGAATTGGCCTTGGCGCGCCGCCTGTTCGCCCAGCTGCCGAAGGGCGTTCTGTTGCTGGCCGATCGCTTGTATGGGGTGCCCGCCGTGATCGTCGAGGTGTGGGCGGCGTGCCGACGCGTCCACAGTCAGTTCCTCTTTCGCATGCCGCGCCACATCACGGCACGGGTCCTCACAAAGCTCCCCGACGGGAGTCGCCGGATTCGCGTGGCCGTGCGGGAGCCGGGCCGCCCCTGGAAGATCGCGAGCTGGCTCGAGATGCGCGAGATTCGCGTGCAGGCCGGACGCAAGGGCTTTCGGCGCCACGAGCTGCGCTTGTGCACCAGTCTGCTGGATCATCGGCAGGCCCCCGCGCTGGAGCTGGCCGCGCTGTACGCCGCGCGGTGGGAACACGAGCTGTATTTCCGCGAAGCGAAGCGCGTGCTGCGGCAGACGGACCTGTTGCAGAGTCACACCGTCGAGACCGGGGCGCAGGAGATCGCGGCGATCATGCTGGCGACGGCGCTGCTGGCGCGCGAGCGCATGCGGGCGGCCAACGGGCAGGTGCCCGTCTTGCGCATCAAGTTTGGCGTCGTGCTCGCCGTGGTGCGATCGACGTGGTTCTACCTGGGCTACTGCGACGACCTCCTCACCGCGCGGCAACAAGACCAAATCGTGCGCCGCGGCCAACAGATCATGCGGTACTGCGTCACCGCGAAGCGGCGTGCGCGCAGCTGTCCACGCGCCGTACGACAGCCCATCCGCGGCTGGCCGCGTCTTCAAAAGACGCACTCGATGACTGGACCCGTGCAGCTCAAAATCGTGTGACGACATGAACACCCGAATTTCCGAAAGGCATTACGGCTAACCCGCGAATGGAGCCGACGCTCCTCGGCCCGCTCGCGCGTGCCTGCGGGCGCGGCTCATTCGCAACGTTAGGCCGATCTCGGATTCGGAGGGAAGTGCATGGGCGACTCCGGCATTGTGCGGATCGAGAGCGCGTCAGGCTGGGACGCTCATATGTGCACGGACCAGACCCGAATCGTCTTCCTGTGGAAGACCGTGCCCGTAGGGGTCGCGCCGCTTGGCAGGTTGGTTGTTCCGCTGGCACCGTTCAGAGAGTACGACCAGCTTGCGTTCGTCAGGCTCGGCCCGCATCGTCTGTCAGTTCGTTCCGGTACGACTCTGGCGACTAAGGACGGGAGTAACTGGTTACCGCGTCAGTTGACGGAGACGCCTGTCGGATAGAAGTGCGGCGACACGGTCGGCGCCGGCGCACCGAGCAAGGTGGTGAGGACGTCGCTGCTGTCGAGACCGCGCTGATGCGCGGTCCGCAGGATGCTGGTGAGCACCTGTTGCGTGTCGGCGCCGCGTTGGGAGCGGTTCCCTCCGCCGCAGACCTTGCGTGTCACCACCGCGGGGCGGATCGCCTGCTCGGCCCGCCAGTTGGTGGCGTCGAGATCGGGATCCACCAAGAAGCTGAAGAGCGCCGGAAGGTCCACGATGAGATGCCGCGCACACCGCTGCATCTCTGGGAGCATCCCTGGCTGGGCGAGTACGTCGAGCATCTGCTGGAACAGATGGCCGCGCGCCACGTCGACGCCGTGCGCCGAAATCGTGCCGGCCGCGCGGCGGTCGCGCACGTCGAGGGCGTGGTGCAGAACCGCCGCGACCCGCGCCGGAAACCGGGCGCGGGGATGATCGCGCTGCAGCGTGCGGCACCGCTTGAGCAGATGGTTCAAACAGGTTTGATGAAAGGCCTCGACAAACTGACGATAGGGTGCCCAGCCATCGCGGCCGAGGCCGCCCGCAAAGTCCGCGCCGAGCACCGACGCCGCCTCGTCAAACCCGCGGCCGGCGCAGATCCGATACACCGTCGTGGTCGCCGTCGCAAACACCCACAGCCAGTGCAGCAGGCCGCCGACCTTCCAACCCGTTTCATCCGGGACGACGACCGGACTCGTGCGCACGGTCTCGCACAGCGCCGCGTACGTCGGTTCACTCTGCACCGCCGCGCGGTGGAGGGCCCGCACCAAGGCGCTGGGCGTGACGTGCAGCCCGAAGCGCGCCCGGAACAGCGCGGCCATCTTGCCGAACGAGAGCCCGAATTGCTTGTTGAGGAGCACCGCCAGCGCGATCGCCTGCGGGCCGAGTTGCACCGCGGCGGCCCCGAGCGCATCGGACGTCTGCAAAGGATGGCGGCCCTGCACGCGACGTCGGCAGCCGCAGCATTCGCCGACGTGAATGTCAAACCGGCGCACGATCGGGACGACCGGCGGCAGATCCTCTTGATACTGCGCGGCGACGTGGGGCGCGCGGACCGGCCCGCCGCAGTCGGGACACGTCGTGGCCACCGGCACGTCGGGGGTTTCATGAACGACCGTCGGCACCGCGCGCTGCCCCTGTCGCCCATACGCGGCACCCGGTTTCCGTCCAGGTCGGCGCGGCCGACGCTTCGGCGCGCCTTTCGAAAACGGCGCCGCCTGGCGCGCCCCCGCGCGGCGCGCCGCTTCCAATTCGTCTTTCAACCGGGTGTTTTCGCGTTCCAGACGCGCCCGCTCGCGTTCAACGCGGGCGCGTTCCGCGCGCTCACGTTCGAGCTCCTGACGCAGCCGCGCATTCTCGCGGCGCAGCTCTTCGGTCGGCTCGGTGGGCTTCTGATTGGCGCGCCAGCTCACGCGCCTGTTATGCCAGAATTTCCTTCCGAGTACAAGTCAGACGCGGTAACCAAATACCGTTCAGACTGCCGAGGATCACGCGAAGGCGGTCGGCATGCTTGGCCTGCATTCCCCGCTTGCTCCCGGTGGCGAAGAAGCGCTCAAGGCCCTTGTGTCGAAAGCCCTTGATCGCCACCGAACAAAGTGAAACCTATGGCGTTACGAACCACAATCCGGCTAACCTCCGCCTGCAGCCGGCGGCGGAACTTCCCTCGCTAAAGTAGACACTTCTGCCTGACGGAGGTGTCGCGTGCCGGGTACGGGTCCGAAGAAAGTGCGTCGGTACAGCCTGGCGTTCACACTTGAGGCGGTGACACTGAGCCAGCTGCCAGGCGTCGAGGTCCAGGCGGCGGATGCGCTGGAGATCAAGTCGTGTTCGGCAAGCACTGCCCGCAGCGTCCGCGACCGCTGTCGAACATGCGCTCCAGGTCCTCGTCCAGGCGTATCGTCAAGGTCCCCTTCATGTGTTACAACGTAACACGCCATGGAACCGTGTATCGTGGCAGCCCTGGCAACAACGCCGCCTGCGGAAGGGTGAAGCATGGCATTCGACCTGACCGTCAACGGGCGCGTGCATCGCGTCGATGCC
>Ga0194120_10008198_pt1 | contig 13927 bp, 12 predicted proteins | sample TA2MahCa65mmetaG_FD_148642 | JGI IMG/M metagenome (GOLD analysis project Ga0194120, IMG submission 148642) | Freshwater microbial communities from Lake Tanganyika, Tanzania - TA2015019 Mahale Deep Cast 65m | ecosystem: Environmental > Aquatic > Freshwater > Lake | place: Tanzania: Lake... | reverse complement strand
CGTTGAAAGCCCGTACTGAATGCTTATTGCATTGGGCACAGTAGTATCATCCGATCCAAAATTATTAGTAGCGATCAGAGAAACACTGTAGAGTCCTGCCTGCCTAAAAACCACACGGGGATTGCGACTATTTGCTGCAGACCCACCCACAAAAGAAACACCGGCGGTGGGTGTTATCTGCCAGTTAAAACTTGTGGCAAACGGCTGACTTCTGTCGGTAAAGTTGAAGGTATCCACCGTTACAAAACCCGATGTTTTACTGACAGTGAATCCTGCTCTGGGCCTGAGTGGGCTAACCAGTCCCAAATATTTATCGCGATAGTGGATTTGATTGGCAGAAAAAGTACCATTGGTTTCAGTACCTGTAATTTCTAAAACAGGAATTTTTTCATCTGCGCTCAGCCATTTGTAAATAACCTGACGCCGCGGAATAGGCAACCGACCGAACAGGGTTATCAGCGAATCGGTTCCACTGACCAGTGTTCTCACGCGTAAAACATTCGAATAGGTTTTATAGGGTGTAACAATGCTTCCCCATCCGTCTACCACATTGGTTCTAACACCTGCCTGCACAAAAGTGAGGATATTGCCCGGAATCACAAACCTGAAGTTGTATGTTGAAACATCTGAATCTCCGTATTTCAGAGGAAACTGATAAATTTCATCATCGTCTTTATTTTGGGCCGCAAGCGGAATCCCCTGAAAGGAATAACCGATACCTTCCTGTTTGAAAACCGTTGAATTTTTGGTATAAAAGGAATATATGTTTTTGAGCATCACAGGCCCAGCACCAAGGCTATCCGCAGTCTTAAGGCCTATTTGATTAAAAAAATACAACAAATAAGGAGTGCTATTTGCTGAAGCATAACGGTAAATATCCTGCCTGCTGGCCACCAGTTTGCTGTAATCCCAGGATTGAGAAGTTCCTTTTTTCTGAATATTCAGACTCAATCCGGCCGGAGACACTGATGAATAGCGAATGGTATCATTGGCAGCCGGCATTGATGTTTGGGTGATGGTAATCTGTGCATTAACCCATACTGCAATAAAGAAAATAGCAAAAAAAGTAATTATTCTCATCTGTAATATTCAAAATTACGAAATTTGAATCAGATTTTCAAACATTTATGCATGCAGAAGATTTAAGTATCCGGAGTTTCAGGAGTGAAGACAGTCTTGCCGTATTGAGCATTTATGAATACTATATTCTCAATGGCCCATATACATTTGAAATATCCATCCCAAATACAACAGATTTCAGCAACAGATTGCAGGAAATAGCAAGTCGGTTTCCATTTTATGTTATGGAAAAAGACAAAAAAATAATTGGTTATGCCTATGCCTGCTCTCACAGAGAGCGTGCAGCCTATCGCTGGGCGGTGGAAACGTCAATTTATCTGGCAAAAGACGCTATCGGGAAGGGATATGGTCAGCCATTGTACAAATCACTTCTTACAACGTTGACGGAAAGGCACTTCACCCATGCTTTTGCCTTAATTGGCTTACCAAACGAAGACAGCCTTAAGCTGCACAAATCATGCGGTTTTGAGCAACAGAGCGTTCACCGTAAAGCTGGCTGGAAGAACGGAACATGGATTGATGTCTGCTGGATGCGCTGCAACCTTATGGAAGCTATGGATTCACCCAGGGAACCCATCTTCAAAAAAGCTGATTAAACCATCGATTAGCGGCTTTACCCACAATATCATCGATTTATTTTTTACCCTCGTTAAAATTTACGATTTTTGCATGCTATGGAATTTATCTGGCGTGCAAAACCCTTACCCCCTGAAGAAAAAGTTGCACGTCTTGCAGGAGAATTAAATATTCATTTTCATCTTGCCAGTATTCTTATTCAGCGCGGTATAGAAACCTATCAGCAAGCTGAAAAATTTTTTCGTCCAAAAATTGAAGACCTGCACGATCCTTTCTTGATGCTGGATATGGAAAAAGCCATTCAGCGCATAGACAAAGCCATCGCCAATGGTGAAAAAATGATGGTGTTTGGTGACTATGATGTTGATGGAACGACAGCGGTTAGCATTGTATACAGTTTTTTGCGAAACAGGCATACCGGTGATATAGACTATTATATTCCGGATCGCTACAAGGAAGGTTACGGAATCAGCAAAATGGGCATAGATTATGCCGCAGACAACGGTTTTGGACTGGTCATTGCCCTGGATTGTGGCATCCGCTCAAATTATTTGATTGACTACGCCAATACTAAAGGAGTTGATTTCATAATCTGCGACCATCACCTGCCTGGCAGCAGCCTACCGAATGCAGTCGCAGTATTAAATCCAAAACGCGGGGACTGTGAATATCCCTACAAGGAACTTTCAGGAGCCGGGATAGGCTTTAAACTTATACAGGCATTTGCCGAAAAACACGGACTGCCGCTGGATTCCATAATGGAATACATAGATATGGTGGCCGTAAGTATTGCCAGCGACCTTGTAGACATTCGGGGAGAGAACAGAACCCTGGCCTACTTTGGTCTGAAAAAAATCAATGAAAATCCTTCGCTGGGTTTTCAGGCACTGCTGGAAGGCTATCAGCAAAAAAGCTCCCTCTCCATATCAGATATCGTTTTTGGAATTGGCCCACGTATCAATGCCGCAGGACGTATTGCCGATGCAAAAGCAGCTGTGGCCGTGCTGATTGAAAAAGACTTTAACACGGCCCGCAAACTGGCGAAAGTGCTGCAAGACCGCAACCATGAACGCAAGGAACTGGACAACGATATTACCCGTGAGGCCATTTCTCTGGTTGAAACAAGTCCGGAACTGCTGTCAAAGAAAAGTACGGTTCTGTTTGGCAATCAGTGGCACAAGGGAGTCATAGGAATTGTGGCCAGCAGACTGGTTGAACAGTTCTACAAACCCACCATTGTTTTTTCTGAAAATGACGGCATGCTCACCGGTTCGGCACGCAGTGTAAAAGATTTCGACATCCATGAAGCCATAGGAGCCTGCAGTGATGTGGTAGAGCAGTTTGGTGGTCATAAATACGCAGCGGGACTTTCTATTCGCTCTGAAAACTTTGAAGAATTTGCCAGAAGATTTGAAAATCTTGTGAAACAAAAGGCAAACGGCGTTCCTACGCTTCCCGAAATTGAATATGATTTACAAATTTCCCTGAGTGACATAAATCCGGGGATGCTGAATATTATAAACCAAATGGCGCCTTTTGGTCCGGGTAATATGATTCCGGTATTTAGAAGTGACAACCTGTATTCCAATGGCAGTGCCTGCGTCCTGAAAGACAAACACCTTAAAATGAACGTTCACCAGCAAGGCGAAGGCATAGACTGCATTGGCTTTGGCATGAGCCACCACATTCACACCGTAAGCGATATGAATATTTTTCAAGCCTGCTATTGCATTGAAGAAAATACATTCAATGGAAAAACCAGTTTACAATTGAAGTTAAAAGACATAAAAAATTAATTTGTGGAATTAGAAATTATCATTTCCATACTTACCCTGGTTCTGCTCGAGGCAGTGCTCGGCATTGACAACGTTATTTTTATTTCCATACTCGCTTCGAAATTACCTTCAGAACAGCAGAGAAGAGCCCGGCGTATAGGTTTGATTCTGGCCGGTATAATGCGATTGGCTTTACTGGGTATCATCACGCTGATCATGCAGTTGAAAGAACCACTTGTAACCCTTTTAAATAAAGAATTTACAGGCAAGGATCTCATATTGATTGCAGGAGGCCTGTTTCTGTTGTATAATAGCGTTGCGGAAATATATCACAAAACGGAGGGGGAAGCCGGCGATGTGTCATCCAAACTTAAAATTGTGGGTTTTTCTGCGGTAGTTGTTCAGATACTTGTTATGGATCTGGTGTTTTCGATTGACTCAATCATCACTGCGGTAGGGATGGTAAAAGAACTTTGGGTTATGTACATAGCGGTAGTTTTGTCTGTGGTTATGATGTTGTTTGCAGCAGGCCCCATAAGCAGTTTTGTAAATAAACATCCGGCATTTAAAATGCTTGCCCTCGCATTTTTACTATTGATTGGATTTTCACTGGTTGCCGAAGGGTGGGGTCAGGAAATTCCCAAAGGGTATATCTATTTTGCCATGGCATTTTCTTTTCTGGTGGATATTCTTCAAATGCGTATGCACCGTAAAAGCCAGCAACCTGCCGAACTTAGGGAACATTACAAACCCGGGGAAGAAAATTTGCCCAAGGATATGATTTAATTTTCAATCCTTAGGTTAAATTGCGGCATGCAGCGCCGCGATTTTATATCAGGTTCCATAGCCCTTGCTGGCACAACTCTGATTGGTACGCAATTAATGTCTCATTCACTCCCCCCTCCGCCCGCAAAGGCTGTTGGTGAGACCGATGAAAACTATTGGAACAGCGTCAGGGCATTGTACGCAAGACCGGAAGGATTTATAAACCTGGAAAACGGCTATTTCAGCCATCAGCCGGCCTCAACACTGGAATTCCATCAGCAAAGCGAAAAAGATATTAACACCCGCACAAGCGTATTTATGCGCAAAGAGCAACAAGCAGCCATTGAAACCGCAAGATCTTCCCTGGCAGGATTTCTTAAATGCGATGGCGAAGAACTGGCACTCCTGCGCAATACGACCGAGGCCATGAATATTGTCATTATGGGTTTCCCATGGAAGAAAGGCGATGAAGTCGTGCTCGGCAATCAGGATTATGGTAGTATGACCGAGGCTTTCCAGCAGGCGGCCAAAAGATTTGGCATTGTGTTGAAATACGCAAATGTACCGCTAAGACCCGGCAGCGATGAGGAGGTTATCCAGGCTTACACACGTTTGTTTACCCGCAAAACCCGCATGGTCCACCTTACCCACCTGATTAATCTATCAGGGCAGGTAATTCCTGTAGCCAAAATAGCTGACCAAGCTAAAGAATTAAATATTGCGGTGGCGGTAGATTCGGCCCATGCTGTGGCGCATCTGGAATTTGGTATTGGTGACCTTCAGGCAGATTTCGTGGGTGCCAGCCTGCATAAATGGCTTTGCAATCCGCTGGGCTCAGGGTTTTTGTGGATGCGCAAAGAATTCATTCCATCCTTGTGGCCGCTTATGGGTGATACATCACAACCCGTCAATAATATCAGACGCTTTGAACATGTGGGAACACGCCCCATTCAAACGTTGCAGTGCATACCTGAGTCCATTGCTTTTCACAATAAAATAGGAAGTTCACTCAAAGAAAGAAGACTGCGCTACCTAATGCAATACTGGACAAGCAAAGTGGCTAATGTTCCCAAAATCAAACTGAACACACCATGGAAAGACATAACGCGTTGTGGAGCCATCGCCAATATTGCTATTGAGGGGTATACCCCGGGCAAACTTGCCGAAATCCTGTTTTCTAAATACCGCATTTTTACCGTAGCTATTGAGCATCCCGCTATTAATGGCGTCAGAATCACACCACATCTAAGCAATACGATTGAAGATCTGGATGCATTGGTAAGCGCCCTCACCGAAATATCATCCGGCTAATTAAACGTTGTCATTATCACAACCTTATACATGACCTAGGCATTGTTGCCGCATCTGCTACCCCGTATGGAAGCCCATATTTTGAATGTGTTCAGCATGGGCGCATTTGTACCGGTGCCCGGTCAGGAATTTTATTGTGCATCCAAAGCCGCGGTGAAACTACTCACGGATGGATTGCATTCCGATTTAAAAAATACAGGCATTGGCTTATTTATTGCATTTATGGGGGCTATAGCAACGGAAATTACCTTGCATTCGGGTGTCACCTCACCTGATATTTCCCGGTCAAAATTAAAAACTACGCAAGAATTGCACATGAAAAGGCCGCCGCAGCCATTTTGAAGGTTACTGAACATAGTGCATACCAAATTTTTGTTGACAGTGATTCTAAGTAGATGAACACTCTTTACTGCATTAATCCTGAGTTTGCTGCCAATATGATACAGCGCAAAATGCGTGAATTACTTAAAATGTAAAACCCCAATTACTGGGATTTGATAAATACCCGAACATCATAAATGCTGTCCCGGGCCGGGAAATACGCCAGTTCTTTGTACTGAGAAAGCTTTCGCATATCATCAAGCGTCATTGGGGCGTCCCTGCGGGCATGAAAATTATCCCATAACACAACGCAACTATCCGGCATCCAGTCTTGACCGGGCCTTTTATCGATACTCCAGATATAAAAGGTTTGGGCTACTTCAGGCTTAGCCCAGGGAACCAGACCCAGCTGAACGTTCAGCGAAGGCAATTGATGTACGAGAACTTTATTTTTCAACCCCTGCTTTTCTATATATACTAAAGCCCTATCCAGCTGTGGTTCTCCCGGGAAGGCAGCAACAGATGGGTGGGGCTGCCAGGGGAACGGAGTTTTATTTCCTGCGTAAGCACCGGACAGCATTAAGACAATAACGACGCCAATGAATAACCGTTTTATAATTTTAACATCAACCGACAATATCTTATCTGCTATATACTGCGATAATAATGCTGTAAGAGGAGCTGTCAGAAGAAAAACCCGCAATAAACCATGAGTGCCAAAGGATCCTTTGTACCAAATCCAAGAGTGTGCGAGAAAAAATACTGTAAACATTGGGGCTACCAACCAAAAACAAAAACGGCTTTTTTCTTCAGGCGTTTTTCTTTTTAAAAGATAAACAACATGTGCCAAAAGCAATAAAATAGCCAGTGCTGAAAACACAGAAACGGCGATACCCCATATTTGTCTTTGAGCATGCAAATAATGTAAAAAATCACCATGTCCTATTTGAAATCGGTTATCTATTTCAGCCTTAAAATAAGGATTATGGGTAAGTATCCAGAAAGCATCACCGGAAATAAACGCTCCTGCAATACTCAATAAAAATGTACCCGAGAATAACCATATCAAAGGTTTCCACTCACTGCGAATGATAAAAAATACAAAAACAACCGCCCAAATAATTATACCTTCAGACCTAAAGAATGGAAACAGCGCAACGAGAATAGCTGCCGGAACATACCTGAGGGAAGCAAGCCAGTAAAGTGCAAGACAGAGCACAAAAGCGTTCAAGGGCTCTGTAAGTGCACTGATGACATTCCCAAAAACAACGGGCTGAAACAGAAAAAATACGGGGGCCAACCATGGCATTTTAAAATTCAAACGGCGGGCTGTAAGGTATAAAAACCAGGCGCCAAAAGCCATACACAGGATATTCAATATGTAAATTCCCTCAATTCCAAACTGTGCAAAAGGAGAGGCTATTAGCGTAAAGAAGGGTTTTCCCCACTGGTCAGCGAACAATTCGGGGTGAGATGGCGCAAAACGCGCGTACAGGTAATGGTTCCAACTGTCCTGTCCGCCTGCTGGCCAATCAGCCTTCCACCAAAATAGTAGTTCTAAAATTATTGCTTGAAAAATAAATAGAAGGGCAACTGCCGTATTTTGAACTTTCGGGCGCTGAAACTTCATATCATCCGCAATTAATGCAATTTGTATGATAAAAAAGCAGATAAACCTGAAAAATCAGGACAAAACTAAGACTGCTATGGTTTTTTACCTCAATAGGTACTGTGAACCAGCATCATATCGTGAATGCGCTTTTCAGCCAGTTTAATGGCAGCCTGCTGGTTGTTTACGTTCTGGGTTTCAGCCAGAGAATAAATATCAAGAATGGTTTTATAGATATTTTCGGTCTGCGCCATAGCCTGTTGACGCACATAACCATTGTATTCGCTGTATACATTCATGAGTCCGCCGGCGTTGATTACAAAATCAGGGGCGTATAAAATACCTTTGGCTTTCAACATGTCGCCATGTACTTTTTCGTCCTCAAGTTGATTATTGGCGGCACCAGCCACAACCTGGCATTTCAGCCTGGGAATGCTGTTGTTGTTAAGGATTGCACCCAGTGCACAGGGAGCAAATACATCCACATCAAGATCATACATATCATCACCACTCACAGGAATGGCACCGAGCTCAGCAGCGTGTTTCAATGCTGATTCATTGATATCAGCAACGTAAAGGGCTGCACCTTCTTTTGCAAGATGCTCCAGCAAGTGCATACCCACTTTGCCAATACCTTGTACGGCAACACTTTTACCATTCAGGCTATCACTTCCCCAAACTTTTTTGACAGATGCCTTGATGCCCACATAAGTTCCAAAAGCAGTTACGGGTGAAGGATCGCCACCGCCTCCCATCATCTCGGGGAGGCCTACAACATGATCTGTTTCCATATTCACATACTCCATGTCACGTGTGGTTGTTCCTACATCTTCAGCTGTTATGTATTTGCCATTGAGGTTTTCAATGAAACGACCGAATTTACGCATCAGCGCCTCACTTTTAAGGGTTTTGGCATCACCGATGATTACAGCTTTGGCTCCACCAAGATTGAGCCCGGCAACAGAAGCCTTGTAAGTCATGCCCCGGCTAAGGCGCAGCACATCGCGCACCGCATCTTTTTCGTTGGCATAAGCCCACATGCGTGTGCCACCCAGTCCCGGCCCGAGAACTGTGTTGTGAATAGCAATGATGGCCTTGAGGCCGGTTGCATTATCCTGACAAAAAACGATTTGCTCGTGTTGGGTAGATTCAAGCCCTGCGAAAAGATCAAAGACCGTAGCGGGCATATTCATGGTTTGAATATCAGCCATTTCTAAATGAGTTTGCAAAGATATAACCAAATAAATAAAATATTTGCATGTTGTCCTCTATGATAAAGACAACGTAGGTAGCTCTCTGGGCTTATACCTTGCAGCTGCTTCTGCAATAGCCCTTATATGATCAGGTGTCGTACCGCAACAACCCCCAACAATATTCACCCAACCTTCTTTGCACCAGCTTTCCAGCACAGATGCCATTCCCTCGGGCGTGTCATCGTATTCGCCGAATTCATTGGGCAAGCCGGCGTTGGGATAACAGCTCACATTAATCCATGCTACACGGCTCAGCTCCTCAATATACGGACGCATTTGTTCTGCTCCCAGGGCACAATTAAATCCAACCGAAATAATGTCGCCGTGCGAAACCGAATTCCAAAAGGCTTCCGGTGTCTGTCCACTGAGTGTTCGGCCCGAATTATCTGTAATGGTTCCGCTTACCATCACCGGGATATCTAAGTTCATCTCTTCTTTCAGTTCATTGATGGCAAATAATGCTGCTTTGCAATTCAATGTATCAAAGACAGTTTCTACCAATAGCAAATCGCAACCTGCCTCCGTCAGCGCTTGCACCTGCTCACGGTATGCCACTCGCAAATCATCAAAATTCACAGCCCGAAAACCGGGATTATTCACATCCGGACTGAGGCTTGCAGTGCGGTTGGTAGGGCCAATGGAGCCGGCCACAAAACGCGGTTTATCGGGATTTTTGGCGGTATATTCATCTGCGGTCTTTCTGGCAAGCTTTGTCGCTTCCACATTCAACTCCCAAACCAGATTTTCCATGTGGTAATCAGCCATAGAAATGGCGTTGGCACTAAAGGTATTGGTTTCCAGTATATCCGCGCCCGATTCCAGAAACGCACGGTGTATGTCCACAATAATCTGAGGCTGTGTAAGCACCAGCAAATCATTATTGCCTTTCAGGGAATGAGCGTAATCCCTGAAACGCTCTCCGCGATAGTCCTCTTCGGTCAGTTTGTGTTTTTGAATCATCGTGCCCATGGCGCCGTCAATAATCATGATTCGCTCACTGAGAAGTTTTTTTAAGATTGCTGAAATACTCATTGTACAAAAGGTTTTAGAAAGTAATACATAGCCCTGAAGGTCTGGTTCAGATATTCACGGGATTTTATTTGATTGTTTTTAGTCAAAATACGCTCCACATCAGATTCAGTGTAATTGACACCTGCCTTTTTGAAAAAATACAAGGGCGTCATCGTGGGTTTGTCGTTTCTTTTTGGATACCTAAATTGTGCAAATTCACCGGAAAGCTGCACACCATGGCCGAGTCCTTTACCCCAGAATACAATCTGACAATCCTGATCATAAATATTCTGTAATGCCTGATTGTTGTAAATACTGGCGTCTTTTTGGGTAAAAACTGATTCTAGGGCCTCTCCAGCAGCGCCAATATTTACCGTGGTATCCGCAGGAATGTAGAATACACAGGCTTTGTTCTTGTAGGCGAAATACAGATTGCGGGTTTTGGATTTCACACAAGTATATTCGGGTTCTTCAACTGGTTTTTCTATTAGGTCAGCGGGTACATTATCACTGCAGAAAGCATTGAGTTTTTCTTCAGAGGTCACTGTAAGTGCAGCATACCATCCTTTATCGTCTGCAAAAAGCACAATATCAGTCATCAGGTAAATGCCTAGCTGTCCGGCCTCCTTCACATTGTGCAAGACCGGCAGATTAATGAGCGCGTAATAAAAGCTATCGTAATACAACGGGCGGCTGTATGCTGATTTTCGGGCGACTTCGTCAACACTTCTGCTCTGGAAATGATAAAACCATCTTGCATTTTTAGGCACAATAAGCGGAAGATTGCTGCGCGAATAAATTCCATAGGCCATATACACCGCCACTATACCCGCAGTTAGCAGTACCACAACCATCAGCGTGATTACCCTGCGGCGAAAGCCCTTATCTTTTTGCATTTCACTGCAAAATAAGGCTCAGAATAACGTATAAAAAAGAAAAAGCCACCGAAGAGCGGCTTTCTTGTTGAATGTTTAAGAGATTAGTGTTCAGATTTCTTGCTGCAGGGTTTTGCGCATGATTTCTTTTCGCCATTGGCAGAATTCTCATGGCCTTTGCAGGAAACTGCTCCGGCTGCTTTGTCTTTGCAGCAAGATTTCTTTTCTGTTGAAGCCGCAGTAGAAGCTTCGCCGGTTTTTGCCTTGCAGCAAGATTTGGTTGCAGAACCACCGCAAGATTTGGCGGTACTGGCATATTGTTTTTTCTCAACGGTTGGTGCCTGCTGAGAAGTCGCAATAGCGGTACCATTTTTTTCAGCGGCAATCTGATCCTGAGTTTTGGTATCAGCTGAAGCAGCTGACGTTGTCTGAGCCTGAGCCGCAAATGTAAAACCTACGGCACAAATGGCGAATACAAATAATTTTTTCATGGTGTTGATAGTTTACTCTCGCTTTTCAAAATTACAACAATCAGGCCAAATATGCAAGGATAGTTTCACCGCCCCTTGTTTTTTGTCCCAAAGAGACATTGACTTTACAATCTAACGGTAGGAAAAGATCTAAACGGCTGCCGAATTTTATAAAACCGAATTCAGCACCCTGTTTGGCTGAATTACCTTCTTTGGCATAGCAGACAATACGACGGGCTAGTGCGCCTGCAATCTGTCTGAACAGAATATGTGTTTCCCCATTCTCAACTACTACAGTGGTGCGTTCGTTCTCGGTACTGCTTTTGGGATGCCACGCCACCAGATATTTTCCAGGATAATATTTCTGGTAAACTACCTTTCCGGCAATCGGATAGCGATTTACATGCACATTCAGCGGTGACATGAAAATGCTCAGCTGTTTGCGTTTCCCTTTAAAAAACTCGGGCTCCTCCACATCTTCAATCACAACCATTTTCCCGTCGGCAGGAGCAATCACATGGTTCTCATTGACGGGTGTGAAGCGGGCAGGATTTCTGAAGAATTGAATAATTAAAATATAAAGAATCAGCGAAATTACCAGTACTGAAGTAGTTATCCAGTTATCTCCAACCCACCCATAGAGCCCAAAATTCAAACCCCCAAAAATGAGGGTAGAAAACAGAATAATTTTAAAACCTTCTTTGTGAAGTGTCATACACAAAATTAGAAAGATCCCCTGAGTTTCAGTGTACTGGCTACTTTGTCAATTGCCACAACGTATGCGGCTATGCGCATGCTTACTTTGTATTTTTCGGCAGATGCATAAACATTATCGAAAGCCATTTTCATTACCCTGTCGGCACGGCGGTGCACGCGTTCTTCTGTCCAGTAGTAACCAAGACGGTTCTGCACCCATTCAAAAAAACTTACGGTGACACCGCCGGCATTGGCCAGAATATCGGGCACCACAAGTACGCCTTTGGCATTCAGTATGGGATCGGCATCGGCTGTTGTGGGGCCATTGGCACCTTCCACAATCAGCTTTGCCTTAATATCTGCTGCATTTTCTGCGGTAATCTGATCTTCCATGGCAGCCGGCACCAGCACATCGCATGGTAAAATGAGCAATTCTGAGTTGGAAATCTTATTTCCGCCGGTGTAGCCTTCCAGAGTGCAGCTAGGACTCTTGGCCACATAAGCCATGGCCTCTTCAACATCTATTCCTTCGGGATTGTGGTATCCACCGCTGATATCGGATATTCCTACAATTTTTACACCCAGCTTGGAGATGAGTTTTGCCGATATACTTCCCACATTGCCGAAACCCTGAACCACACACGTAACATCGGTGGGTTTCAGACCCAGCTTTGCCAGTGCACTGCGCGTACTAACCATTACACCGCGGCCGGTAGCTTCTACCCTGCCCTGGCTTCCGCCAAGTACAGGTGGCTTTCCGGTTACTACGCCCCAGCTGTTTTGTCCTCTGATTTTGCTAAATTCATCAAGTATCCAAGCCATTTCCTGCTGACCTGTGCCCATATCCGGTGCGGGAATATCCTTATCTTCGCCAAACACATCTTTCATGGCCAGAGTATATCTGCGGGTCAAACGCTCCAGTTCGCCCTTACTCATGCTGCGAGGATCGCATTTGATACCGCCTTTAGCTCCACCATATGGAATGTTGACTACAGCACATTTCCATGTCATCCAGGCCGCCAGTGCTTTTACCTCATCCAGGTGCACGTCTATGCTGTAGCGGATACCGCCTTTGCTAGGCCCCAGATGAACACTGTGCACCACACGATAACCTTCATATACCTGGATGGTACCATCATCCATTGTCACCGGAATATTTACAATTACTGCCTTGTCCGGTACTTTGAGAACGCTGGCAAAATGATCGTCCAAACCTAAAATCTTCACTGCCTCATTAAAACGGCTCATCATGCTCTCCAGTGGATTATACTGGGGAGCCCCTTTGCTGCTTATGTCTGTCATGCTTTGTTTTTGATTGTTAGCGAGGGCAAATTTAACCCCGCCATACCTGTAAACCCTTAAAAAACTCCAAATTTATTCACATAAAAAAAGTATTGTCTAAATCAGATACCACTATGCATAAGGTGTTTCTGACTTATTCAGCGCAAACGAAAATACACTGCCGGCGCCTTCGGTACTCATTACCTCGATATGCTCTCCGTGCGCATCCATAATGTGTTTACAAATACTCAGCCCCAATCCACTGCCTCCACTGGCACGGTTTCTACTCTTGTCAGCGCGAAAAAAACGTTCAAATACCCTAGGTTTGACTTCTTCAGAAATACCAATGCCATTATCAGCTACCTCTACTATGATTTTTTCGCCGGTGTCGCTCAGCCTTATTTTGGTGTAGCCACTCTCTTTGCCGTAACGAATGCTGTTCAGCACCAGATTAGTCAGCACCTGACGTATCCTGAATTTATCGGCATTTACCAGAAACTGCCCTGCACCGGAATACTCATACAGGGTTATTTTCTTCTCCCTTGCCTGTATTTCAAGGCTTTCTATCACTTCGTCGGCAAGCAGTTTTATGTCGAAATCTTCATATTCCAGGCGCAGAAAACCACTTTCATATTTTGTAATCGTGTCAAGGTCACATACTATCTGCACAAGCCTTTGGGTGTTTTTAGATGCTTTTTCCAGAAATAACTTTCGTGCTTCGGAATCCATCTCATTATCGTCCAGAATATTATCTAGATAACCTTGTACACTGAAAATAGGGGTTTTTAGTTCATGGGCCACATTGCCGATATAATCGCGCCTGTAACCCTCCAATACAGTCATGTGCTCCATTTCTTCCTTTCGCGCATCAAAAATTTTTTTTAGTGCCTCTTCCACGTCTTTC
>Ga0194120_10008193_pt1 | contig 13934 bp, 15 predicted proteins | sample TA2MahCa65mmetaG_FD_148642 | JGI IMG/M metagenome (GOLD analysis project Ga0194120, IMG submission 148642) | Freshwater microbial communities from Lake Tanganyika, Tanzania - TA2015019 Mahale Deep Cast 65m | ecosystem: Environmental > Aquatic > Freshwater > Lake | place: Tanzania: Lake... | reverse complement strand
GCCGAGCGTGCCGCTAGCACGCTCGGCGTGGCCCTCTCCCCTCCTCCGCAGTCACCCCTGCCGCTGCCGTTTCGTTCCCCGGGGAGTCGCGACGCGCGGCATGGGTGACTAACCCCGATTCCGCTGATCCACCTCGTCGCAAAGCCTCGCACCCTCGCTCCCCTTCTCCCCCGGCGGCGTGTCGAACCAGGCCGCGAGGATCTCCCGCGCCACGTCGGGCGACAGGGTGCGGTTGCTGAGGCAGAGCACGTTGGCGTGGTTCCACACGCGGGCAGCGCTGGCCGTCGCGGCGTCGCCGCAGAGCGCGGCGCGAATGCCCGGCACCTTGTTGGCGGCGATGCTGATGCCGGTGCCGGTCCAGCAGAAGAACACGCCCTCGTCGCATTCGCCGCGGGCGATCGACAGCGCCGCCTCCTCGGCCACCAGCGCCCACGGGCACTCGGAGCCACTCGCGAGCGAGCCAAATCGCTTCACTGAGTGACCCCGTCGCTCCAAGTCGGCCTCCACCACCGCGTGCACCGCGTAGGGTTCATCGGAGGCGAGGGCGATGCGCATCCGATGCAGGTATCTCCGGGATACGTTCGGTGCCTCGAACCGGAGCCCCCGTGTTGCACACGCCCTCTCCCGACGACGCGCTGGTCGAGGCGCTCGCCTTCGTGTACTTCTTCGTGGCCGAGCACGGCGACGACCACGGGCTCACCCCCGACGAGCGCGTCCGGATCACCGAGACCCTCGCGCGATGGACGGCCCTCGGCAGCCACTCCGCGCCCGGCGCGCGCATCGAGCAGGCCATGGAGCGGGCGCTGCCGCAGGTGAAGGGCACGAGCGACGAAGCCACCCTCACCGCGCTCCACCAGCACGCCCGGGTGATCCGCCAGCGACTCGCCAGCGACGACCACCGCAAGGCCGTGCTCTACGACATGGCCTCGGTCTCGCGTGCCGACGGGGTGGTCACGCAGGGCGAGCGCGAGCTGGTCACGCTGGTGCAGCGGTTGCTGCTCGCGCCCTAGTCGCGCTTCCGCGGGCCGGGGATCTCTACGCTGATCTCCGCGGGTGCCACCCCCGGGCGAACCGCCTGGGCCGCGGCGGCGAGGACGTCGCGCAGGGCGCCGCGGCGATTCGGCTCGTTGCCCGACACGCTGCTGGTGGTGAGGCCGCTCAGGTCGGTGAACGTGCCGCCGTCGATCAGGGCCTGCCGCCAGCGTAGCCAGCGATCCGCGTCGCCCTCGGCCACCTCGACCACCCGGAACAACTGCCGCTTCGCTTCCTCGTCGGCGGTGAGCAGCGTGCGACCAGCCGTCGCGACACAGAGGGCGTGACCGAGCACGGGTCCGAGCTCCACCTTGAGTTCGGAGGCGGCGCCGAGATCGAGGGGATGGGCCAACTCGACCACGGCCCGGTCGCCCTCGAGGGCGCGGACCACGCCGAATTGCATCTCTCCCGCGGCGCGAATCGCCACGGCAGCGTCGGAACGAACGCGGGCGGACAGGTCGTGTGACATGAGGCGCAATATCGCAGTTCGGCGAACGCGCAAGCACTCGCGATGTGGCGAAATGCCGCATCAAATGTCGCTGGTGAGCACCTGTCGCCAATCGTAGCCCTCCATGCGGTGGGCGATCACCGTGGCGGTGGCTGTCACCGGGAGGCCCACTGCGATCATGTCGCGACACAGGTCGTCGCCGAGCGGCGTGCAGAGCATGTGGACCGCGCCCTCGACGGGCTCGTCGTCAGCGGGCGTTGCGAGCGGGCCGTGCTGCACGTGGAGCAGGTGAAGCGGCGCGGCGGTGGAGTCCAGCACGAGGTCCTTCACGCCGCGCAGGGAGAGGTAACCAAGGCTGCCCCGGTGACGATGCACGACCGGCGCCGCGGCGCGCATCTGTGCTGCGGAGAGCGAGAAGAAGGCGAGCGTGGCGGCATGGTGGATGGGGATCACCGGGAATCGGCGGAAGATCCGCAACACCCGGTTCTCGCCCTCGGGCGGGTTCATCGAGATCCCGTAGCCGCGTCGGCAGAGCGGGTACTCGGCGGGAAAGGCCGCGGCGAGCATCCGCAGGGGGATGTGCTCGCCGCGGCGGTCGGGCCGCACCTTCAGGTCGCCGACATACCAGGCCGGTCCCAGGCCGGGAAGCTCGCGGATCACGCCGCAGCCCACGGCCAGCACCTCGCCGTCTTCCGCGGCCACGTAGTAGGCGAGCTCGCCGAGGCGGTCGAAGAAGGCGAAGTAGTCTCGCCCGTGGTCGATGCGGAAGCGGTCCGCCCCCAGCGGGTAGCGGGCGCTCCCTTCCAGGGCGGCCACCGGCGCGGCCCAGGCGTCGCGCTCGCCGTCGACCCGGAAGACGCGGATCACACCCGCACGTGAGGCAGGCGATGGGGTCGCGTCCACCTTCGCTCGCGGGCCCGGTAGAGCCCGTCGTAGAGCCCGAGGAAGGCGCTCGCGCCCTGCATCAGGCCCTGTTCCACGTAGTAGTCGTCGGTGGACCTGCCGATGCCACTGGCGACGGCGCGGAAGAAGTCGGTGGAGTGCCGCACGTCGAGCTGCTCGTGAACGTCGTAGTGGACGAGCTGCTCCGGACGCAGCCACCCCCGCGCCAGGACGCCTCGCCCGATCGCCCCGGAGATGCCCTGGAACAGGTGCTCGATCATGCCGAGGGTGGCGGCGCCGACGATCCACTCGTCGAGCAGGCAGGCCCCCACGAGGGTGGTGTTGAACGCGCGCAGCTCGGGCCAGAGCACGCGCGCCTCGATGGCCTCGTCGTCGAGCCCGTCGAGTCGCGACAAGAACTCGCGAAAGGTCGCCGAGTGGGATCCGCGCGTGTTGCCCTCGCCGTGCTCCTCCCACACGTTTCGCAGCACCTCGACGCGTTGCCCGGTGCGCGGGATCTTGCCGACGAGCAGCGACATCGGTCGCGAGAAGAAGGTGACCGCCCAGAAGAACTGCACCTGCGTCTCGACGAAGTCCTCGCGCGACATCGTCGCGAGGCCCTGGACGTAGCTGTTCTGGCGCCAGTCGAAACGACGGGCCGTCGTCTCCACCAGCGCGAGCACGCGCGCGAGCTGGGCCCCGGGGACGGCCGGTCGCGACAGCTCGTAGACCTCGCTCATGCCTTCACCCCCACCAGCACGCGGTTGTAGAAGCCCGAGGTCTCGGCCGCGGCGAGGAGCTCGGCGCGGCCGGGCTCGAAGGCCACCCCCGGGAAGGCTTCCTCCACCCTCCGCTCGTTGTTGAGCTGGCGAATCGTCACCACGGCGCCGGGGTGGAGCTCGCCGGCGATTCGCGACGCGAGGCGCGTGACCTCGGCCGGCGGCGTCCAGTCCAGCACGTTGCTCAGGTGAACGAGATCGTAGGCGCCGTAGTCGTCGACATCGTCGAGCGTGCCGAGCAGGTGGTCGAAACGACAGCGAGGCGGGTCGGTGCGTCGCAGGTAAAGGGGGCGGGCGCGGTCGCGGTAGCGGCCCGTCAGCAGGTGGGAGAGGAAGGGGTTGCGCTCGGGCCCGAGGGACTCGAGCAGGTCTTCCACGGCAGCCTGGAAGTAGCGCGGGTAGCTCCCGGGGGTGCCGTGCTGCACGGCGGGCGGCCCGAAGGTGGCCACCAGCATCGAGTCCGAGAAGAACAGGTCGAAGGCCACGGGCCAGTAGGCCGCGGCGGTGAGCTGGGCGCGTGCCCTCGCGTCGCCCGCGGCGGCGGCCTCGATGGTGTCGCGCGGGGCAACGAACTCGCGGAGAAAGCTGCGAAACTGCCGAAAGAGCGCCTCGAAGCGACCCCCCTCGCTGAGGCCCTCGGGATCGTCGCCCCCCACGTTGAAGCGCGACAGGGGCGCCCGGTCGACGAGCGCGCGCACCTTGGCCTCGACGTGAGCGTGCTGCGCCGGGTTGGGATCGACCAGCCGCAGCCTCGCCCGGGGGAACTCGTGCTGGATGGCCAGCCCGGTGCACCCACCGCTCGCGACGCAGAGCACGGCGGGATCCTCCGCGCCGAGGCGCCGGATCTCGGCGAGTTCCACCACCGGGTCTTCGCGCACCACCGCGAAGCTGAGTCTCGGGTCGCGCATGCGCTCGACTATCCGCGCGCCGCCTCACTGACCGGCGGGAATGATCCGCGGCGAGCGTGCAGTCCCGCGTCGGTCGGTTAGCCGGCGCCGCACTCCGGAGCGACCATGACCTCCACGCAGGCCGAGATCGACGTCAGCTACAGCGTCAGCAACGACTTCTTCAAGCTGTGGCTCGACGAGAACATGCACTACACCTGCGCGGTGTACGAGCGCCCCGACCAGTCGCTCGAAGAGGCGCAGGAGAACAAGGCGCGCGTGCTCTACGACTTCGCGGAGCTCAGCGCCGACAAGACCGTGCTCGACATCGGCTGCGGCTGGGGCTCCATGCTCGACTACTGCGTGCGCCGCGGCGTCAAGCGGGCCGAGGGCGTCACGCTGTCCACCGCCCAGGCCGAGTGGTGTTTCGCGCGGAAGTTGCCGCGCACCCAGATCCACATCTGCGACTACCGCGACTGGAAGCCGGCCGAGAAGTACGGCGGCCTCGTCAGCATCGAGATGATCGACCACCTCTGCTCCCCGGCCCAGGCCCGCGAGGGCAAGGCGATCGACATCTACCGCCAGTACTTCAACAAGCTGGCGGAGTGGGTGGAGCCCGGCGCGCACTTCGGCTTCCAGGCCATCCTCACCAACCGCATCCCCCGCAAGCGGCAAGACCTGCTCGACCTGCAGTTCACCGCCGACGTGATCTTCCCCGGCGGGCGCAACCCCCGCGTGGAAGAGCTGGTGGCGGCGGTGAACCCCAACTGGGAGATCCGCGAGCTGCACATGCGCCGCGAGGACTACGGCCGCACCACCGGCGAGTGGCTGCGTCGCATGCGGCAACACGAGGCTTACATCCGGCAAACCTGGGGCGATGCGCTCTTCGACGACTACGAGCGCTACCTCGACACCTGCGTTCGCGGATTCGCCGCCCACTGGTCGGGCGACGTGCAGATGAAGCTCCGCCGGATCTGATCGAGCCGCGAGCTAGCTCTCGAACTCCCAGCCGGAGCGGTAGCCGCCGAGCGCCGCGATCCCGTCGACGAGGCGCTGGAAGTGCGGCGAGGCCCCGAGCGTGGCCACGTCGCCGACGCCGACGAAGCGCTGGCGCGCGCGGGTGACGGCCACGTTGAGCCGCCGCGGGTCGGCCACGAAGCCGAGATCCTGCTCGGGGTTGCTGCGCACGAAGGACGCGAGGATGACGTCCTTCTCGCGGCCCTGGAAGGCGTTGACCGTGCCGGCCTCCACGCCCGGCAACATCTCGCGCAGTCGCGACAACTGCGCGCGGTAGGGGGTGACGATGCCCACCTGGTCGGGACGCACGCCCTGGGCGAGCAGCTCGTCCCACGCGCGCCTGAGCAGCCGCAGCTCGCCCACGTTGTAGAGCGAGTCGAGCGGGTCGCGCTCCTCGTCGAGCCCCATCCCCGCGGTGTCGATCCACTGGGCCGCGGGGCTCGCCACCGGCTCGGCCACGCTGGGGTGGGCGCTGAGCTTGCCACCGTAAGTCGCAGCGGACAAGGCCTGTAGTTCCGTGTTGAAGCGGTACTGCGTGGTGAGCATGGGGAAGAGGAATCCTCCATCGACGAGGCGCTGCAGCAGCGAGCGCTCGAGGCGGGGATCCCGGCTCTTCACCACCGGCCCGAGCTGCATCGGGTCGCCGGCGAGGATGAATCGCTTCACGCGGGCGGCGAGGAGCCAGAGCGCGGGCTCCGCCACCTGCGAGGCCTCGTCGACCACGGCGGTGCGCGGGGCCACGAGCTCGGTGCCCCGGGTGTGGAGCGTCCCGAGGGTCATCGCGATCACGTCGGCGGAGGCGAGCAGCTCGCGCTTGGCGGCGGCCCACTCGGCGCGGATGGCGTCGCGCAGCTCGATGCCCTCGGGGCCGGTGGTGCGCGCGGCCTGGCGTCGCAGCTCGCGGATCACGGCGGAGCGGGGCCCGTTGAGGATGCGCCACTCGAGGGTGAGGTGCTGCACCGCGCTCTCGATGCGCGCGCTGGCCCCGAGGCGCACCACGTCGAGCCCCGCGGCCTGGGCCTGCAAGGCGAGGTGATCGACGGCGGCGTTGCTGTCGGCGAGGGCCCAGGGACGCTCGCCCAGCTCGCGCAGCGCGCGCAGGATGGCCACCAGCGTGGCCGTCTTCCCCGTGCCCGGCGGCCCGTGGAGCAGGCCCACCTCGGTGGCGCCGAGCGCCAGCTCGGCGGCGGCACGCTGCGAGGGGTCGAGCATCGCGAACGCAGCATGCTCGTAGGGGTCGGCGCGGTAGGGCTTCTCGTAGCCGAGCAGGAGGCTCGCCAGCGGCGTGCTGAGTCGCTCGGCGCGCTCCAGCGCCGCCACCTGGAGCTCGTGCACGTGGAAGTCGAGTCGTCGCGATACCACCCACGGCCCGGCCCCCTGCGGCGGGTCGTCTACCCGCAGTTCCAGCGTGTGCTCGTCGAGACCTTCCACGCGGGCGGCGTGGCCCTCGTCGGGGCGGCCCAGCGGCGCGAGCAGCACCGGGTCGCCTGCCGCGAGCAGGTCGGCGGGCACTCGCCCGCGCAGCACCACGTTCACGCGCCCCTTGGAGCGCAGCTCGGTGGCCTCGATGGACAGCGGGTACACGCTGAAGCCGGCCGCGGCGCGCGCGGGGAGGGGAAGCGCGGCCAGGCGGGCGTGCTCCTCTTCCACGGCGGCGCGCTCGTGCGCGAGGGCGTCTCGAAGGGCGGCCAGGTGGGACAAGACCCCGGGCCTATCGCGGCATCGCAAAAACGAAGAGGCGGCCCGCTGGGGACCGCCTCTGGTGCGCGCGCCGGGGATTACTCGGCGGCCGCCTCGCCCTCTTCCGGCTTGTCCGACTTGATCGGGGTGGTGACGAATTTGATCTTCGCCCACCCGCCCTCGTTGGCGCTGCCGATGACGCGGCGCACGAGGCGGAAGTCCGTGTTGATGTCGGCCTGGATCACCAGCGAGCCCTGGAAGGCCTGGGTCGGGTCGCGACCCTCGATCTTCTCGCGGAACAGCCGTGCTTCCTCGAGGCGCTTGGAGAGGCCCGGGATGGGGCCGCCCGCCTGGTCGACGAGGGGGTCACCCATGTCCTCGGCCGGGATGCGCTGGTTGTCGAGGAGCAGGATGGCGTACTGGCCCGGCGCGTCGGTGGCTTCCGCCACCTGCACGACCGCGGTCTGGTCTTCCAGCGGCTCGCCCGCCATGCTCTGCGGCACCTTGATGCGCTCGGACAGCTCGACCTCACCCGTGGCCTTGAAGATCTGGATGAGGAAGATGACGAGGATGGTGAACATGTCGACCATCGCCGTCAGGTTGAGGCTGACGAGGCCGTTTTTCTTGCCGCCCGAGAGGGGGCTGGTGCGAAGGCGGCCGATCGGCGGGTACGCCGGGCGACGGCCTGGAGTGATGACGGGCATGGACTAGCCTCCTGCGGGGGCCGGCACGGCCAGTTCGGGGGGGACCGCCTGGGCGGCACCGCCGGCGAGCAGGGTCTTCGGGTAGCCAACCTTCCGGGACATGTCCAGGACCAGCACCATCTCCTCGTACTTGACGCCGTCATCGGTGTTGATGATGACCTGGTCTTTTTCGGGGTAGGTCTCGTGGTCCTTGACCATGATCTCTTCCAGCTTGGCGTAGTCGTACTCGTCGCCGAGCTTGGGGATGTTGGTGCCCTCTTCCACCTTGCGGCCGATCCAGTGCCCGTCTCCACGGACGTGCACGGTGAGCGGCGGCACCTCGTCGGGCGGGGGCGTGATGTTGGGATCAGGCGGATCGGTGTTGACACTCTGCTCGATGGTGAGCGAGTGGATCTCCGTCCAGACCGCCGTGATCATCAAGAAGGCAATGAGGCACGACAAGAAGTCGATGAACGGGACCAAGTTGAGGTCCACCATCATGCCCTTGCCGCGGCCCTTGCCGCCTTCGATCTGGACGCCCATGGCCTAGCCCGCCGCCGCCGCGCCTTCCTGCTTGGCCGCGCGGTTGGAGAGGACGAAGTTGATCTCGGCCACCACGGACTCGTTGATCGCCTCGAGGGTGTGCTGGGTACGCGCCTGGATCACCGCGTAGATGAGGATGATCAGCACCGCGACGCCGAGGCCGAACGCCGTGCAGTGCATGGCCTCGGAGATGCCAGCGGAGAGGAGCATCGCGCGAGCAGCCGGGTCGGCGTCGGCCACCGCGCCGAAGGTGGTGATGAGGCCGGAGATGGTGCCGAGGAGGGCGGCGAGCGTGGCCGCGTTGCTGAGCACCGCGAGGTAGCCGGTGCGCGCCTCGATGCGGGGCACCTCGGAGAGGGAGGCCTGGTCGAGGGCCGCCTGGATCTCCTTGTCGGGGCGGTGGGCCTTCATGAGGCCGGCGCGGAGGATGCGGCTGATCGGGCCCTGCTTCTGGCTGGAGAGCCAGCGGATGGCCGCCTGGGTGTCGCCACGCATGATGTGCTGGTTGAGGCCGGTGAGCAGCGCGTGCTTGTTCTCCGCGCAGTCGAGCCAGAGCACCTTGATGCGCTCGATGATGATGCCCATGGACACGAGGAGACAGGCGAGGATGAGGTGCATGCCCCACTTGCCTTCCTTGTAGAACTCGACGGCTTCCGAAATGAACGTCACGGGGAACTCCTGGCGCGTCAGCGCCGGTGGTGGGGTTGGGCCACGCCTTGTAGCAGAGTCGCGCTGTGGTTTCCACGTCTCGCCGCAAGGAGTCGGTCAAGGCTCCCCGCGAGAGGTGTCCGCAGCGGGGGCAATCAGACATCAAGTGTGACAAGGCGGGGGTCAATTCCTCGTCAACGGGGCGCTTCTTTCGACCGCTTGACATCGCCCCGACCGCGGCTTTACACCCCTCGCGCCCACCGGAGTCGCCATGCTTCTCGCCCTCCTTTTCGCCTGCGACATGCCCCAGCCCCCCCAGCAGGCAGCCAAGCCAGAAAAGCCCGCCTGCGACGTGGATGTCAACAAGCTGGCCGGCACGAGCTGGGTGTACAGCAAGCCGCAGCCGGCCGGTCCCAACAAGCCCGATGCCTCGGCGCGGCTCCGCTTCCGCGACGACGGCGGCAAGCTCCTCGCCGACTACACCGCCGGCTCGCAGGGCTCGGTCTACAACTACACCTGCACCGTGGCGGCCAACGGCATCGCCACCTGCCTCGAGACCAAGCCCAACACCGAGGGCTTCTGCAAGGCCTACGCCTCGGTTCACGAAGGCGTGTGCGACCCAGCGGCCGTCGCGCCCATCGCCGGGGTGAGCATCGAGGAGGCCACCAAGGCCGCCGAGGCGGTCAACAAGGAACTCAAGGCGCTCAAGCCCAAGGAAAAGGAGCAGCAGCGCAAGGTCGACAACAGCCCGAACAACAAGATCCGCGGCAAGTTCCTCGTGGCGGTCGACAAGGCGAGCTGCCAGCTCACCCTCCAGGACAAGTACCAGACCATGGTCGACGGCAAGCTCAACGAGCTCGAGAACGCCATCGGCGCGGGCAAGTTCCAGAAGGCGGCGGCCGAGTACATCTGGGAGAGCTGCGAAGACCCCGACAGCGCCTGGGCGCCCGACGCGAGCGACAACCACGCGGCGGTGCAGGCGCCGGGGACGATCAAGTTCTCCGCGATGCTCCAGAAGAAGGAGAAGGGCGGCGCGGGCTGCACCTACTCGGCCGACACCTGGGTGGACTGGGTGAAGGGGCCCGGCGCGATCGCCGCCACCGACGACCCGAAGTGGGGCCCGCGCTTCGACGTGAGCATCCCCATCTCGGAGAAGGGGCGCCACGTCGTGTACTTCGACCGCTCCAAGACCTGCAACGGCAAGACCGAGCGCATCGGCCTCACCTGCGCGATGGTGCGGGTGGACTAGCTAGCGGCCCAGCAGGTCGAGCACCTTCCGGTAGGCGTCGCGTCGCGACAGGCCCGTCGCTTCGGCGAGAGCATCGCGCGCGGTCCGAGGGTCGAGTCCCCGCGCGAGCAACTCCTGCGCGAGCGCGTCGGCATCTTGCACCAGCGGCGCCTCGGCGGGCGGTCCGACGAGCAGCACCACCTCGCCGCGGTCCTCGTCGCCCAGCTCGCGGCGCAGGTCGGCGGGGCGACCCCGCAGCCACTGCTCGTGCTGCTTGGTGAGGTTGCGCGCCACGCACAGCTCGCGCGCGGGCCAGGTGGCCGCCAGCCAGTCGAGGGTGCCCGCCAGCCGCTGCGGCGACTCGTAGAACACCAGCGTAGCGCGCAGGCCGCCCAGCTCGTCGGCCAGCCGCGCCCGCGCCCCCGCTTCCCGGGGAAAGAAGCCGGCGTAGAGCCAGCGATCGACGGGCAGGCCCGCGCCGACGAGGGCGGCGATCGCCGCGCACGCGCCGGGCACCACGTCGACGGCGAGGCCCGCGTCGATGCAGGCACGCACCAGCCGGAAGCCGGGGTCGTTCACCAGCGGCGTGCCGGCCTCCGACACCAGCGCGATCTCCTCGCCGCGCTGCAGCCGGGCCACCATCTGCTCGGCCTGCTCGCGCTCGTTGTGGTCGTGCAGGGCCACGAGCCGGGCCGAGATCCCGTGGTGGGCGAGCAGGGCGGCGGTGCTGCGCGTGTCCTCGGCGGCCACCAGGTGCGCCGTGCGCAGCACCCGCAGCGCGCGCAGCGTGATGTCTTCGGCGTTGCCGATGGGCACGCTCACCACGTGGAGGGTGCCGCTCAGGCGCGCTCCCCGGTCACCCAGGTGCACGCGGGCACCCCGGCCACCACGTGCGCCCGTTCTGCCGGCGACAGCACGAAGCCGTCGCTCTCCGCGGCCAGTTCCTCGAGCAGGGCGCCGGCCAGGGAGCGCACCTCGGCCACCACCGTCCCCCGCCGCGCCGGCTGGCCGGGTGTCACCCGCGGGACCAGCACGCCGCTGGTCGAGGCACGCGGTCCCGACTCCCGGCGCCAGGGCCCCCCGCTGACGTGCGATGCATGTCGCGACACCGGATCGGCCACGAGCCCCATCGCGTGGAGCACCCCGGCCACCGCCCGCGTGGCGGTCTCGACCGCCGCCTCGTCGAGCACCAGCCGCGGTCCCGCCTCGACGGTGACCGCCGGCACGCGGAGGCGGTTGAGCACCGCGCCGGTGAGCGAGCGGTCGAGGCGGAATCGGCTGTACCGGTCGTCGGGGTACTCCCGGACGACCGTGAGCCCGGTCGCGACGGCGTACGACTCGGCGAGGGACTCCAGGTTGGCACGCGCCTCGCCGCGCAGGGCCACCGCGCGGTCGACGAGCGCGTAGGGGATGGCCCCGGGCGCGTCGGCATGGAGGTCGACCAGGGCGTCGGGGCGCCGCGAGGCGATGTCGCCCCAGGCCGCGGCGGCGAGGCGTTCACTGGGCGAGCCCTCGGGGTCGCCCGGGAACAGCCGGTTGAGGTCTTGCTCGTCTTCCGGCACGCGGCGCTGGCGACGCTCGAAGCCCTCGGGGTTGAGCGAGGGGTAGAGGTGTACCGTCCCGCGCAGCAAGAGCGGCTCGAGGGCCTGGGCGAGGCGCAAGACGGCGCCGGTGCCGGTACACTCGTCACCGTGTACATTTCCGGTAACGACGACGACGGGCCCCCGCGGCTGGGGGCGCCGGCGATCCTGCGCCGCCGTCACCGTGATGACCACGATCTCGGCCGGTCGACCGGGGATGCTGGTTCGGGACACGGCGCGCGGCATCAGTCCACCACCACGACCCAGGCCTTCAGGTAGTGGGCCTCGGGAAAATGCAGCGCGGCCGGGTGGTCCGGGGGGGGACAGGCCTCGTGGATGACGCGCAGGCGACGGCCGGCGCGCTCGGCGCCTTGCGACAGGGCCCCGGCGAACTGGCGCGGCGACTGGGTGCCGAGATTGCTGCACGCCACGAGCCAGCCCCCGGCGGCCAGCACGCGGAGGCAGGCGGCGGCGAGGCGGGGCCAGTCCTTCTCGCCCTGCCAGCCGCCGTCGTCGGAGCGGGCGTACCCGGGCGGGTCGACCACGACGACGTCGTAGGCCTGTCCCGTGCGGCGGAGGCGGTCGAGCGCCTTGAAGCAGTCCTCGGCCCAGAAGCCGTGGTCCTCGGCGTTCAAGCCGTTGAGATCGAAGTTACGCCGTGCCCGGGACAGGTGCGGCGCCGAGAGATCGACGCTGTCCACCCGGTGCGCACCGTGCGCCACCGCCGAGACCGAGAAGGCGCCGGTGTGGGCGAAGAGGTTGAGCACGCGCCGCCCGGTCCACCAGGGGGAGAGCCAGCGCCGGAGCTCGCGCATGTCGGTGAACAGGCCGGCGTCCTTGCCGAGCGCCGGCCGCACCGCGAAGCGCAGGCCCAGCTCGGTGACCTCGACCTCGCCGGGGTCGGCGCCCCCCGCGATCCTCGCGGCAGGGGCCGGCCCGGCGTCCCGGGGATCGCGACGGTAGGCCACCACCAGCGAGCGCGCGTCGACGACGCGGGCGATCACCGGGACCACGGCGTCGAGCGAGGGCGAGTCGAGGCTGAGCACCGCGTGGCCGGCGTAATCGTCCACCCGTATGCCGGGGAGATCGTCATTCTCGGCGTTGACTAGGCGCCGCGCCGTCGCGTCGACCGCGACTCGTCGCGACAGCGCCGCTTGCACGCGCCGCGCCACGCCGGCCTCGAACTCCCCCTCGGCGTCGGCGAGGAGGCGAACCGCGATCCACCCGTCGTCGGCGATGCCCTGGCCGAGGACGGTGCCGTCTTCGGCCTGCACGCGGACGCGCTCGCCGCGCTGGGCGCGACCGCCGAGCACCTCGGCCGGGTACACCCACGCGAAGCCCCGGCGAAGCCACCCGGCGGAGTAGGCGTTGACCGTGAGCCCCCCGCCCGCGGTACGATCCGGGCGAGGACGCGACGGCGAGGGCATGGAACGACCGCTTTTCATCCCGGGCGCGCGTGGGCTGGTGGGGGAGTTCTACCAGCTCGTGCTGGCCGCCGCCTACCACGCCGATGGCCTGTGGGGGGAGGCCACCTTCGACCTCTACCCGCGCGAGCTGCCCGAGGGCTGGGGCTTCCTCGTGGCGTCGGGGCTCGAACCGGCCCTGCAGGCGGTGGAATCGCTGGCCTTCTCGGCCGACGAGATCCGCCTGCTCCGCGAGCACCCGGTGTTCGCGAAGGTACCCGGCGACTTCTTCGACATGCTCGCCGAGCTCCGCTTCGACGGCCAGGTGGCCGCGGTGCCCGAGGGCACGCCGATCTTCCCGGGCGAGCCGGTGATGAGGCTCACGGGCAGCCTGATCGCGTGTACGCTCCTGGAAACGCGACTCCTCCAGCTCGTCGGCGCCTCGACGGCGGTGGCTACCCGGGCAGCGCGGCTCTGCCTCGCGGCGGGGGAGGCCGCAGTGTACGACTTCGGCTCGCGACGCAACAGCAGCGGCACGGCGGCGCTGATGGCGGCGCGGGCGGCCTACATCGGTGGGGCGGCGGGCACCACCAACGCGGCGGCGTCGCTGTTGCTCGGGGTGCCGGCCTTCGGCACGATGTCGAGCACCTTCCTCGCCACCTATGGCGACGACCAGCTCGCCTACGACGCCTTCCGCCTGCACTTCCCCACACTCGGGCACTACACGCTCCCCGACGACGACCCGGTCGACGGCGTGCGCCGCTTCGGGCGTGCCCGCGAGCGGGTGTCCATCGTGCGTATCGATCACGACGATCTCGCCCGCGGCGCGCGCACCGTGCGCGAGGCCCTCGATCGGCACGGCATGCGCGAGGTCCGCATCCTCGGGTCGGGGCACCTCGACGAGCACCGGGTGGAGAAGCTCCGCGCCAACCGCGCGCCCATCGACTGCTTCGCCGTGGGGCGCGCGCTCGCGCACACCGGCGAGCCCGGGACGCGCATGGCCTTCCGCATCGCCGAGATGCAGCGAGGTCCAGCCTGGGTGCCGGTCACGCGGCAAGGATCCTCCACCTGGCCCGGGAAGAAGCAGGTGGTGCGCTTCGCCGATCACGACCTGGTGTGCCTGGACG
>Ga0194120_10008192_pt1 | contig 13934 bp, 11 predicted proteins | sample TA2MahCa65mmetaG_FD_148642 | JGI IMG/M metagenome (GOLD analysis project Ga0194120, IMG submission 148642) | Freshwater microbial communities from Lake Tanganyika, Tanzania - TA2015019 Mahale Deep Cast 65m | ecosystem: Environmental > Aquatic > Freshwater > Lake | place: Tanzania: Lake... | reverse complement strand
ACCGCGAGCTTCTGCTCAGCTGGCCACCGCCGCTTCCGCCCACGCCCATTCTGGACAGGTTTGATCGTCGCTTCCATTATCCCTCCTGACCTATTCTACCTGTCCAAATCTTAAGTGGGGCACAACAAACCTGATATCTATCCTCTGTGGTGATAGAGATCAGTGTACGCGTGAAGTCAACAGACCTTGCTGTCAGGGAGCTTGCGCAGCAGCCCGCAATCTATGGTCACTGTCACTTCCGCATAGGCTCATAACATACGCAGCTCAATGCCAGCGACCCCTGCTGTTTTTGGGCAAAAACCACAAAAAACCAGGGAAGTACCTGATCGCGAAACCAGGTCTTAGTTCATTTCATCAAAGATATGCCGATTCAGGTCTCTATATACATCGAAGGCACGTTTCTCAACCGCTATCCTTTCTGACCTCAGAATGCTCGCGCGATACTCCTGTCTAAACGGCTCGAATAATTCAAGGAGCGGTTTCCTTCAGCAACGGTGGTAAAGGCCGAGGTGAATGAAGCCGCCTGGCTCTACTAGTGAGCTAGACTCAAGAAGGCTCGCCGGAGTCATATGTGTGATGAAGAATGCCCAAGCTATTAACCAAGTGGAATTGGCTGCGGAGAATAGACTCTAAACTAATTGGTTCGAGCCACCACTGTGAATCCAGAATCATTCAGCCGTTCGGTCCTGTTGGTGTGCTGGAAGAAGCCGCGCGCGCTTCCGGAAGCCGGAGGGGTCCTGCTCAGCTTCCTGCCGCCGTCCGATGAAGAAGCGCTGCTGAGGCAATTCATCGGGACATTGGTCCGCGCACGGGAAGCGTCCCGCGAGATACGTGCCGAAGCGGGACGATGGTACGTGGACTGTGTGGCGCGCCTGGGTGCCTGTCAGGACGAGGCCGGGCAGACGTTACGGCAGGCCCTCGCATCCGCAGGGCAGGCCAGTACGTGGTGGTATCACCCGGTCTCCTTCAGAGATAGCGAGGGCGATCCGACCTTCAACTGGATCCTGGCGGTGCACGCCATCGAGGCGGTCGCCGATCGGCATGGGATCCACCGGCTCGTGCTGGTCGGTGCGCCAGGGGAAGTGGCCGCCGCGCTCCGGAGCCGGTTCCATGTGATCGTGGACGGCCGGAATCGGGAACGTCGCAGGCCGGTCTGGGTCCAGGGTTTGGGATCGCGGGCCCTCTACCTCTTCCGGTCCCTGCGGCACTGGTTGGCCATCCGCCGCCGTGTCCCGTGCCCGGCCGGTCCGCTGGACGTCGTCCTCTCCGGGTTCTGGGATTGGAGTGTCTGGAAAGAGCCGGGCAGCCAGTCTCTCTCCGATCGCTATTTCCGGCTCCTTCCGGAGCAGCTGCAACGGCGGGGCGTGCGTGCCGTGGGCTGGTTTGCCTGGTTCGACCCGCTGACGGAGCCGGGCAAAAGACATCGACGCGTGGAAGAGATCCTGGCGCCGCTGGCGAACCGGCACGACGTCATTCTCATCCAGCGGTTTTTGCATCCATTGGAGATCATCAAAGCGGTTCTCGACTTCAGCGCCGCCCGGACCTTCCGGAGATTCACGAAGACCGCGGCCTTCAGGTCGCTGTTCGTCCAGCGCTCGATCGACTACTATCCGCTCTTCGCACGCCAGCTCCGGCTGGGGTTCCTGAATGCGCATCTTCCCCACCATTCGCTCGTGGCTCTGGCCACCGAGCGGGCCTGCCGGCGATACCGGCCGAAGGTCACGGTCAGTTTCCTCGAGCACTTTCTCTATGCACGGGCGCACTACGAGGGCGTGCGCCGGGCGGGGGATGGCTGTGCGCGCCTCGCGGTGCAGCACTGCAGCTGGTCGCATGAAAAGACATTCCTGTTTCTCCATCCGTTGCTGGAATTCAAGGGCGAGCCGGACCGCTGCGCGGTCCCGCACCCGGATACCGTCTTCGCGATGGGCACGCTGGCCCAGGAACTGTTCCTGGAATGCGGCTATGAGAAGGATCAGGTTCTCCTGACCGGCTCGCCGCGATACGACCACGTCCGCTTGGCGGCCCCGTCCTGGGAAGGGGAATCTCGGACCCGTTCCTCCGCCGGCGCTCGGGTACTGATCATCGCCAGCCTGGACGTGGGCGTTGAGATCGACATGGTGGAAGCGGCCTGCGCTGCGACGCAGGGCTTGGACAACGTCCACCTGTCGCTGCGCAACCACCCGTTCAGCCGGGTGGATCAACATCCCCGCTTCGATTCCTGCCGCAGCCGGATCGAGGTGACCCAACGGTCCCTGCAGGAGGACTTGGAGCAGGCGGACGTCATCCTCTTTACCTACTCGACCGTGGCGGAAGAAGCCTTGTTGCAGGGCAAGCCTGTCTGGCAATGGCTGCCCATGCACTTCAATGGCTCGGCCCTCAGTGAAGCCGTGCCCATCCCGCGGTTCGGCTCCGTGGTCGAGCTGCGCCAGGCGATCGTGGACTTTCAGGCGGACCGGACAAAGTTTGCTCCCAGGCAGGAGATCCAGCAGCTTGCCTTGACGCGGCTGTTCTGGCCGGGCGACGGCGGCGCGGCCGAGCGCATTGCCCGGGAATGCGCCGGGTATCTACAAGCCGCTCCCCGATCGATGATCGGCCATGGATAGGGAGTGGCGAAACGTCCTTCGGCATTGCCGGCGGCCGGCCTTTGTCCTGGCTCTCTCGCGTCATGTGCTACGGCGGGGATGGACGATGCTCGAGACCCGGCTTCGTTCCCCTCATAGGCACTATCCTCCAGTGGTGCATGATGTCCTTCGGCGCGACAGGCCTTGCAGGCCCTCCGTCACCCCGGCCACTCGGCCTATGCACACGCACATCCACGCGGAAGGCGCCCGGTTGAAGCTGGCGACCGGCCATCTGGAGATGAGCGGCGATCCGCCATGGGACCGGCATTTCGAAGACCCGGAACAAACGGCCTCCCTTCACCGGTGGGGCTGGCTGCTGAGCGCGCTGGCCGAGCGGATCCCCGAGCGACGGGCGTGGGGAATCGGATTGATGCGCCATTGGAGCGCGCGGATGGGAGAGAGCGGCGAAGGACTGCCGTGGGATCCCTATACAACCAGTGAGCGGATCTGTAACGGCCTGCTCTTTCTGATCCTGACGAAAGAACAGTCCGATGAGGAGGTGCCGGAAGACATTGCCCGCGCTCTGCTGGCCATGGCCACAGGGCTTACCGGACACCTGGAATACGTCGCAGGAGGGGAGTCGACGAATCACGTCATCAACAATGCGCGGGCCCTCTATCTTGTCGGGCAGGTTCTCCGCCAGCCCGTTCTGACGGAGCTCGCGCTGGCCATGCTCGGCAATGATCTCCGCCGGCTCGTCACTCCCGAGGGATTCCTGCGGGAAGGATCGAGTCATTATCATTTCCTGGTGACACGCTGGCTGCTCGAGATCCTCTGGATCGCACGGCGCGGGGGAGACAGCCGGATCCGGGAGGGTGTCGAGCCGGTCGCCGCTTTGATGGTGGAGCGCTGCTGGTATTTTCTCGTGTTCAACGATCGGACGAGCAGATGGACCATGCCCACGATCGGCGATATCTCGCCGGACTGCCCATGGCAATGGCTGCAGGATCTGCCGTGGTCCGCCGAGGCCGGACGGCTCTATTCACCCGAGGGGCCGGGGCCCGCGGAGCTCAGCGGGTGGGCAGCGCTGTTCCCGACGTCGTATCCAAGCACGAATGTCTTCCGGGCAAAACAGTCGGAGCCGTCAGTTCAAAGTTTTTCTGCCAGCGGCTGGTACCGCCTGGACCGGGGAGCGCTGACGGTCCTCTGGCATGTCGAACCGGAGGGGGCCCCGCCGTTCGCGTCACACGGTCATTGCGACCTCGGATCTTGTTCGCTCTTCTGGCACGGCGTCGAAGTCCTGACCGACCCCGGTCGCATGAACTATCAAGCAGCCGATCCCGTCGGCCTTTACGGCGTGTCGGCTCGTGCCCATACCAGCGTCCTCATCGACGGGCTCGAACCGTTTGTGTATCACCGCCGCTTTCGCTTTCCGGCGGCCTATCGGGCGGGGCAGGTGGAGGTGTCCTGGAGGCTGGAGGATGTCTTTCGCCTTACCATCCGCCACACGGGATTCGCCCGCGTCTACGGCGATCGAATCAACTACTCCAGGACGTTTGCGGCCGGACCGGATCAGCTGGAGATCGTGGACACGGTCGAGGGCCGTGGACGGCATCTGGTGGAAACCTCTTTTCAGTGGGCTCCCAATGTGACGATCTCGGCGCATGATAGCGGATTCCGGATTGCCGCTCCGGAATTCACCGCTTCGTTTCAGCCCGCTGCGGCGCCGGCCGTTCGCTGGCGGCAGCTCCGTGGAGCCACCTCTCCCGATCCCGGAGGATGGACCTTCCCTGGTTACGGAGAGCAGCAGGAGACCACCACGCTGGTCGGCGAGGCTGAGGTCACCCTGCCCTTTACCGCCAGGTACGCGCTGGATATCCAGCCGGCGCCTGCCGGCCGTCGAGCCAAGGTCGACAAGCAGGTCTATGAGCTCCGCTGATCCGACATTCTCCGTTGTCTGCCCGACCTTCAATTCTGCAGACTGCGTTGGCGAGACGCTCAACAGCGTGCTGGCGCAGACATGGAAGCCTTTTGAGCTCATCGTCTCCGATGATGGCTCCCAGGATGGCACCGTCCGCATCGTCAAGGAGCTGCTCTCCAGCCGGCAGGACGTGCGATGGGAAGTCGTGGAAGGCGGCCACCGTGGGCCCGGGGCGGCGAGGAACGCGGGCATCAAGCATGCGACCGGCGAATGGATCGCCTTCATCGATTCCGACGACTTGTGGGCGCCGCAGAAGCTGGAGCGCGTCGCCGAGTCAATCCGCCGGCATCCGGATGCGAATCTGTTCTGTCACAGCGAAGAGCACCGGCGCATGGACGGCACGCGGGCGGTCCTCGATTACCAGGCCCGGTATGATCCGTCCCTGCCGTTGAGCGCCCAGCTCTATCACGCGAACCTGTTTTCGACGTCGGCCGTGACCTGCCGGCGCAGTCTGTTGTGCGAGGCCGGCCTGTTCGATGTCTCGCTGATGTCCTGCCAGGATTACGAGCTATGGGTCCGCATGGCTCCCTGGATCAGGCCGCAGTTCATTGGGGATGTGCTGGGCTCTTACTGCGACCGGCCGGGGAACATCACCTCCAGCGGCGTCTTCAAGCACTGGAAGAATTTCACCCGCATCGCCATCCGGCATCGCGACAAGACCACCCTGGGCGGCTTCCTGTATCGCCTCGCCCGGCTCGCGGTGTCGTTCGGTATGCGGGGCGTCCTCCGCACGGCCGGCTCTCGATCTGCAGGCTGAACACAACGGCCATGACATCACCGGCGACGATGGAAGTCGAAGACGCGCAATGGCGGATGCTGCGAATCGCCGCGGAGTCAGTCCTTGTTTGTCCGGACTGCAAGGGGCCACTGGACGTGGAAGGGGAGCGGTCGGCCGTCCGCTGCAGCCAGTGCCGGCGTGCTTACCCGGTCCAGCAAGGGATCCCCATCCTGCTGACCGGCCGGGAGTCGGCCCAGAAGGAAGAATTGAGATGGCGGAATGCAGTCGCCGCCCCCTATCTGCACAGCAGCCGGGACGCCTTGTTCGAATTGATCGGGAAGCATCACTGCATGCCGATCATGCGGCAGCACGCCGAGACCTTCAGGCGGCGGTTCGCTCCTCAGGAATGGATCCTGGACATCGGGGTGGGGCTTGGATGGCACTGGTCTGCCGATGATACGGGAGCCTGCGTGCTCGGCGTCGATGCGTCCATCGGGAACCTGCTCCTGGCTCGGCGGGTCCTGGGCCCGGCCAATCATCGGGTGGCGTTGGTCTGCGCCGACGCCGCCGCGCTGCCGCTTCGTGAGCGCAGCATGTCCGGAGTCTGGAGCGTGCAGGTGTTCCAGCATTTTTCAGGGACAGTGCTCTCGTCGGTCCTGCGGGAGCTCGACCGGGTCCTGCACGAGCGGTTTGCGATGGAGATTTACAACCTCCACCCCGCGCTCTTGCTGCGCGCCGTCTATCGCCTCTTCGGCCGGCGTCTGCATTGCCATGGCGCGACCACCTATATGGAGCTGAATCGCCTGGCGCCGAAGGGATGGATGCAGATCTGGAGGCAGTTTCGTGGGGGGAGCGTCCGCACGAGCCATGGCTATTCCGAGCTGTTCTTCCATCCCGATCTGCGCTGCCGGCCGAGTCCGTACCCGGCTGGGGTTGAGACGGCGCTGGCCGTCTATGCGCCGGCGTTGGCCGGGCTGTTCGCCAGACAGGCCCAGGTCCGAATCGAGGCGCACGCCTGATCTCTCGCCGTCACATGTCTTTGGCCTTGCCCAGTCACGGTCTCGAGCGAACGGTTCTAAGCCTCTATACGGCCCGCTGTTCGGCCGGGACCAGCTCTGAATTGGAGGCGATCCTGCCGGCACGGTCCACGTTGTTCTATGCCTACGGCCGGCAGGCCCTGGCCGAAGCCTTGCACCGGGCCGGCGTGGGTCGCAACGACGTCGTGCTGCTGCCAGGCTTTCTCTGCGAGGAAGTCCTGGCCAGCCTGGCATTCGTCGGTGCGGTGCCGCGCTTCTACCAGATTGATGATACCCTCCGGCCCGAGCGAGACGTTTTCCGGGATGCCGATGCCCGGGGTGTTCGGGCTGTCGTCGCGGTCAACTATTTCGGGTTCCCCCAGCCACTCAGCGAGATGAGGGAGTGGTGCCGGGTCCATGACGCGGCCTTGATCGAAGACAACGCCCATGGATTCCTGAGCGCGGAAGGGAACACCCCGCTGGGACGGCGCGGCGACCTCGGCGTGTTCAGCCTGCGGAAGACGCTGTTCCTCCCGAACGGTGCCGCGCTCGTGGACAACCGGCCTGACGGGCCGGGAAGCGCAGCGCTCTCGTTCCAGGGACCGTGCCTGACCGCCGAATGGCGGTACCGGGCCAAGCTTCCGGTGAAACGATTCATCGGCCTGACGGGCCTGCGGGGCGCGCGCGCCGTGCTTGGCGCGATCACGAATTTGCGCAGGACGCTCGGCGCAGCGCCTGATTCCGTCTCCGATGCGGAGACGGCCATGCCGCAGGAGTCCTGTTCGTCGCTGACAGCCCGGTTGCTGCGGCGCGGCGACCTGTCGACGGAGCGGGGACGCCGCCGCGCGCTCTATCAGACGTGCCGCGAGCTGTTGGCCGATGTCCCTGACGTGCGGCCGCTGTTCAACAGCCTGCCGGATGGGGTCGTCCCTCAGGGCTTCCCCTTCCTCTATATGGGGAAAGATTCCGAATCGATGACCGGCGAGTGGCGGCGCCTGGGCGTGCCGATTGTCTCCTGGCCAGGGCGGCTCCCCAGCGCGGTCCGGATGCATGCGCCCGACCATTATTGGCGCGTCATGGTCGTGCCCTTCCTGTGGTAACCGTGTGGAGTGAATGGCCGGATCCGCCGGGCCGGGAGTGGGATGCGGCGCTGGCCGCATCGCCGGACGGCAATGTCTTTCAGTCCCATGGATGGGGCGAGTTCAAGCGGCTGTCGAATTGGACCCCGGCACGGTGGGTGGCCCGGGATAGCCATGGGGCGATCGTCGGGATGGCGCAGATCCTCACGAAGGTTTTGCCCGGCATCATGGTGGGATGGGCGCCGGGCGGACCGGTCTTCAATTTCCAGGACCAGACCGGGCGGAAGCCCGATGAACTGCTGCTCAGCCTGTTGGAGACTCTCGAGAGCGCGTACCGGAACTCTTACGTCCGGTTCGATAGCTACACCCCCGTGGACAGTGCCGTGGCGGAGGCGCTCAACCGGCGTCTTGTCCGGCCATCGGCTCCGGTGAATACGGGATTCTCGGTGCACGTGGATCTGCGACAGTCTCTCGATGATGTGATGCAAGGCATGACCGGCAAGCATCGCTACTATGTCAAGAGCGCGCTCAAGGCGAATCTCGAGTGGCGGGCGGCGAACGACGAGGAATCCAGGGATGCATTGGTTCGGCTGCACGATGAGATGGTCCGCGCCAAGCAGCTCGATGCGCTGAAGAAGCATCCGGGTGAAGTCCGGAACCTGCTCCAGGTCCTGGGATCCCGCGCGGTCGTCTTCACCGGATACGACGGAGGGGGCCCGGTCACGTCCTGCCTCGTGCTGCTCTTCGAGCGAAAGGCCTTTTATTGGATGGCGGCAACCGGCGCTCAGGGACGGAAGTCGAGCGCCGCCTACGCGATGGCCTACAGGCTGATGGAGTATCTGCAGGCTCAGGGAATCCGGCAATTTGATTTCGGCGGCATCGCTCCGGGCACGGCGGCCACCGAAGGCGTCAACCATTTCAAGCGCGGCTTCAGCGACGAGGTCGTCCAGCAGGCGGGGGAGTGGGAATGGTCGAACGCCTGGTGGCTGCGTGCCGGCATCAACCTCGCCGTTCGATACCGGGGGAGCCAGGCATGACCGCCAGGCGTTTCGGGGCTCGAATCCTGGGCGAAGCGTCCTCGCTGGTACTCGGGTACCGGTCGGGCCTCCGGGTGCTGCTGTACCATTCCATCGGCGGCGCCGTGACGCACGATGCCTACGGCATCAGCCTGGAGCCGGAGCGGTTCGAGCGCCAGCTCTCGTGGCTGCGTGAGCTGCCATGGGTCAAGTTCGTGCCTCTGCAGGAGGCGCGGCAGGACGGTTCCTGCCTGGAGATCGCCGTCACCTTCGATGACGGGTTCAAGGACAACCTCCACAAGGCGCGTCCGATTCTGGAGAAGCACCACATCCCGTTCACGGTTTTTGCCACCGTGGCCTTCATCCAAAGCCACGATCGCGACTACCTGACAGCGGGGGAGCTGCGCGAGCTGGCCGGCATGCCGTCCGTCACTATCGGCTCCCATGGGGTGAGCCATACGCCGCTCGAACAGTGCGACCGGGTCAGTTTGCGCCGCGAGCTGTGCGACAGCCGAAAGTATCTGGAAGACCTGTTGGGCAAGCCGGTGACATCGATTGCGTATCCCCATGGGTCGGTCGATGCCCGCGTCAGGGAAGAGGCCCATCGCGCCGGATATGCCCTCGGCGTATGCAGCCGCTCAGGCATCAACCGTCCCGGGACCGACCGGCTCCTTCTCAGGCGGACGGAGATCGTCGCCGCGGACTCGGAGCGGGTCTTCCTGCAAAAGATCAGGGGCGCGTGGGATTGGCGGCAATGGATCCCGCGATCGCGACCGAAGGGGATGGATCATGTGGTTTGATCCGGAAGAGCTTCTGGCGCAGCAGGCGCGCGAGATTGCTGCCGTCGAGGCCGGCAACTTCTCCGGGAAGGGCCATTTCGGCTCCTACTACGCCTTGCTCAAGGGCAAGGATGGGAATTGGGCGTGCTCGCACTCCACCGTCAGCGACCGGTTGGCCTTCTCCTATGCCCGGGAGCTGGCCTGCAGCCTTGGGCATCGGCTCGACGGCATCCGTTCCATCCTGGATGTCGGGAGCGGGGTGGGGGCCATCACGAACAGTTTGAAAAGGATCGTCTCACACGCGGCCGTCACCGGCATCGACATTGCCGAGGCCGGCGTGACCTACGCCAGAGAGAAGTACCCCGACTGCAGCTTTATCTGTACAGGATTCGGCGGCGACACGGACCTGGGCAGCCGGTTCGATCTCGTCCATTGCAAGGGATTCCTTCCGTTCGTCAGGACCAGCGACCTGTCCGTCCACGTGAAATACCTGGCGGCCTGCGCACGGCACCTCTCCAAGGGCGGGCTGCTCGTGCTCGTCCATCCCGACCATGGCGACTCGGTGCACCGGCATATCAAAGCGGGCCGCCTGCCCTATGCGGAGCTGGGGCTCTCGAAATTCGAGGTACACACCCTGTCGGTCTCCCCATTCCGTGATGTGCTGCCCTATCGGATGGCGGCGCCCCTCAGCCTGATGGCCGCGCGCATGCTCAGGCGGCTCGTCTGGAAGGTATGTGTGGCCGTGCGCTCGTAAGGTTGGTGTGACGATGAACCTGACATCCACTGAATCCGGCGAGAGTGGGACCGGCGCGATGCGCCCGGACGTCCTGCTGCAACCGCGTCCGACATTTCTGGAAAAGGTGCTGGCGAAAATCCGGCGTGGGCGGCTCTGGGCTGCGGTCCGGGCCCGGCTCCATCCGTGGGTCCAGGGCCTGGCGCATCTCTTCCACGATCCGGCTGCGGGGGTGGTTACGCTGCACGCGCCGGCGCTGGTGGCCGCGGACCCGCAAGACCGCGCGCTCGTGGAGCGGATCTTTCATGCCTATGGACGGATGAAGGCCGATCAGGAGAAGGCCGGCGCCTTGTATCAGCCCTCGCCCTTCTGGCAGCGGATCCTGGCCGATGCCTATGCCGACCTCCTGGCCGGCCTGCGCGACCATGACGTCGCACGGTTTCATTACTTCCTCCAAAACTTTGGCGCATGGCCGCGCGATCATGCCGTCGAATCGACGGTGTTGATCCGTGACTGCGCCGGGTCCTTTCTAAAATCCCGCTATCTCCGGAACGCCGTCTTCCACCGGCAGCTCGATCTGTGGAAGTGGTTTTATGACGGCCGCCAACCGGTCTCCCGGCTGAGCTATCCCACGACGGGCAACCAGGCCGGCGCTTACATCAACGGGGTCTTCGTGGGGCCCGGCTCCTTCTTCAACGAAATTCATGGGACGCTCCTGTCGGGACTCCTGAAAGGCGGCACCCGGCCCGTCGTCGCCGAGCTCGGGGCCGGCTACGGGAAATTTGCCTGGTTCATCCTTCGGGACCTGGAGTCCTTTGCCTACGTCGATCTCGATCTGCCGGAGACGCTCTGCCTGGCGGCCTACTACATGATGAAGGCCTTTCCGGACAAACGGGCGCTTTTATACGGCGAGGAGGAGTTCACGCCGAACGCGGCCGGACGATACGACCTGATCTTTCTCCCATGCTACGACATCCACAAGCTGGCTCCACGATCCGTCGACCTGTTCCTCAACAAGAACAGCCTCGGAGAGATGCGCGAGGACGCGGTGCACAACTACACCCGCCTGATCGCCCGCGCGACGAAATGGTGGTTCTTCCACATGAACCACGACGTCGCGCGCAACTACTACAGCGAGCACGACGAACAGGACCGGGGACTGCTGGGATACGAATATCCGATGCCGCCTGAGGAATTCCGGCTGCTCTTCCGCTATCCCGACATGGGGCACCTGCTGATGCCGAGCTCCCTCGGCCTTCGCCCGGATATCTTTCTCTATCTCTATGAGCGGAGGTCGGACGCGGCATGAACGGCGTCGCTGCCGGTGAGTGCCCGGTTCCGATCGGCCGCTGGCAGCAGGCCGCCGTCTTTGTTCACCGCCATCGCGCGGTGCTGGCCGTGATCGGACTCGGACTCATCTGCCGTCTCGGCATGCTGCTGTTCTATCTCAGCACCCATGGGTGGCAGGGCGAGGCCTGGGAGCCTGAGGTGATCGCGCAGCGGCTCATGGAGGGGAAGGGCTTGACGATGCCGAGTTACGGCGGCCGGGCGAGCGTATCCTTCTCCCCGATCTTCCCCGTGATCTCCTATCTCCTGCATCTGATCTGGGGACCCGGCTTGGGCCTCTTTTATGCGTTCCACCTGGCCGTGGCCAGCCTCGTCCTGTGGCTCACGTATCTCCTCGGCAGCCAGGTCTTCGATCATCGGACCGGGCTGCTCGCCGCCCTGCTGGTGGCCGTGGAGCCGGGGCTGGTCATCTACCAATCCTATAAAGTGGATCACAATGCCTTGACCATGCTGCTGATGCTCCTTGCCGCCCGACTGATCCTGTTGGTCGCCCGGTCGGGGGACCGGTGCCTCGCGTTCACCTGCGGCCTAGTCATCGGCATCGCGGTGCTGACGCGGCCCGACGAGCTCAGCCTCTTCGGCATGTTGGGGGTATGGGTCTGGGTCGAGCGGCGGAATCTGATGACGATCCTCAGGCCGGCCGCTTTGATTCTTGCCGGCGCCGCCATGATCCTTGTTCCCTGGATGGCGCGGAACTCCCTCCTGCACGGGCAACCGGTCTTCATCACCACCTATTCCGGCGAGGCCCTGTGGCGGGGCAACAATCCCAACAGCACTGGCACCGGCCTGACGTTGGATGGACGGCCGCAATTCAGCGCCGCTCCGGTGGAATTCCAGCAGAAAATCGCCGAGGCGACCGAAGCCGGACAAAGCGCGCTCTTCAAGGAAGAGGCACTGCGCTATATCCGGCGGGACCCGGCAGGGTTTCTCGTGCGGTGCTTCAAAAAGCTGTACTATTTCTGGTGGTTCACGCCCACCTACGCGGCCATTCATTACGAATGGGTGCCGGTCAGTCTCGTCGCTGCCTACAAGGTGCTCTATGGAATTATGCTGGCACTAGCCATTCTCGGGCTGCGGGTCGCGTTCCGAGAGACCGGGAACGCCTATGCATGGATCGTGCTCAGCATTCCACTGTGGATGGCGCTGATCCACAGCCTGTCCTACGTGGAGGGGCGCCACCGGCTGATGGTCATGCCGGTCATTCTCCTGCTGACAGCCGCGGGCGCGCTGGCCCTGCGAGAGCTCAAGCCCCGTCCATGACGTTGCTCGAATCGTTCTCCCGATGAAATTTCGATTGGTGGAGCTGCTGCAATGCGTCCGGTGCCACGGACCGCTCGACGTGGCTCCGGAGCAGACGTCCACGAGGCAGACCGTCGCGCAGGAGCTATTTTCCTGCCGGCAGTATTGCGGGCGGCATCGGACCCATGAGATGCCCCCCGCCTCGGGCTGCATCGAGTGCAGCCGGCTGGAGATCGAGTCGGGCCGTCTCACCTGCCGTTCCTGCCGGCAGGATTATCCGATTGTGAACTCGGTGCCTCTGATGATCGACGAGGCGCCGTGGCAGGATGACCGTCTCCCCGGTACGATCGCCCTCTACAGTCAGCTCTGGTCCGGTCAGTCCTCCGAGGAATCGGACGGGGACAGCCACGTCGAACAGGTCGAGGAGACCCTGAAAGAACCGGTGGTCCGGGGGCGGATCGGTCTGGATGCCGGATCGGGGAGCGGCGCCGATACGCAGACGATGGCGGCCCGCCATCCGAACGTGGAGGTCATCAGCCTGGACATCAGCGAGGGCGTCTACGAAACGCGGCGGCGGACCGAGTCGCTGCCGAACGTGCACGTCGTGCGAGCGTCGGTCCTTTCGATCCCGTTGAAGGACGGGGCGTGCGATTTCGCCTATAGTTTCGGCGTCCTTCACCACACCAGCGATCCCAAGCGGGGCCTGGCCGAGATCGCCCGGACCCTCAAGCCCGGGGGGACGACCGCGCTCTATCTGTACGAGGACCACGCGGACAATGCCTGGAAGGCCGTTCCGCTCAAGCTGGTCAACGGGATCAGGCGGATCACGACCGGCATGAACACACGGCTGCTGAGCGGCCTGTGCTGGCTCCTGTCTCCGCTGGTCTTCGTGACCTTCACCGTGCCGGCCAGGATCATGGGATGGTTTCGCCGCACGCGGCCGGTGACCGAGAAGATGCCGTTCAACTTCGGCACATCGCCGTTCTCGCTCCACGGAGATCTGGTGGACCGCTTTGGGGCTCCCATCGAGGTCCGGTACAGCCGCGACGAGGTGGTGGCCCTGCTCGCGTCCTGCAACCTTGTGGACATCGGCATCACGAAGTTCAAGATGGCTGCCGGCTGGGTCGCGAGAGGCATGAAGCCGGGAGCCTGACCGGACGTCATTCACGGTTTGCGATGGGAATGATGAAAGCCGAAATCCCAAACGTTGTCTGTATTTCGACCATTGACTGGGACTTCATCTGGCAGGGGCATCAGGAGATCATGTCCACCTTGGCGCGACAGGGCCACCGGGTGCTGTTCATCGAGAATACCGGCGTGCGAAGCATTCGTCTCGGAGACCTACCGCGCCTGAAGCATCGCCTGCTCAACTGGCGCAAAGGCGTCCGGGGCATCCGGAAGGTCATGGATAACGTGTATGTCTATGCTCCGCTGGTCTTGCCTTTCCCCTATTCCAGAGCAGCCC
>Ga0194120_10008191_pt1 | contig 13934 bp, 14 predicted proteins | sample TA2MahCa65mmetaG_FD_148642 | JGI IMG/M metagenome (GOLD analysis project Ga0194120, IMG submission 148642) | Freshwater microbial communities from Lake Tanganyika, Tanzania - TA2015019 Mahale Deep Cast 65m | ecosystem: Environmental > Aquatic > Freshwater > Lake | place: Tanzania: Lake... | reverse complement strand
ATACGACAACCCCACGGGAACGCGGGCGCTCGCCGACTTTGGATACGTTGGACACGTTCGTCGGATCGGCGAGGAGAAGCTCGACGATCACGGGGAGAAGACCCATCCGGCGCGACGTTGAGTGGTGGAGCGCACGATGGCGTGGTTGGCAAAGTACCGCTCGATTCTGGTGCGCTATGAGGTCAAACCGGAGAACTACCGCGGACTGGTGAAGCTCGCCTGCATCCTCATCTGGGCGCGCATCTGGCACCGGCTCAAAGCCGCGTACGCGGATTGAGATAGACTCTAAGGTTCGACCTTTTGGCGTTTGCGCCGACGACGCGAAAGCCGCACGGAGGCTCTGGCGGTCAAGGAGGAGCTCCGCAGGAAGGCTCCTTGACGGGCGGAGTTCGCGGCTACGCTGAGGCGAGAACGGAACGCCAAAACGAAACCTTCCGACCCGAACGGGACGGACGTCGCGCGGAGCGCGCCGGTTGTCCACAGCCCGCCCGCTGGACAAATCCCGCCGGTCTGATACGCTGAAACCAGGACGAACATATCCACCTATTAGCTGATGTAGCCGGCGAAAGGAACCGTTTTCTCTTGGGGATAAAATCCCCGTTCCGGCTACATCGGAGCGGGGATTTTGTTCGTCCGCATCCCGCCTCCGGCAACCGATCCCTCTCCCTCCCATCCCTTCGCTCTTCACGGCTGTTCGGCATCGGGCTTCCGCCGGACAGCCACAGAGGAGAGAAGCCCTCCCGCTCTTTGACAAAAGACAGAGGGAACGCCATGGAACGTCTGCTGACTGCATACGACGTCTGCTCGCTGTTCCAGATCAAGAAGTCCTACCTCTACGCCCTCACCTCCGAGAATCGCGTCCCGCACTACAAGATTGGCGGTTTCATCCGCTTCCGCCGAAGCGAACTCGAAACCTGGTTGGCGGAGAAGGCGCAGGGGAACGGGCGGCGCGTCGCCCGCGAACGGGAGGCGCTCCATGGCCGTCCGCAAACGCCCCGACCGCGACAGCTGGGAAGTGGATGTCAACATCGCTGGGAAACGAATCCGCGAGGCGTTCAAGACGAAGAAGGAGGCGTTGGCGCGGGAGAAGGAACTCATCGCGCAGGACGTGACCGGAACGTTCTCGCAGAACCGACCCGTCGAACTCCGCTTCCGCGACCTCGCCAAGCAGTACCTCGAATACGCCGAGGTGAACAAGGCGGAGAAAACCTATCGGGAGGACATGTGGCGCATCAACGTCCAATTCCTCCCGTTCTTCGGTTCCCACAAGCTCGCCGCGATCAACGGCCAACTCGTCGAACGCTACAAGGCGAAACGCCTCCGCGACGGCGTGAGCAACCGGACGGTCAACATCGAACTGCAGCTCCTGTCCGTCATGTTCACGCTTGCCGTGAAGCGGGACTATCTCCGAATCAACCCGATGGAGCATGTCGAGAAGCTCCGCGAACCGAAGAGGCCCAAGCGGTTTCTATCGGCGGAAGAAGTCGAACGAATGCTCTCCGCGGCGAAGGAAAGCTACCTGTATCCGCTTGTCCTATGTGGACTCCACACGGGAATGCGACCGCAGGAGCTCTACAACTTGCGATGGGAGGACATCAACTTCGACGCGAACACGATCACCGTCCAGTCGAAGGAGGACTGGGAGACGAAGACGGGCGACTTCCGCGTCATCGACATGACGCCGCGCCTGCGCGAAACGCTCCGGTCGCTTCGGTCGCTGAGCGAAGGCGACTACGTGTTCACCTACAAGGGTCGCCGGATCGAGTACGGGGTTCGGAAGGCGTTCGGGCGGATCGTGCGCAAGGCGGGCATCGAGAACTGCACGCTCTACACGCTTCGGCACACGTTCGCGTCGCACTTGGCGATGTCGGGCGTCCCTCTGATGCACATACAGCAATTGATGGGCCACACCGACTACAACACGACGTTGGTGTACGCCCATCTTTCGACCGAAAACCAGCGGGGATTCGTCAAGAATCTTCCGTTCGCCGACGGCGAAGAGGAGGAGTCCTGAAAAGGGCTCCTTTTTCTCAATGGCACCATTTTGGCACCAGGACGGGTTGATCGGAAGTTATGGCGGGAAAAAGAAATCCCGCCGAACGAGTGTTCATGCGGGTTTGAAGGTGGTCGGGGCGAGAGGATTTGAACCTCCGACCCCCTGCTCCCGAAGCAGGTGCGCTACCGAGCTGCGCTACGCCCCGACAATGCGGTCTCGCTTGGTTGGGACGGGCTCTTCCGAAGCCGTGAGCTCCTCGGAAGGTGACGTGCCGACGTGATTCCGTCGGTTCCCCATCGTGGGTCGAACGAACCCTCCCGAGATGATCATCTTGATCGCCTCGTCCGCGGGGATATCGACCCGGATCAACTCGCGACGCGGCAGCAGGAACACGAAGCCTGCCGTCACGTTCGGCGTGTTCGGCACGAAGACGGGCGTCAGTTCCTCATCGGGAATGAGGTCGGACAGCCCGTCGGACGCGACGAACGCCAGCCGGTACATCCCTTCCCTGGGGTACTCGATCAGAACCACCTCGCGGAAGAGCGTCCGATGCTGCGTCGAGAGCGACGCGATGATCTGCTGTACGACTACATACACCCGGCTCAGCACCGGGATGCGGATCATCACGCGTTCCCAGATCCGGACGAACCCGCGACCGAACAGGGTCCGGGACGTCACGCCCACTATAATAGTGGCGAGGACGCCCAGAAGCAAGGCGATGACCGGGAAGAGAAGCTCCGACCACCACCGCGACTCGATCTGAAACGTGTAGAAGATCCACTTCGTCGCGCGGTTCAGCTTGCCCCAGAAGAACCACAGGATATAGCCGACGACGATGGTCGGCAGAAGCGCCAGCAGCCCAGCGAGGAAGTAGCGCCTAATACGAGTTCGCAGAGCCGTCGATCCCATCCGGTTCCTCACCGCTGCCTGTGAACCCGTTCGGGCGAGCGACTTCGAGTCGCGCCTGAAGGACTCGGCGCGCGTCCGCATCGGTTACGTGAAACACCAGCGCTTCGTACGGGATCGACGCGCCGATGGGCGGTACTCTCCCGTAGAGCTCAACGAGCAATCCCCCGACGCTGTTCACCTCGTCACAGGGCAAGTCGGTTCCCAACAACTCGTTCAGATCGTCTATCGGCAGACTGCCTCGGAGGAGATAGGAGCCGTCGGGTTGCTCGCGGATCCCTTCCTCCTCGGCGTCGAACTCGTCCTGGATTTCGCCGACGATCTCTTCCAGGATATCTTCGATGGTGACCATGCCGGCGGTTCCACCGTACTCGTCCAGCACGATTGCGAGATGGAGTCGCTGGGCTCGGAACTCGCCGAACAACTCGTTGACGCGCTTGCTGTCGGGAACCGCCAGCACCGGCGTTCTCATCAACGAGCCGAGAGGAATGTCATCGGCTCCCCAGTGGTGCATCAGGTCCTTCAGGTGCAGGATGCCGACGATGTTGTCAACGCTGCCCTCGAACACAGGGAGTCGAGAGAAACGCGCCTCCTGAACGATCCCCAGGTACTCCGGGAACGGCGTCGCCACGTCGATGCAGACCATATCCGTTCTGGGAACCATGATCTCGTTGACCAGCGTGTCGGGGAAGTCGAGGATGCGGTGGATCATCGCGCGCTCCTGCTTCTCCAGCACGAGGTCCGCGTTCGAATCGGCGGCAGAGACCTCGTCGCGTTCTTCGACGAGCGCGCTGTCGTCGGCAGTGCTCGACGTCTCCGGGCGTTCGGAGGGTCGATCTCGCATGGCTCCAACCGCTGCGGACACCGGGAAGGTGAGCAGGCGCAGGAGTCGGGCGACTGCGGCGAAGAAACGCGCCGAGCGCCGACCCTCTGCGCGGACGAGCGCGGATCCCGCCAACTCAACTGCAAGGACGCCCACGACGGCGACGGTGGTGGTCGCGACGCCGAGCGTCGAAGCCATGTAGATCGAAACGGCGAACAGGAGGATGCGAACGCAGGTAGCTGCCGAGCGATAGGCGTGGTAGCGGCGTCGCAGTTCACGCCCGACCGGATCGGCATCCGCGTCGTGCGTCAGCAGGTCGGTCAGCGCGTCGCGTCGCGACTGTACGACGACGCTGTCGGTCGCGGCGACGATGCCCAGCGCGAGCCACGATAGCGCGATCACAGCGCGCGTCAGTGCGTCCGGCATGTCGTCTGTTCCTGCCCGTCTCCGAGCTGCTATTCGCCGCGTGCCCGAAGAGCGTCTCGCCAATCGGCGGAGGCGACGATCTCTGCGAGCAACTCCGTCTCGCGGGCGCGCATGCGCTCGTAGTCGTCGTCCGCGTCATGGTCATAGCCGAGGAGATGCAGCGTACCGTGGATCGCCAGGATCGCCAACTCCGTCTCGACCGAGTGTCCGGCGTCTGCCGCCTGGCGTTCCGCGGTCTCTACCGAAATGGCGATGTCGCCCAGTAGGTGCGGGTTCAGCCCGGCGTCAACGCCCTCTCGCATCGCGAACGCGAGCACGTCGGTAGACGCGTCGATTCCACGGTAGTCTCGGTTCAGATTCTGGATCGCTGCGTCGTCGGTCGCCAGTACGCCTACGTCCAGGTCCGGCTCGTCGGGGACCTCATGGCGCAGCACGAGCGCAACGACGCGCTCGATCAGCGTTTGCTGCCATCCTGGGTGCGACTCAGAGTCCTCGCCTGTCACTGACTCAGACGGGGATGGCATGGGGCTCTCGCGATTCATCGGCGGGCTTGGGCGGCGACGCGCCGGACGGGTAGTCGATCCGCGAATGATACATGCCCAGCAGCATGCGCTGGTAGTTGCTCGATATGACGCGCAGATCGTTCTGGGTCAGGTCGCACTCGTCGAGCTGTCCATCGAGCAGATGCTGGTTGATGATGCTCGCGACGTGGTTCTCGCAGTCGCGATGTGTCAGCCCAGGGGCATTCTTGAACCGCGCGTTCGCGGCAGCCTCGATGGAATCCGCCAGCAGCAGGATCGCGCCCACTTTGTCGTGGGGCTTGGGGCCCGGATACCGGAACTCGGCTTCGTTGACGACATCGCCGTGCGCTGCCGCCTTGTGATAGAAGAACCGGATCAGCGACGTGCCGTGGTGCTGCGGGATGAGGTCGATGATTGCGCGCGGGAGTTTGTGCTCCTTCGCCATCTCGATGCCGTCGGTCACGTGCGCGATGAGGACGCGTGCGCTGAGAGTCGGTGACAGCCGGTCGTGCGGATTGGGTCCGCCCTCTTGGTTCTCGATGAAGTACTCGGGCGACGTCATCTTGCCGATGTCGTGGAACAGCGCCCCTGTCCGCGCCAGCAGGCTGTTGGCTCCGATGGCTTCGGCGGCTCCTTCCGCCAACCGCGCGACGTTGAGGCTGTGATTGTACGTGCCGGGAGCGACCGACTGCATACGCACGAGAAGCGGGTGGTTCTGATCGGTGAGTTCCAGCAGCTCCATATCCGTGACCGTCGCTGACAGGTACTCCAACGGCGGCAGCACGCCGGGCACCGACGCGGTCACGATCAATCCAGACGCCAGCGCCCATAGCACGAGGCGCAACATTTCCTTGGTGGCGACATCGCCGGGCAGGAGCGCCACGCCGAGCACGGCGATCATCGTCGCGACCGACACCCAGATGCCGGCGTACACGACATCACGCCGATGGTGAATGTCCGACATGGCGTACGACGCCGAGAAGCCGCTGACGAGGAGCACCCACGTCTGCGGTACGCTCGTCGGCGCTGTGATGCCCGACATCATGCCCGCCGCCGCCGTGAGAAAGACGGTCACGAAGCCGCCCGTGGTGGAACCCATCAGGATGCTCGCCACGGACGCGGCGATGGAGACGGGAATGACAAGTATGGGGTAGTCCACGTCGCGCTGTCGAAGCACAACGCGGGTTCCGAAGTAGAGCAGCAGCAGGGCTCCGGCGAGGACGACGCCCAACGCAGCGATCGGACGGAAGTTGCGGGACGTGAGGCGAGGCTGCGTGCTGGCGAAGAGAGCCGTCAGGATCGCGACCATGGCGGCGAGGAGGAACGTCCCCAGCCAGAGCCCCAACGGACGCTGGTGCGTCGATCGGTACGCCACCGGAACCGACGCCGCGTTGGTCTCCTGCAAGTCGCGCGTCGCCTGCTCGTTGTAGTAGAGGTTGGGTCGGATGAGTGGGCGGCATAGGCTCTCGATCAACTCGCGAAGCGCCTCGGCTGTTTCAGGATCGATCGAGGGTCCGAAGTCGATGGCAAGCACGAGCCGAGTGACTTCGACGATTGCGTCTTCCCATACCAGCGCCTCGCGGATCGGCACGATGCGGTCATCGGGCAGGACGTGGATGGTCATGGACTCCACATCGTGCCATTGCGTCGTGAGTTCCGGATCGAAGTACGCGGCGAGCTCTGCGCGCAGGCTGCCGGCTCCGTATCCCCCGATGACCACGCCGCGAGACAGCGTGCTGGAGACGACGTCTAGCGTGTGCCGCTTGACTGCCGCGAAGTGGACGCTGTGCTCCAGCAGCGTATCGACTTCGACGTCGTTCAAGTAGTACTTCGTCAGCGGGAAGTCTTCGAGTGCTTGGGTGCGTTCTTCGATGGTGAGCCCCGGGATATCGAGGATGTCCTGGATGCGGTCGAATAGCGCCTCGGCTCGCGTGAGCTCGCTTTGGTCGAGCGTATAGACCGGGGTCGTGTTACGGCGTGCGACCTGTTGGGCGCGATCCGTCGCCGCCATGTCGGGCACGCTTCGCCGGAAGCTCGCCGGCAGCAGGACGAACGTCGTCGCGATGACTAGGACGACGCCGGCGAACCACCAAACGCCGTTCTCGCGCCTCGGCAGGAACCGTGCGATGCGAGAGTTCGCCTGTGAGGTTCTCGCGCTGGATCGGCGGGTCCACCATGCGCCAAACAGCTTAGGAAGCCGCATGGCACGCGTCCCGAGGGCAATCCGGAGGGTCGTCGGAGGAGGTCACGAGGACTCCGTTCCAGTAGACGTGAGGCGGGACGGCTGCCCGTTGTCGCTATCGGCGCCCTGCTCATTCGCAGCATACGCTTCGACGATCCGCTGCACCAGCTCGTGACGGACAACATCAGCGGTCGTGAACTGAATGATCGAGATCCCGTCGATGTTGGAGAGCACGCCCACGGCATCCACCAGACCCGAACGCGATCCCTGGGGCAGGTCGCTCTGCGTGATATCGCCTGTGACGACAGCCTTCGAGTCGAACCCTAGACGCGTCAGGAACATCTTCATCTGCGCGATCGTCGCGTTCTGCGCCTCGTCGAGCACGACGAATGAGCGGTTGAGCGTACGACCTCGCATGAACGCAAGCGGCGCGATCTCAATGACTCCACGCTCGACGTACTGCTCGACGACGCGCAACGGAAACATGTCGTAGAGCGCATCATACAGCGGGCGGAGGTAGGGATCGACCTTCGCCTGCAGATCTCCTGGCAGGAACCCGAGCTTCTCGCCCGCCTCAACGGCAGGACGAGTCATGATGATCCGGTCGACGATCCCCGCCTTGAGCGCGGATGCCGCCATCGCCATGGCGAGGTACGTCTTGCCTGTGCCAGCGGGACCGATACCGAACACGAGGTCATACGCATGAATCGCTTCGACGTACGCTGCCTGTCGGGGCGAGCGTGGCCGAATGGGTCCCCGCTTCGAACTCACCGAGAGCACGGGAAAGCCGTCGCTCGGCGACGCCGAGACGGCAGAAGGTTTGTCAACGTCCTCTTCGGTGCGTCGCTCGCTGCTTCCCGTCGAGGTCTGCGCGGCGCGGATCGCCGTGCGGACGTCCTGAATCTGCAATCGGTGACCCGCGCGGATCAGCTCCAGCAGTTCCTCGACGATGTCGACGACCGTGGCGACCGCGTGGGGCACGCCAACGACTTCGAGCGAATCGCTTCGCAGAAGCACACGCGCCTGGAATCGCTGCTCGATCAGGCGCAGGAAACTGTCTTGTTGCCCGAAGAGCTGTTGCGCTTCTGCGATGTTCTGTAAGCCAATCCGAACCGACTCATGCCGCGGCAAGCGACGCCCTTTCGGAGTCTCGAGCTCGGCGTGAGCGGTCTCAGCGCCCACGCCTTCTTGGTAGCCATTCTAGCGGACGCGGCTGGGACAAAGCAAGAATCCACGCCGATCACGGGAATGGACTGTGAGACCCCGATTGATCCCGCGGGGAGAGAGTGTCAGAATGAGTACTGGTCGGTACGATAGGGGGGTCAGCAATGGAACATCAGCAGCCAGACGAAGGTGTGCTGGGTAAGCCGTGGTTCATGGGCTTGATGCTGGTCGTGGTCGTGCTGCTGGGCATAGGGGTCTGGTGGGTGCTGTCGAACCAGTCGAAGATCGCCGACTGGCTTCACAGCGACAAGCCGCCCAAGGTCGAGAAGCCCACAGTCCAGTGATGATCGCATGATCTGCTGGGTGTCTGCCGCACCATTGCCTCGCAAAGGGGCGGCCTAGTTGTTTTTTGCCCTTCCGCCGATGAGCAATGCCTCGCCCTGGTCGAGGATGCGACGCGCTGCACCGGCGTCGCCAGAGCGGACGCGCAACGACCAACGCAACGATTGCGCCAGCCAGCACGGCGGCGCGGAGCGTCATTCGAAGCCGGATCAGGATTCGGGAACCGGCGCGAACCGCATGTTCATCACCCCGGCGAGGCTCGTCGGGTGTTCCTCGTGCGAAATGCGGATGAGGTCCCCTGCCTTCTCCGGGCGGAACCGAGCAACCCGCTTGAACGGCGCCTTGAGCGGGATGAGGCCGAAGCCCTCGGACCGGAACTTGCGCATCGCCTGCTCGGCGCCGGTTCGGATGAGCTGCCGGGCGCGCTCAGGATGCAGATGCACGGCGGGCGCGTTCCGCCTGCGGTAGGCGTCGATGGTCAGATCGTCGCCGGAACCGGGCGTCGTGCCGCGCATGACGGCGACGGTGACGATGCCGGGCGCAAGCGCCTCGGCTTCCTTCGTGAACGCCAGGTCGCCGGACCCGAAGATCGACGGGATGCCCAGTTCGGCGGCGCACATCGCCATCTGCCCGAACTCGCCGATGGACACGCCGTTGATGGACAGGTCGATGTAGTTCAGTCCCTGCGTGTGTGCTAGATGGGCGCAGTCGGTGCCGGCTTTGGCGTGCTGTCCGACGAAGATGAGAGCATCGAAGTGGCCGTCGTCGATGTGCAGGGGCCAACCCCGGGGCCAGCCCCGCATCATCTCGACGCGCGGGTCGAGCAGCTCGATGTTGATCGCGCCGCAGCCGTGTCCGTCGGCGACGAGGATCTCCGTCGCGCCGCCAGCGAAGAGGCCGTCAACGGCGGCATTGACCTCCAACGTCAGGAACTTCTGCGCCAGATCGTAATAGCGCCCCTCCGGCACGCACCAGTCGTCGAAGTCGCGCACTCCCGCGACTGCCTCCAGGTCGGTCATCACGTACACTCGCATGCGGTCGCCTCCTGTGTGCCCATGGCACGGACCCGACTCGTCGTCGCGCCATTCTAGCGGATGGCGCGGCGGCGCGGAATCCTGATGCGTCGTTGGCTCCATGTCGCGTGCAGAACGCGCCTACGGTGTGGGATAATCGACGGACTTCAGGTCGGCGCGATAGGTTAGCTGAGGAGATCAACACCATGCCCGTGTTCCGCAGTGGCAAGGGCTCCGCCTCGAGTTGGTGTGAGATGGAGTTCTTCGAGATCCTTCGTCTCGATCCGGGAACCACGCGCGTTCTGGAGCGAGTCGGCGCAAAGGAAAAGCTCATCGTCGCCGAGGGAGAGTGCCGTATCCGCTACGGCAGCACCGACATCGACGCGACGGGCTACAACAACCTCGATCTTGCCGATCCTGGCGAGCAGTTCCGCATCGACGCGCACACCACCACGGTCGCCGTCCGCATGGCGGGGCGATGGGGCGACGAGGTAGGCGGATCCGGGCTCTTCGCGGGTCGCAACTCCGACGAACCGAAGGACCCCGGCGACAAGGTCGGCTATCCGAAGCGCACGAACTTCGACTCCCACTACCACGACTGCGACGAGTACTGGATCCTGATCGACGGCAGCGGCGTCGCCGTCAGCGAGGGGAAGCGCTACGAAGTGGGCCCCGGCGACTGCGTCGCCACGGGCATGGGCTTCCACCACGACCTGCCGGTCATTCACGAGCCGATCCGCGCGGTCTTTTTCGAGACGACGCTGGAAGGTCAGAAGCGGCTTGGACACCTGTGGAACCACACGCACGGGCCCGCCCAGCCGCGAGCCGAAAGGGTGTGACATGGCGACGATCGCCGTCGTCGGCGCGTTTGACACAAAGGGCGAAGAGTACGCGTTCATCCAGCGGATCATCCGCGAGCGAGGACACGGGACGCTGCTAGTCCACACGGGCGTGTTCGAGGCAAAGGGCGTGACCCCGGATGTGTCGAACGCCGAGGTCGCGCACGCGGGCGGCGCCGACCTCGCCGACCTCCAGGCGAAGAAGGACCGCGGCTCTGCGATGAAGGCGATGAGCGAAGGCATCGCCGTCGTCCTGCGGCGTCTCTACGACGAGAGGCGATTCAGCGGCGCGATCGGCATGGGCGGAACCGGCGGAACCGCCGTTATCACTTCGGGCATGAGGGCGCTACCGATCGGCGTCCCAAAGCTCATGGTCTCGACGGCGGCTTCGGGGAACACATCCGTCTACGTCGGAACGCGCGATATCACGATGATTCCGTCGGTTGTGGACGTGGCAGGCATCAACCGCGTCAGCCGGAGCATCTTCGCGCAGGCTGCAGGCGCGATCTGCGGGATGGTCGAGACGACGGTCGATGCGCCGGCGGACGAGAAGCCGATCATCGTCGCGTCGATGTTCGGGAACACGACGGCGTGCGTCGACCGATGCCGCGAATCGCTGACCGGGCAAGGCTACGAAGTGCTCGTGTTCCACGCCACGGGAACCGGCGGCAAGACGATGGAGAGCCTCGTCGAGGACGGACTCGTCGCAGGCGTCTTGGACATCACGACGACCGAGTGGGCCGACGAGCTCTGCGGCGGGGTGTTCACGGCGGGACCGACGCGTCTCGACGCTCCCGGGTCCCGTGGCGTACCGCACCTGATCGTTCCCGGATGCGTCGATATGGTCAACTTCGGACCCAGAGACACCGTCCCGGCGAAGTACGACGGACGCCTGCTCTACGAGTGGAACCCCAGCGTGACGCTGATGCGCACGACGCCCGACGAGAACGCGCAGATGGGGCGCATCTTCGCGGAGAAGGCGAACGCCGCGACGGGACCCGTCGCGTTCCTGCTGCCGTTGCGGGGCGTGTCGATCCTCGACAGCGAGGGGCAGCTCTTCTGGTCGCCCGAAGCGGACGGCGCGATATTCGAAGCCATCCGGCAGAACGTGCGACAGGGGATTCCAGTCGTCGAGTTGGGCGCGAACATCAACGATCCGGCATTTGCCGACGAAGCGGTTCGGATGCTCTTGGGGATGATGTAGGGACGCGACGGACATCCTGCGAGGAGACAACGATGCGGATTGTGCGGGACGAGATTCGCCGGAGACTTCAGGCACACGTGGAACAGGGGCGACCGATCATCGGCGCGGGAGCGGGGACGGGCATCTCGGCGAAGTGCGCTGAAGCCGGCGGCGTTGATCTCATCATCATCTACAACTCGGGACGGTACAGGATGGCTGGGCGCGGCTCGCTCGCGGGGCTCATGCCCTACGGCGACGCGAACCAGATCGTCGTCGACATGGCGAGCGAAGTCCTGCCGGTCGTCAAGGACACGCCGGTCCTCGCCGGAGTGTGCGGGACGGACCCCTTCCGGCTGATGGGCGTGTTCCTGCGCCAGTTGGACGCCATCGGGTTCTCCGGCGTGCAGAACTTCCCCACCGTCGGACTCATCGACGGCGCGTTCCGGCAGGACCTCGAAGACACAGGCATGGGCTACGATCTGGAAGTCCAGATGATCGCTACGGCGCACGAGCTCGGGCTGTTCACGTCGCCGTACGTGTTCAACGAGGACGAGGCGCGCCAGATGGCGCAAGCCGGCGCCGATCTGCTCGTGGCGCACGTCGGACTGACGACCAAGGGAACCATCGGCGCGCAGAACGCGATGACGATCCAGGAGGCAGCGGATCGTGTGCAGACGATCCACGATGCCGCGAAGGCTGTCAACCCGGGCGTCTACGTGATCTGCCACGGCGGACCCATCTCCGAGCCGGAGGACGCCGCCTACGTGCTGTCGCACACGAAAGGCATCGTCGGATTCTTCGGCGCGTCGTCGATGGAAAGGCTCCCGACGGAACTGGCGATTACCGAACAGGTGCGGCGGTTCAAGAACCTGGCAGTCTAGACGGCTCACGGACGGGGTGAGGTGACCATGCTGAGGCTACTACCCGATGTGGGCGAGAGGCGCGACCTGCGTCTGTCGGAGGAGCGCGTCCGCGAGGCGGCGAGAACGGTTCACGAGGACGGGTTCGTCATCATGGAGGGTGTCATCGCGCCGGAGCATCTCGACGCGCTGCGCGAGAAGATGGACGCCGACCTGCAAACGCTGCTGACCGCGAAGACGCTGCCGGTGAACTTCAATCGCGGGCATCTGCAGCAGGACCCGCCGCCCTTCGCGCCGTACGTCTTCCGCGATGTCGTCGCCAATCCGTTCGCCGTGCAGGTGGCGCGGGAAGTGTTCGGGGGCGGTTTTGCCAATACGTTCTACAGCGGGAACACGAATCTGCCCGGCACCGAAGCGCAGCCCGTCCACGCGGATTCGGGGCAGCTCTGGAAGGGCATGACCGTCGGGCACCCACCGGCGCAGCTCGTCGTGAACGTTGTTGTAGAAGATGTCACCGAGCGGAACGGAAGCGTCGAGCTTTGGCCCGGGACCCACCTGATTCCAGAGGTCGGGCGTGGCGACGACATCAAGGTCGATCCGATCACGCTCGAAGCGCGGCGGCGGGCTGCGCCTCCGGTGCGCGGGAACCTCGCCAAGGGCGACATGCTGCTCCGCGACATCCGCCTTTGGCACGGCGGCACGCCGAACCGATCCGACCGCCCTCGGCAGATGATCGCGCTCATCTACACGATTGGCTGGATGGATCGCGGCCGCCCGCTGCGGTTCAACAAGGGGTGCGAGGCGGCATTCGAAGATTGCGGGTTCGACCCGAACGTCGAGTTCACGGACGAGCCCATCGACTACGTCTTCCGCAACCATCCCTATGACTATGCTGGGTGACATCTCGCTGCCCTCGCGTTGCTCGTGGTACACGCCGTGGAGCATGACGGCGCCAGGGAAAGCTGCGGGATGAGTGAAGCCCTGCGAACGGTTCGCGAAGTCCATGAGCACGCATCTGTGGCAGAAATCCTAAAGAGCGAAATCGAGGCCGATAGGAGAGTCGCCAGATGACGCAGAGAACACCGGTTCCGATTCCTGATGGAGTGCGGGTCGACAGAAACGACGACGACCTAGTGATCACCTTTCAGGACTCGTTGGGCGCACGCGTTTTCGGGGCCTTTTGGTTCTTTCTGCATGGCGGAATGGCGACGGCTCTCTGCTGGATTGCTGGCGGTGAAGCTTCGTCAACACTCAAATGGTTTGGGTGGTGCTTCACCGGTCTCGTGGGCTTAGCACTACAAACGCAGTTATGGTAGAATCGTCCGTGGAGAGCGGAGGACTTCTTCATGGACGAGAAACGTCGCACGTGGGAAGCGGAACTGATCGAAGTACATCAACGAATTGCGCGGCACTTTCGCTGATCCGAACCGCGTCTGCGGGTCTTGCGTTACTTGCGCGGGCTTCTGAGTCCGGTCGAGCGCAAGAATGGTTGGCAACTCGCCGACCATCTGGGAGAAGCGCGCCCTGATGGCATACAGCGTCTGTTGCGCGACGCGGACTGGGACGCCGATCCCGTCCGCGACGACCTTCGGGTTTACGTACTCGAACACTTCGGCTCCGAAGAGGGGGTCCTGATTCTGGAGGAAACGGGCTTTCTGAAAAAGGGGACGCACTCGGTC
>Ga0194120_10008187_pt1 | contig 13939 bp, 9 predicted proteins | sample TA2MahCa65mmetaG_FD_148642 | JGI IMG/M metagenome (GOLD analysis project Ga0194120, IMG submission 148642) | Freshwater microbial communities from Lake Tanganyika, Tanzania - TA2015019 Mahale Deep Cast 65m | ecosystem: Environmental > Aquatic > Freshwater > Lake | place: Tanzania: Lake... | reverse complement strand
ATGGCTGCGAGTTCTGCACCGCCTGTGGCGCAGTCGGCGCATGTGGCTGACCGTTAATCAAGATCAGGCGATATGTGGGTTGACGTAAAAGCTGCGACCGATAGACGCATAAGTTGCGACCCGATTTCTCGGGTCGCAACGAGTCCGGCTTTAGAACCTCAACAACCTCACCTATTGAGGATGTAGTCCTGTTTTTAATAAACGAGGACGCGGTTTTGTTCACCCTGATTTGTCCGGAGAGCCGTCATGAACGACGAGGAACGCCTGAAAATCTATCAAGGCCTTGCCGAGATATCGCGCAAGTGGGTTTCCGTGCTCGATGCCAAGGCGGGATTCATTTCAGCCATGAGCGCCGCCCTTGTAGGCTTTGTTTGGGTGGGAGCGCGCTTGGGGGCCGAGCCGGGATGGGCCAAGTGGTTTGCCATCGGCAGCACGGTGTTCGCCTTTGTTTCTTTGGCCACGGCACTGTTGATTGTTCTTCCAAAAATCAGCGTCTCGACCGTTTTTGGGAAGAACACCGACTACGGCAAGGACTATGGGCCGGTAAGTTTTTACGGTCATGTTGCCACCAAGTATCCCTCGGACAAATGGCCGGACTATCTCTCATGCGTGGAGCAGATGGATCAGCACTCGCTCGCAGTAGAGGCGTTGGAACAGCATTTCACGATAAGCCACATCCTGAAAAACAAATCAGAAAGGCTGACCACGGCAGGAGCCTTTCTCGTGCTAGCCCTGGCTACGACGGCGCTGGCGATATTGATCAAGGAGTTGCCCTAATGGAAGCAAACAACCAGAAATACAACCATGTCGACAGCGATGCGCGCATCCGCGACATACTCAACAGCGCGGAAACATTCGAGGAAGTCGATGAAATACCCCAGCGCAGTCGACTGACCTTCTCGAACGGCTTTTACGCGAACTGCACGGCGCTGTTCATAGACATCCGCGAAAGCTCAAGCCTGCCCTCGAAACACACTAGGCCCGTCACGGGCAAAATTTATCGGGCCTACCTGTCCGAATGCGTGGCGGTAATCAACTCAGCACCAAGTTGCAGAGAGGTGTTCATCAACGGTGACTGCGTGAGCGGAATATTGAACACGCCATACAAGCCAGGCATCGACGAGGCATTCTCATTGGCTGCCAAGCTCAACTCGGCAACGGACATTCTGAACTGGCGACTTGAAAAGAAGGGCTACTCGCAGATCCGCTGCGGAATAGGCCTCGCATATGGACGAGCATTGATGCTGAAGGCTGGATACAGCGGTTCTGGGATCAATGACGTCATTTGGATGGGAGACGTCGTTAACGAGGCATCCAACCTTTGCCACCAAGGAAACAAGGGCTGCCGCTCTGTCATTCAGGTTTCACAAACTGTCGAGCAAAACCTAAACGCCTCGCACAAGGCATTCCTCACTGCGGTTCATGACGGGCTTCGCATATCTCACTACGAGTGCAATGTGGTGAACACCGAAATGAATGACTGGCTCAAGGAAGAAAAGGAAAAATCTGCACGCGCGGCAATCGGTCTACTTGGGCTCGCCCGACAAACCTATCCCCAAACGCTGCTTGGTTCTACACCCGGGGGACTTGGCGGCCTGCTATCAATCCGATAGCGACCTAATTAAGCAGCCAGGCTTGCACCTGACCGTTAATCAAGATCAGACGGCATGGCCTGGTTTTTTCGCATCGCGCGGATATCGGAACTCCGGTAGGATCAGCGCCGCACGGGGCCTCACATTTATTTAAGCCCTACCGAACGAATACCGAAAAGAGCAGATGGCAAGACAGAAGCCAATACCGGTGGTAGATCTGTTCGCCGGTCCGGGAGGGCTCGGCGAAGGTTTTTCGTCGATAACCGACGAGAACGACGAGCGCCGCTTTGTCCTGAAAGTCTCAATAGAGAAGGACCCCGTCGCCCACAGAACCCTGTCACTGCGCGCGTTGTTCCGTTCGTTCCAGAAAGGCGCGGTTCCTGACTGCTACTACGACTACATCAAGGGGCGCATAGGCCGGGATGAGCTGTTCAACCACCCGTCTGTTCCCGAACAGGCACGTCTGGCCGCCAAGGAGGCGAGATGCGCCGAACTTGGCAAAACACCGCATGAGGAAATCGACGGCTGGATTACAAGCGCACTTGGGGACACCACAGAGTGGGTCCTGATAGGCGGCCCGCCCTGCCAAGCTTACTCACTGGCTGGAAGATCCCGGCGGGCGCGTGAGGCCACCGCCGAGTTCGAGAAAGACGAGAAGCACTTTCTCTACAAGGAATATCTCCGGATCATCAGGAAATTTGCGCCTTCCGTGTTCGTGATGGAAAATGTGAAAGGCATTCTTTCCTCCCGTCACAATGGCTCTCTCATTTTCGACCGTATCCTTACCGATCTCTCCAAACCGGGAGGGGATTTCGAGTATCGGATACGCTCATTCGTGGTGCCGGAGGAAGGCCCGAACCTGGATCCCAAGAACTACGTGATTGAGGCGGAGCGCTTCGGCGTGCCGCAGTGTCGCCATCGAGTCATTCTTTTCGGAATCAGATCAGACCTGGCCGACAGTACAGAAGAACTCAGGACGGCGTCGCAAAAGTTCGTGATATCACCCGCGCCGTCCGAGGTGAGCGTGAAGACCGCCCTATCCGGATTGCCGCCCCTGCGCAGCCGTCTTTCCAAGGAACATGACTCGCATGAGGAGTGGCTTGCGGCAATAAGGTCCGCAGCAGAGGAAAGCTTCAAATCTTGGAGAGGGCAAATCCGGAAGGATATGGAATCTGCCATGGCCTTCGCCCTGAATTCGGCCACACAGCATTCCTCCGCCGGGGGAAAATTTGTCCAGTGCAATGTGGTCACAGACCAGTCGATGCCGCAAACCCTAAGGTCATGGTTTCATGATCCAAGGCTGAAAGGCGTCCTGCAGCATGAGACACGCAGCCACATGAGGTCGGATCTTGCCCGCTACCTATATGCGGCCTGCTACGCCAAGAAATACAAATACTCCCCGAAGCTTGAGAATTTCCCCGACAGGCTATTGCCGGACCATGGGAACGTTGAAAACGAGCACATCCCGTTTTCCGACCGTTTCAGGGTTCAGCTCGCGGACCATCCGTCCACGACCGTTGTCGCCCATATCGCAAAGGACGGACACTACTACATCCATCACGATCCGGCCCAATGCCGAAGCCTGACCGTCAGGGAGGCCGCAAGGTTGCAGACTTTTCCGGACAACTACTTCTTTGAGGCAATCGGACGGAGCAATACACGCAAATAGGCAACGCCGTTCCTCCCTGGCTTGCCAAACAAATCGCTGGGGTGGTCTTGCGCTTCCTTACTGCGGCACGCCGCTGATAGCGCCGCAGACTTCTTTTCCGTTTACCCAGCGCGCAAGACTGTCCCGAAGGTCGCCCGGTTTCCGCTCATCCCGGATAGCGCATTCCCAAACCACCAGGACGCGCCACCCTTGCTCAAGGAGGGCGTCTATAGCCATGGCGTCTCTCGCCGTGTTGCCTTCCAACTTGTCCTTCCAAAACTTCGACCGTGTGGAGGGAAGTTTCGCGTATCGGCATCCGGCATGATGATGCCAGAAACATCCATGGACAAATACAGCCACTCGACGGCGTGGCATCACGATATCCGGAGCCCCCGGAAGATCCCTCCTGTGAAGCCTGAATCGAAAACCGGCGGCAAAAAGGTGTTTTCTGACGACGATCTCCGGCTTGGTGTTCTTTCCTTTAATCTCCCCCATCATTCGGCTTCTTACGGCCGCACTGACAATGTCAGCCATTGCGCATTACTCAACGAATCTCAGGTATACCCGCAGCCGGCTCGGAATATCTTGCACCGAGGACAGCCTCGCGGCACTCCTGCTTCTTGGCCCACTCTGAAACCATGCGCCCGCCCGCAGTTCGATGAAGGGCGTCGTTGACCTCACGCGCCCAAACTGAAATTTGAGCCAACAGTTCCTGTGAAACCCCTTGGCGCGACCACACGCGATCAAGGTCAAAACGGTCACCGACCTTGGTCGCCATGAGCGACACCGTGTAGGCGGCGACGTTTGTCTGGAACGCCTGGAACATAGGCCGGACAAGCTTATGGACGGCCTTGAACACGATGGCTTGAGCCACCATTGACTTGAAGGCTGCGACATCGGGGGACGACTGCGCGGGCTCACCCTCGGCAGGCGTCATTGCGGACATGAAACGATCAAAGCACTTCTGGGATCCCAGACTTACGACGTCCGGAAGCCCGGACCATGCGTTGATGTATTTGGCCAAATCCGTTTTTGTGATTTTTCTGGAAGGTGGTATGGCCTCCTTGAGCGCGCGCAGCTTGGCCGGCGTAGTACCCTCCCGCGCAAGAAGCGTGTTGTAGCTGCCCGCGGCGCGCTCGTAGAACCAGCGCCCGGTACCGTCGGGGCAATACACAGCAAGCGACAGACGCTCGATATCCACATGGAAGGGCTTGTTAGCGGACAGGTCGGACTGGCGGACCGCGTTTTGGCTGTTGGCGTATCTGGAAATATCCGAGACCAGAGCCTCCTCCTTCGCCGGATCCTGAACCTTCATGACGATGATCTTGGCCGGCACACGGACGCGGGACAGATCTGTTTCCGGAAACTTCTTTTTGGCGAAATAAAGCGAAGCCGTGGTCTGTCCGCCGTTCACGATCTGCATGCCTTTCAGCCAGGCGATGCCCGGAGACCCGTCGGCTGCCTGCGCAAGGCGCATCTCGTCGGCGACAAGAACGATGCCGTTGTTGTAGGCCATGAAATGGCCGGGCGTCGTCCTCAACGTGTTTTGGATACCGGCGTTGACTCCTTTGCCCTTGACGCTGAGAAAGGAGCGCACGTTCGCCTCAAGCAGTCTGGCGCCGAATTTCTCATATATAAACCGTAGGGCCGCGCCCGGCACCGCGGTAAGCGCATAGTCGTATTCGTCGGTTTCACCGGGGACAAACACGCAGGGCAACGGCGAGCCTGAAACCTCCGAGAAGTCGATGACCAGCTCGTCACGGGGTTTCCCCTCGGACCAGTGACGATGCAGGCGCTCTATGTCCATCACCTCAAGGCGCACCGTCTTCCCGCCGATTTCCCTTGTCTTGAAGCTCTTGGCCTTTGCGACCCGGTCGGTCAGGACAAAGACGCGGACCTGCTCAAGTCCGTTATATATCTCGCGAATCGTCAATGCCAGGGAGTGGACGTCACCGGAGGGGTCAAGCTTGGACGCCATCTTTCCCTCCGCGCACAGGGCGAGAAAACGCAGGCACTGCTCGACGGCGGTCTTTGTCTCCGCATCCGGCACCGGCGTGATTTCGTCGACCCCCTCGTAAAGGCTCACAAACAGGTCAAGCTGATCGGCATCGTCGGACATGGCGTATCCGCTCAGGCGCAGGTTGGCGTTGCCGACACGCCCCTGAAAATGGCAGACGACCGGCTCGAAGGTCATTCCGATTTCGGCCATGTGCTCCATGACCACCTCGGAAAACACCATCTCCTCAAATGGCGAACCGTCACTCATCTGGGCCCTGACCTCGGCCTGCGTTTCCCTCAAAAAGTCCTTCAGATCCATGCTCACAGCGCTCCCGTCCCTCTCAAAGCCCCGACAACGCCGGCATCTCCGCCCGGCGCCCTGTCTAGGTCAATCTCGTATATGACCTTCCTTATCCCGTCAGGAACATTGCCCGGGATTATTCTCGGAAATCCGTCACCCACCTCGACAACCTTTGTCCCCTCGTGCGCGAAACGGCGCGGATAGCGGTCGGCATGAGCCTCATGGTAACCGGCTGCCAGCAGTCTGTCGGCAAACATTCCAGAAGCCTCGGCATCCCCGGAAATCATCTCCCTGACACCTGCAGCCCATTCGGGAAGGTTGCGGCCGGAGTCGCGCTGGACAAACCGGACCCCGGCGACAAACAGGGGCTTGCGGACAGAATCGTCGAGTTGCTCCAGCGAGCCTATTTTTGCCGGAAAGCCCCGGGAGGCCAGCGTCGCCTTGACCTCCACGGCCCCTGTACCGAGGACAAAGTCCTGGATACCGTCGACAGGACCGACCCAGGACTCAACCGCAATCACGGCGGGGACCCCGGCCTCGATAATCGAGCGCAGAAAGGAAAGCTCTCCCACCAGCCCAATCTCGGCCTCAGGGGAAAGCGCCTGGGCTCCCTTGCGCATGAACTCCTGCCAGGCCCTTACCCTGGAAAGCATCGCGCGCAATATCCGCTCCTCCCCCTCGGCGGCCTCGGCGTCCATGGCGCCGGCCACGTCACCGACCATCTCCGCAAAGAGCTCGACGCTTCCCGACTCCTTTCTGGAGAGGGCAATCCATGTCTTCCCGTCGCCGTGAGGATCCGCGCGACAGACCTCGAACCCTCTTCCCTCGGGCAGCTTTTCGGCGGTAGGAACCTTGGCCTTGGAAAACCCGGCAAGCAATGCCTCCTCGTTGCCGGGGAAGCGCCGTCCCGCCATCAGCGCGCAGGGGCCCGCGGGCGCGACAGGTATCCCGCGCCATCCGTCATCCTCGGAGCGTCCGGAAAGCGCTCCCCATGCGAGAACGAACTCCTCAATCGGCCGGGCCATACTCACTCTCCCAAAGCAGGTGATCAACCTGATATTCAACTTTCGTCCCCGAAGAACTGACCGGGAAACTCACACCGAAGGCCATGACGGGCGTATCAGGATCCCCAAGCCCGGCCTCCGTGGGATCTAGCGGATACAAAAGCAGAAGACCTCTTTCGCGAGCCCCTGCCACACCCTCGGCGCCATCTCCCCTGATGCGGCGAATTGACGGGCCATTGGGCAACTGAGGAGGCTTGGGCTCGACGCCGTCCTTTTGCCTTGCCGGATCGGGCTTCCATGATCTGGTCGTCATTTCCATGGCGGCCTTCCAGGCAGGACCGTCAAGGTCGAGCGCCTCGTCCTTTGGCGAGAGAAGACGGCCGATTGAGTAGCGCTCCTTGATTTCCTGGTCGGAAGCGCGTTTTGGCATGGCCTCGACTTTGAGATTTCCCTCAAAGACATGCTCCCCGCCAGTGCCCCCGCCGAGCAACGCCACCGTCCATGACGTCAGCTCTCCTGACGCAGCCATTTTCCTGATAAATTCGGCAAGCAGCGCGCTGTTGACCTTCCTTGCCTTCGGATGGGTCGTATATGAGGAGAAAAAATCAGAGACGAGATCGGCTGAAACGCCGTTCCACACGAACCCCTTCCAATCATGGCTAGCCGCCTCCCTGTTCCTGACAGGATTGGTCTCGCCCGGAGCGCCCATTCCGGCGATAAGCCGGTCAACAGCGGCAAGATTCCTTTTGAGAATCACGGGATCACGATAAAAGGCAACAGTCTCAAGAAGCTCACCGCTGAATGACAGTTGCAGACTCTTCGAGGATCGCATCTTCAGGGGAGACGTCACCATCAGTATCGGGTGGGACTGTACCTTGAGACCGTAGTCCCTCGGGGTCGCGCCGCTTTCGACCATGGCGTCAAACTCCTCGCGCAACTCCTCCGAGGCGTCGGCGATATGCCCGAACCATTCGACCAGATCGGATGTCGTGTAGAGGCGGCAGAGGTCTATGTATCCCGGCCGATAGCCGAACCAGCGCCCCATCTGCATCAATGTGTCATACATCTTGGAGGTGCGCACGAAGTAGCTGACGCACAAGCCCTCAAGGGTCAGCCCCCGCGCAAGCTTGTCCCCGCCGATTGCTATGACTTTTAGCCCCTTGTCGCGTTGTTCCGCATAATCCAAGGCGTCCTTGGCGGTGCCGTTGATCATCCTGACATCAATGTCGGAGATGACATCGGGGAGTACCGAGACTATGGCATCCCAGTCCGGCTTGACAGGCGCCCCCCCAGGCTCGGGCAACTGCCCGGCTATCTCATCGCACATCGGCTCGAAATCGTCTTCCCATAGCGTCCTCAAATCGGCAACCAGAGATTCGTGATCCACGCCCCTTGTGATTTTCTGGCGCATGCGCCTTACCAAATCCACAACCTGCCGATGGACCTCGCGCTGGACGAGATTGAATCTCGTCACATGAATCAGCATCGAGGAGTGTTCCACGCCTTGTCCCCTGACTTCACGCGCGCAGCATGCCAGCACGAATGCGCAAACCGCCTCCCGCAACGAGGGCGGCACCGCATCCAGGCCCGCGTGCAACGGAATGTGTTCCTTGTTGTGTTTGGGAGGCATCCATCCGGAGACACCCTCCTTGTCCACGTGATCTGAGACGTCCCTGGTCAAAGGTAGCCCACCCGACCTTCCCTCCGGGGATCTCAGGCCGAAAACCCTCGCGGGTCCGGCGTAGTTGGAGGGAGCCGCGAGATTGATGATGAAAGACTGCGGAAACAGATCCGGTCCCTCCTCGGTGGTCTCGCCGCGCCGGTGAATGAATATGTTCGCAAAGGGGGTCGCCGTGTATCCCACATAGGCGGACTTGGCGAACGAATGGAGAATCTTTCTGATCCTGCTGTTGATTGCCTTTGGCTGATGCTCGTCGTCCGGAGTGCCGTCCGGGTTGAAAAGCTGCTCGCCGGTGTCGACCGAGGCGTGGTCCGACTCGTCATCTATCAGGAGCAGCGGAAGGTTTGTCACAAAGCGCCTGCCCGTCGTCTTGTCCGTGGCGTCGGCGACATGGTTGCGTATCCACTTGAGCAGTCTCTCTAGGACGGTCTTGTTCTTCTTGACCACGAACAGCCATGGACGCTGCTCGGGGGAAATGGCGTAATGCTGGGCGACCTTGGTGTTGAAGTCCCCGTTGTTGGATCTGTTGGTCGCGCAATTCGGCTGAATCTTCGCGTCGCTGTCTATCTCACCCACGCCGATGGTCTTTACGCAGTCTCCGGCGGCCGATGTCTCGTAGCCTAGAAATCCCTCCTCCAGACGGATCTGCGTTTGCGCCCTGAGGTTGTTGTGGAGACCGGCAAGAATGATGATGATCTTGTATCCGGCGTCGGCGGCCTTGCACACGAGCCCCGTGTAGTTGCCGGTCTTTCCCGACTGGACATGCCCCACGACCAGCCCCCTGCGATCCCAGGAACCGTCTCTCTGCGGATCCTCCAGCAATCCAAGAATCTTGTCCGTGGACTGGTTCAGCGCGTCGACCGTGGTGGCCGACATTTTTCTCTCCAGATACCCCTGATAGCGCTGCCAATAGCGCCATTCACGCTTGCGCGAGGAAACAAGCCACGGAACATGGCCCTCGTCGTCGACCAGGGTTGCGTCTTGCCCAATCCAGAGGCTGAACCGCCGAATCAACTCGGCAATAGCGGCAAGACGGTCACACGTCCCTTCCGAAACGACAAGCTTGGCCGCCAGATCCACCTTCTCGGCAATAACCGCCGGCGTGATTGCGGACTTGTCCTTCTCTTTCAGGAGAAGAGTCTGCGCGATGCTGATGACGCCTTGCAGGTTTTTTTGGGCTTCTTCCGACATGCTTTTCCTTTCTGTCATTCCCCGACATTTTTTGGATCATCGGGCAACGCAGCGACAATATCCGGATAGTTCTGAAACGGGTCTGTGGCCGCAAGGGATCTCTTTGCAGCCTCATGGGACATTCCACGCCGTCCGATCATGTCCTCAAACAAGGTATTGAGGACCTCGATGACCGTCTCGGGTGGTTCTCCCGCAAACCCGGTCCTTGGGGTCTCCTTGTTCTCTGCGGTGTCCAGCCATATCCGCTGGACGGGTACCGTCTCCTCGATAACCCTCAGCATGGCTTTCACCATTGGAAGCATTGGACCGGAACCTTCGATTACGGCAGATACCGCGGGATGCTTCTCGTCTATGCGGTAACGTACTCCGGAACGTGAGTGATCCGTTCTCCATGCCTGCTCGATAGGGGATCCGCCGGGTCCGGGAGCCGGGGCCCCACGGAAGGCAAACACCCTGCGCGCCCGCTCACGGGTGTCCTCCGCAAGTTTGGTGAGCCACGGACGCAATGAGACGGGTGGTCTGGCCGTGGATTTCCTGATATCAATTTTCCACTCCGAATCAGCACTGTTCGGGATATCAAGACGTATCCTGGCCAGACGGTGGGCCTCCTCACGGTTCCATGCCCGCCCCTGCCCGAGACCCAGCCATCCGCCCGCAAGAAGAAGCCGCTGGTTGCGATAGACATAAAAACCCTGTTGGGCCGTCCAGCCCTCGGGACCGCCGGCGTAAACATGCTCATCTGATGAAAGCCTATCCCTGTGAGGAAGCACATGACACTCCACCTCCACACTTCCGAACGCGGCGTCCGCACGCGCGACGGGGGAGTTCCATGGTTTTGCGGGATGCCCGCTCATGAACGGATCCCAGGGTACGACCGCCCTTCCGTTCAGAAACAGCTTGAATCGCGGACGCGGCCCCTGGATCATCCGATGAAAAACCATCGCAAGCCTTGTCTCCACATTGTCAATCAGGTCCGCGAAGTCATTAGCCGTATAACCCGCCGTCACAATCCGATCAGGAACCTCCCACAACACCAGAGTCCCCCTGCCGGTGCCGTGAAGGAGGTCAAGATGGTGCTCCGAACCCTTGGCCGGATTTTCGAAAAGCACCCAGGCGTCATCCGTTCTGGCGGCAATCTCGTCAAGATCCCAGCGCAGACAGGCAATGCTCCCGCCATCCTTTCTTGACGCAACGGTAAGTCGCCTGCACTGCGAGAAGGAGGCGGTCTTCAAACCCATGCCAAACCTACCTAGGTCATCAGGGGCACGCAAATCGAGCGGACTCTTTCCACCCAAACGCATGGCCACCTCCAGCTCGGACTCGCTCATCCCGCGTCCGTCGTCAAGGACAGTTATGCGGCTGTCGGCCCCGTTCCATGTGAAAGCAATCCGGACCTCGCCAGCGCCGGCCGAAATACTGTTGTCCACGATATCCGCCAAAGCCGCAGCAGTCGAATAGCCCAGCCCCCTGAGGGCCTCCATCAGCGCCCCCGCGCGAGGCGGCGCGTTTCTCGTCTTTTCGGTCATTTGCGATATCCCATGCCCGGCCAGTAAGTGAATCCCCTTGCAATCAGCATACGTGCAAGCGCCCGTTTCTGGGGTCCCTTGTGATCGACAAGGGCAAACACCAGCCCGCCACTGGTCTGCCTGTCATCGTTGACCCGAACCCCAAGCTCCCTTGCCGCGCCAATCAGCTTGTCAAGGCCCTTGTTCATACGAAGATCCATCCCGGTTTGTTTGTCTTGCGAGGCCCGGGTTATCTTCTCATGCTGTTCCTCGTTGATTTTGCGGAGCACTATCGCCTTCTCAACCGGCTTATTTTCGAGCGTCCCGCCGTCCGCGAACTCGGACGGTTCATCTGTCTCGTCATTAAAATCTTCGGCTGGTTTTCTTGGGGAAAACACATGGTCGATAAAGCTTGAAAACAAATCCCGCCTCATCGGATGACGCAGCATCCTCAGGCCTTTCAACTCAAGCTGCCTGATGCGCTCGCGGGTAACGCCAAAACGCTCCCCCGTCTCTTCCAAGGTCAAATACTCATCGGTACCCAACCCGAAACGTAGACATAGAACCTCCGCTGTTCTTTCATCAAGGCCTCCAAGCGCCTTGTCGATAAGGGCGCGCAACTCAGCACAAGCGATTCTCTCAATATTGTCCTGACAGTCGGCATCCGGAATGGAATCCGGATCCAGCAGATGGGAAGGTATCGGTTCCTCACTGCGTGCCATGAGGGAGGAAATCTTTTTTTCGGGAATCCCAAGCCTTGTGGCGACTTCAAAGGGCGCCACCGGTCTGCCAGTTTGAGACTCCATCTCGTTAATCTCGCGCTCAATTTTGTGGATCGTGTCGCCAACGTGGACGGGAACCCTTATCGTCCGCCCCTTGTCAGCCAAGGCCCGGGTGACACTTTGCTTTATCCACCACGTAGCATAGGTCGAAAAACGGAAACCCTTGCGCCAATCGTAGCGATCAACCGCCTTCATCAAACCCAGGTTTCCCTCCTGGATAAGATCCTCAAGTGTTAAACCCCTTCCTTGGTAACGTTTTGCAATCGAGAACACAAGTCTGAGATTGGAAAGGGCAAGCTCATCGCGCGCGCCGCGGTAACGGAACACAGCCGCGCTGAATGCGGCGGCCGGACCATCCTCGCTGTTCGCGTTCTCGGCAAGGAAGAGAAGAAATGGCTTCGACAGCCGCGCCCGGGAGAGATCTGAGCGTAGCTTTCCTTGTTGTGCCTCCTGCCCCGTCCCAGATGCGCGCACGCGGGTTGCAATAGCCTCCAGCACCTCAAAGAACGGGTTTCCTGCGACCCCTTCGGAACCTCCGTCCTCAATATCCGAAGAATCATCACCGGACAGATTATCGACGGCAACACCGTTTTCATCCGGTTCTGTATCGTTCGCTACGCCCTCTGAAACTGATTCAGGGGCGGCATCACCGGCTCTCACGCGTTCAGCCGCGGCCAGCAACGACACAATGCCATCCCGCCACACCGCCAAGGCGTCAAGCGCGGCTTCGAGAGACTCTTCCATACGCTGCCCCAGGAGAATCTCTTCATCGGCTGCCAAAAGGCGGCCGCGACGCATGTCCTTGAAGTAGTGTCTTAGAGGCTCCCCGATTCCGGATGTCATGTCATCCATGAATAAAAACACATCCGAGAGAACGCCCTCCTCGTCCGAGGTCGCTTCGGCATTCAGCCCATCTTCCCTCAGCCCGACGCTATCATCCGTGCTGGCCCCTATTTCACCCAGAACGATGCGCAGAATGCGCTCGCTTTCCGTATTTAATGAACCGTCTCGGTTTTCGCAAAGATCCTCCAGAAGTGTTTCAGGAACAGCCCCTTCCCGAAGGCCTAGGAGAAGAAATTCCCTGACGCGCAGAAGCCACTCCTCGTCATCCTCCTTGGGCAACGAACTGGATCTCTGGGGAAGAAAAGCCTCGATGTCGCCCCAATCCTCCGAAAGATCGACCGGACGGTGGGCAGAAATACTCCGATGGAGATCCGCCGCCAGCAAGCCCAGAGACGGGTCGCCCTCAGGCGCGACACTTTCCTCCTCTGCTTCCCAACCGGTGAGGTCAAACGAATCATCCTCTTCGGGCAGGACGGAGAGATTGTTGAAGGGGAAGGCCACCGCACCGACATATTCAGAGACGGCAGCCTCGGTTTCCTCGGGAAGATCTATCTCTACCGCCCGGGCTGCGACAGCATTTTCCAAGACAGAAGCGGCCTGAACCGATCCTGCTGTCCTCGCAACATCCAGAGCATCCCTCCCCAAGGGGTCACGCAAGAACAGGTCCGCCCCGGCCTCAAGAAGAAGCGAGCAAACGGCGGCCTTGTTTTTGGATGCCGCAAGCATCAGGGGAGTCATGCCCGAATCGTCCCTCGCGTCGAGATCGTCACCCCTTCTCACATGCAGCCTTACGGCCATCTCGACACCGGCGAGAACAGCCATCTTGAGAAGACGGTTGAGCTTTCTATCGGTTTGGATCGCTGCTAATTTCCTGGACACGAATCTGCCTCACGGAAAACTGCTTCTCGAACTGTACCGGAGAAAAGCCATTGTCGTAGCCATGACACCGCGTAGGATTTATATAACATCTCGATGTAATCGAATATGTCAGCCCGGATATCTTCCCGGATTATGCAGACACTGCGCTTGATACGCTCGCGCTTTGGTGAAAATGGGACGCAACCTGTTGACGGCGCACTACAGGTGCAGCAAGCAACACTTCCACAGTAGACCGTTCGCGTCTATTAAGTCAATTTGTTTATGTTGTCGCATCATGTGCGGACATTCAATCGCAATTTATGCATGAACGGGCATACCGAAACCTTTGAAACCCAACGCGTTCCGGTCGTGCTATGGGTTAACCCACATTGACGCCGTAGCCCTGAAACGCCACCAGGACCTCGTCCATCTCCGCATCGGTCAGCAACACCGGCTCACCCAACTGGCAGGCACGCCAGTATTGCTCGCACAGGGCCTCGACCTCAATGGCTACCGCCAAGGCCTGTTGCAGGTCG
>Ga0194120_10008183_pt1 | contig 13944 bp, 29 predicted proteins | sample TA2MahCa65mmetaG_FD_148642 | JGI IMG/M metagenome (GOLD analysis project Ga0194120, IMG submission 148642) | Freshwater microbial communities from Lake Tanganyika, Tanzania - TA2015019 Mahale Deep Cast 65m | ecosystem: Environmental > Aquatic > Freshwater > Lake | place: Tanzania: Lake... | reverse complement strand
GACCCGTCCCTCCGGCCCCACCGACCCCTACCTTCCCCCGGTCCTTTAGCGTCCGGGCCTAGCCGGCCAGCACCAAACGCTAAAGAAAGTCCCCATCCTCCGGGGTGAACGGTCCTTGACATCCCGACAAGAGCCTGAGACACCATGGAGCCCTAGAGATACTAAGGGGTAAAGGGGACTCAGGCGAGCCGGCTAGGCCGCCGTCGGGGTGCACATGCACACAAGGAACACCGAGTAACCCAAGGAGATACCATGCACAAGGTAGACATTCGTTTCCCCTGCAAGCCCAAACTTGACCCGGCATGGGAGGCTAAGCAAGCCCGTAGGCTCCGCGCCGAACGGCTCGCCCAACTCGCCCGCACCCTCGGCCATCACAAGTCGGCCGATGCCCTGCTGGCCCGTGTCAAGCAACCACGTAAGCGCATCAAGCGCCTGCGCAGGCAGCAGGACGTTCACGGTGGCGCCTTCCCCATCATCGGGATGCGCCAGCACGTTCTCGACATGGGCGGTATGCCCAAGTACGGGGATAGGTACTAACCAACCAAGTAGTAGCCCCGCAAGGGGCTACTGCGCTTCAAGGAGAATGCCAGTGCAAACGCAGGTTGCCAGTGTGCAGGTGAGGTTGCAGCGCATCAGGGACGTGGCCAAGGCCATGGGCCTGCTGGGACGCAGCGACATCGAGGAGGAGCCCGTGGATACGCTGCGGCGTCACTGTCGCCGGCTGTTCACGGACCCCAAGCCGGCTGCCCCGCAGTTCCGTGCCCAGCTCATCGAGATGCGCCGTGTCCTCGTGGAGCGAATCCTCCAGCTCAGGCAGGAGTACAACGCGGCCCTCAAGGAGGCCGAGAGCCTGAGGGCGGAGGCCTTCCGCAGGGACACGCACGAAGCCTTCTGGGCCGCCGACAACGCCGCCCATACGGCCGCGTGCCGCATCCACAACATCACGCGCACCACCGAGGATCTGTCCGCGGTGGACCGCACCCTCGCCCGCACCATCTAGCAGGCCCGGAGCGGGCCCCTGCGGGGGCCCGCCCGTCCGGGGCTCCTAGCCCAACAATCCATGCCCCCAGTGTGATGGGGGCGCATGGCCAGAACGGTAGACCGCGAAAGGACGCGGTCCCGGACCGGCTGTGAGCATAGAGCGTGCATGGGCACTAAGATTCCCATGCAGTAGCCGTCACCTCGCAGGATGCGCGTGTCGAATGAAGCGCGTGTCGCCTGACACCTGTCAGGTTCCGGAACCCCGTCGGGTATGGATGGAACGCCGCGAGGATTGCGGCGTGCTCCACAGATGACTGTGCAGCCAGTCTGTCGTGGAGTGACACCACAGGCGGTAGATCGTAAGCCCTGCGGTGCCACGACTAGGGAGCGCGTACCAAGCAGCGCGCGGCGTGCATGGTGTGACACATGCTGGCCCTGGCCGCCCGTGGTAGAGGCGGCCGGGGCCATCCTACCTGCCTCTCAGTCCCGCGCTCGCGGGGCAGGTAGGTGTCCCCAGTACTGGAGAATCACCATGTCCCGACGTTTCAAGCTGCCCGAGCCCGACCCCCGCGTCGTCAAGCAGGCCTTCGTCGCCGCCCTTGCCCAGCAGGCCACCCAGCTGGGCAAGCTGCGGCAGGAGGTCCACACCCGCGTGCAGGCCGCCCTGCGCAACGCGGCCCTGCTCTCCGACAAGGGCGACGAGGCCGCCGCGCAGGACTACATCCTGACGCTGGAGGCGATCGACGCCATGCGCGGTCAGGTCATCACCTCCCTCGACGGCATCCTCCACGAGGACGACTCCCGGCGCGATGCGCTGGGCATCGCCATCGGTGAGCCCGACCTGACCGAGGACGACCTGCGCGACCTGCACGGCTGATCCACCCGACGTGGATCTGGACTGGCCCTCTGCGGAGGGCCAGCCATCCAGCCTCACGTGCGTGAGCTGATTCCAAGTTCCCCATAGCTGTGAGATGTCACATGAAAAAGAAGCTCTTCAGGGTCATGGTGCTGGAGCACGTCGGCGACCCCAACAAGGACACGGTGATCGTCACTCAGCCCGTGATCGTCGCCGCCGAGTCGCGCCAGCAGGCGCTGTTCTTCGGCGCCGACGGCTTCACCGGGTTCGACCCGAACACCATGTCGGTGAACGTCGAGGAGTTCACGATCAACCCGGTGGCCTGATCGCATGCGCCACCAAGGAGTCCCAATGAACGAAACCAACTTCACGCTGCCCGACGCCAAGCCACCGTCGGACCCGCAGCCACCCGCGCCTGAGGCGAAGTCCAAGGGCGCTGACACCGGCAGGCCGTACAGGGGCGCCATCGGCAACTGGCATAAGGCCCTCATGGACGTGTTCGGTGGCTCCTGGTTCACGAACGACAAACCCCTTGAGGACTTGCCGGTCGGCACCATCTGCGCATCGGAGATGTTGGACATCGAGGTCTACATGAGCATCGTGGTGTTCCCCGAAGAGCGAGTGCAGCTCATGCACATCTCCGGTGGCACGTTCAGCATCCCCGGCAAGCGGGAGGCCGGTTTCCGCGGGGCCTGCTACTCGAACGGAGTGGGGTTCGTCCCGAAGTACATCCTCAAGTGAAAGGACAGGCATGAACGCTCACCAGCGCCGGGTTCACCGGCGCTCTGGCCTGCGCACCCTGCGCATCACGTCCGACGGGGAGCTGAACCCCGACGGACTCCCCCTGTCCGTCATCTCCTCGGCCGACGAGGACGATGACCGTGACAGGCTCACCCGCAAGGAGAAGTTGAGTCTCGGGATCGTCGCCGGCATCTGGCTGGCTGCGGTCGTCGCAGCCCTGCTGGCCACGTAGCCCGAGGATCTACCAAGCAAGGAGCTGCGATGGACAACAAGGAGAACGAAGGCTGCGAATCGGGGCCGTCCGCCCCGACTCACATGGCCCCGATCGTCATCGTGCGTGAGGCCATCAAGGCCGCCGAGAAGACGGGCAAACCGCTCAGTGCGGTGCTCGGCAAGGCCATCAACACGCTCCTCACTGATGGCGGGCTGAAGGCCATCGGCGAGGACATCACCGAGAACGCCAAGAGGAACAGGGTCGGTGCTGCCGCCAACCCGGAGGTCCTGGCCTACACGGTGGGCCTGTACTTCCAGGCGGCCACCGTCTCGCTGGGCAGGATCATGCTCGACGATGACGCCTTCGCCGACCCGCCCTGCGCCCTGAGCGGATTCATGGCGGCGCACATCGACGACATCCTCAAGCAGGCTGAGGTGACCGCTGAGCAGGTCTCCGGCGAGGCCGAAAGTGAGCTGATGGAGCCCGCGCTCATGGCGGCCATGAAGCTGACCACGACGATGGCCCACGTGTGCTACTCCTCGGCCGTGGCCGCTCTCACCAAGAACTCGTGCGCCGGCGTGGAGGATCTCGGTCCTGCGCGCCTGCGTGGCCAGCTCCTCGAACGGGGTGAGACCTACGCCCCCATGTTCCTGATGCACAGCGCCGCCCAGCGCGCCAAGGGCATGCTCGAACAGGGCAAGAGCTGACCGCCCATCCTTCCCACCCTGCCGCCGCAACCAGCGGCGTCAGGCTTGAGGGATGTTCCCTCTCCCGGCACATGGGTGCTGGGCATTGCTACCAGTGGCAAGTGCCACGTTCCAAGGAGAACCCAATGGCTGCTGCAATCAACAAGCCCAAGGTGGAGCACGACAACGTGCCCCGCATCTTGGTGCCGGAGGAGGTGGGGTTCGATACTGCCGCCGAGTACTGCGCCAAGAAGCACGAGGAGGAATCCGCCACCTTCCCGTTCGCTTTCGAGATCGAGGCGCTCCCCTACGAGGGAGCCTTCGCCCTGGCGAACGTGCTGTCCCAGTTCTACTCGGCGACGAGGGATGTCAACACCTTCAACCCGATGCGTGAGCTGGGCGGATTCGAGAAGCAGGTGCCCTCGGCGCTGGGTGAGAAGCTGGTGTGGTGGGGCAGGTGGAACATCGCCGGCCTCGGCTACACCTGGCCCGGTGTGAGCAAGACGCAGGACGGGAACCTCGTGTTCACGCTCTCCTGCAAGGCTCCGCGCCGGCTCCGCGCCAAGGTGGAGGGCCTGTTCACCATGCTCAGGGAGGAGATCAGCAAGCACCAGCTCTACGCTGGCGTGGCCCTCCTGCTCAAGCCGGGTGACGACGGCAACATCGACCTGATGACGCCGCCGAAGGTCATCTCCCTCCCTCAGCTGGAGATCGGTGATCTGTTCCTCAACGCCGAGACCACGCAGGCCATCAAGGCCGGGCTCTTCACGGCCATCACCGAGGCCAAGCGCCTCGTCGAGCAGGGCCAGAAGATCCGGCGTGGTGTCATGCTGGCCGGACCTCCCGGGACGGGCAAGTCCATGTGCTCCACCATCGCCGCTCGCCTGGCCATCAAGCAGGGCTGGGCGGTCTTCTACCTCACGGACGCCTCGGCGTTCGAGCAGGCGCTGTCCCTGGCGCAGGCGCACGAACCGGCTCTGCTGGTCGTGGAGGACGTGGACCGCAAGCTCTCGGGTGACCGGACGGCGGAGATCGACCGGATCCTGAACGCCCTGTCGGGCATCAGCGGGGACAAGAAGGTCATCATCGTCTGCACCAGCAACGATGCCAGCGACCTCCCGGCTCCCATGCTGCGGCCCGGACGTCTGGACCTCACCGTGTTCTTCGAGGCGCCGGACGGCGTGACCGCCGGCAAGCTGCTCAGGAAGTACCTGGGCAAGCACACCCCGGAGGACAACACCCTCGTGAGTGAGATCGGCGCGCTCTGCACCGGCATGCTGCCGGCCTTCATCGAGGAGGTCGCGCGTCGCTCGATCCTCTTCTCGATCACCCGTGGCTCCGAGGACGGAGTCCCCGACAGGATCGACATGAAGACGGCGGCCCACGGCGTCCGCCGCCAGCAGATCATGCTGGAGGAGCGGGAGAAGGCGAAGTTCCGCATGCCCAAGACGGAGATCCGTGTCGTCACGGACACCCCGCCCGAGCAGCGGACCCTGCCGGGCACCGGCATGGACGGAGGTCTCGCCAAGGAGGTCGCCGCTGCGGCGGTGGCCGTCCTGCGTGAGGCCGCCTCGCTGGCCAAGGCCGAGGCCATCGAGGGGATCAAGGACCTGAAGAGCAACTAGTACCACTTCCCAACAGGAGTAGCTGTATGTCACAAAACTTTCACCGCCGGCAGCTCACGCAGGCCGTGGTCCTGACGCAGGCCCTCGCCGATGGGGTGCTCAAGGTCAGGTACGGCCTGGTGGCCAAGGGCAGCGGCATGATCCAGAAGCAGCCTGAGCATCGCCGCCTCTCCTGCGGCGAGTGCTTGAAGGATGCGCCCAACCAGCCGCTGTTCTGGTGCGAGGACTGCGAATGCACGTACTGCGAGTGCGAGGAGTGCTTCGAGGCCCTGCTGGAGCACCTCTACGGGAACCACCAGTTCTGCGGCTCGCCTGTCTCGGCCGCAGCTGAGGGCTACGTGGGACAGCCTGGCGCTGTCGGGCTCTTGGGCATCGCTTGCATGCTGGAGGAGAGCGGTTCATGATCTCCGAGATGGAGGCGCCTGCACCTCCCGCAGCGGCCAAGCCCAGTCCTGACAGGCCTCGGTTTCGCCTGGCCAAGGACGGCAAGGAGATCATGGTGGGCAGGGAGTACGAGTGCTGGCGTTGGCTCCACGCCAAGCACCCCAACCAATCCGTGGCCTACGCCACGGCCCGCATGGGCTACACGTTGGAGCCAGTCAATGAACAAACCTGATCGGGACACGCCCGGTAGGGTGCTGATCCTTGCCCTGATTGTCATGGCGGCGGTCGCCGTGGGCAAGGTGATCGGCAAGATCTTCAAGTGAGGAGCTTTGATGAGTGATGAGATGAACGACGAGGAGCTGCTTCAGCGACAGATGGGCATGCCGATCGAGGCGGAGACTGTCTTCTCCTGCGTGGCCATGCTCATGCGCTTGGCCAACCAGGTCCTCGAAGGTGAGCTCGCCCCCAAGCACGCCATCCACGGCATCATGTCGGGGTACAAGGCGGCTGGCCTGGGCCAGGGCACGTTCGAGGAGCACCACCTGATCGAGAGCAACGACGGCAGCATCCCGCAGATCAAGAGGCGGGTGGCCCACCGCTACGATGGCGACGGCATGCCGCCGGCCGGCAAGGAGCTGGAGCGGGCCATCGAGGCCATCCTCGGCCGGCACCGGAAGAAGGAGGACGATGGCTAAGCCCAAGCCAGTGAGCGAGGCTGACCTGCGCGTGAGCATGGCTGCCCTGTATGCCAAGGGGCAGATCCTGGAATCCCATGTGCGCCTGCTGAAGGCGGTCATCGAGTCCTGCTTGCGCAAGACAACGGACACCTCGCTGAGTCACGAAAGGCGTCTCAAGGCGGTCGCCGAGATGCTTGGTTCCGCAGTGGACGTGACAAGTGGCGACCACAAGGAGACACCTGATGCCGAGAAACATTAGGTACATCAGGATCAATGGCGTCTTCGCCATCCACGAAGACTGCTGTGGCGTCAGCGACCCCTTCCACTTCGCGGAGCTGATCGCTGAAGACTGCTGCGTGGTGGCGAATAACCTGACCTGCAAAGATGTCTCGAAGGACATCGCCGTGGCCAGCGGCATCGGCGCCGACGTGGACAGGTGCGACTGCGACGACATGGAATGCTCCGAGTGCCACCCCGGTGACTGCGAGTGCTCGGACTGCGAGGAGGCCAGGTCTGAGGACGAGGAAGAGGGCGCTGTTGGTGAGTTCCGCATGACCATGGACGACATCAAGGAGAAGAAGTGATGGAGCTATCACCAAAGGATTGGCACAGGCTGTTCGACCACTTCGCCTCAGCCCAGTCGCACATCGAGGAGCTCGACGAGGGGAGCTGCGCCGGCGACGAGGATCCGTCCGACCTCCTGGAGTCCGCAGCCGACCACTGCGAGAATGGGATGCAGATCCTCCTCGAACTGAACGGCGGCAAGTTTCTTATGGAAGGATCCTCAATGAGGGAGCGCAAGTACTGATGAGCAGAAGTCGCCGCAAGAACCCCGCCGGCGGCGCCACTTACGCGCACACCGAGAAGTACAGCAAGCGCCACGCCAACAGGGCGCTGCGCGTCGCAGCGCGGCTGGCTATCCTGGCCGACAGGGAGCCTCCGCTGATGCGTGAGATCTCTGATGTCTGGGCCTGGCCCAAGGACGGCAAGGTCTGGTGGGGATCGCGCCGCCATAGGTTTGCTGCTGGAGATTTTGAACGCCTCATGAGGAAGTGAACGATGAAGATCATTGACGACATCGGTGATCCTGTGATCACCAACGCTGCACGCCGCTGGCTCAGGGACCCACGAGGTCAGCACTTCAGTGTGACCGAGCTGGTCTCTCCGACCTGGCTGGCCGCACTCAGGCGCAAGCACTGGGATGGGCTGGAGCAGCCCGTCTCCCAGATGATGTGGGCTCTGATGGGCTCGGCCCTGCACGAGGTCCTGCACAAGGGAGCCGAGGGCACACCGGGCCTGAGCGAGCACCGCATGACCGAGAACATCGGTGACTCGGCGATCACCGGAGCGCTGGACTACTACAGCCTCGACGAGGACGGAACCCTGGTGGACTACAAGAGCACCAGCGTCTTTGCCGTCATCGAGGGCCACAAGCTGGAGTGGGAGCAGCAGCTCAACGGCTACGCCATGCTGCTGCGCACGCAAGGGCACAGCCCCAAGCGCTTGCAGATCAAGGCCATGCTGAGGGACTGGTACAGGTCGAAGGCCAGCCGTGACCCGGAGTACCCACAAACCAATGTTGTCACATTGGACATCCCCATGTGGCCCGACGAGCAGGCGCAGGCGTTCTTCAAGGAGCGCGCCGCCCTCCTGACCGAGGCCTTGAAGGTGCGGGGCGAGCCCGACCTGACCAAGGCCTGTTCCGCGGAGGAACGCTGGGCCAAGCCCGATACCTGGGCCGTGGTCAAGGCTGGCAACCAGCGAGCCAGCCGGGTGCTGGCCAGCGAGGTTGAAGCCTTCGCCTGGCTGGCCGAGCAGAAGAACCCCGGCGCCTACCTGGTTGAACACCGACCCGGGGAAAACACACGATGTCAGTTCCACTGCCCAGTCAGCCGCGTGTGCGGTTGGTGGGCACGGAACGCAACCTAGAAAGGACAGATGAAGGACACCATCAAGGAGAAGGCCATGACCGCCGAGGAGCGGCTGGCGGCTGTCAAGGAGATGATCGCCACCAAGATCTTCTCCCTCGTCGATGCCTACAGGCCGAGCCTGTTCGGAGAGGACGGGAAGATCCTGAAGGCGGCCGGGTACGTGAGCAGCGACGTCGCCATCCGCTGCACGGCGGACGGCCAGGTCTCGGTTGTGGACCGCTCGGGCGAGAGCCCGGTCCGCTTCCTGCTGAGGGTCGAGGCCCTGCCGCCCATCATCAACGACACGTTCTGACAACAAGGACTCAATGAGGAGTAGAGCATGGATGCAACTGACAAGCCTGGGCTGCGGGACAGGCTCCTGGCACCCTTCCCCATTCGCCACGTCCAGTGGCGTGTCGCCCGTGAGGTGGCCGGGCCGAACGGCCCAGCCGTGCAGGTGCTGGCCTACCTCGACGCGCGTGCGGTCGAAGACCGTCTCGATGAGGTCTTCGGCCAGCTCGGATGGCAGACGGAATGCCAGATTGGAGCAGGTGGCGTAATCTCCTGCACCATCAAGGTGCGCAACTACGGGGTGCAGGACTACGACAGCCCTGAGTGGATCAGCAAGTCCAACATCTCGGACAGCACCGACATCGAGCCGGCCAAGGGAGGGTACAGCACCGCCTTCAAGCGGGCTGCTGCCCATGGCCTCGGCATCGGGCGGTACCTGTACGAGCTGGGTGAGACGTTCGCCCCTCTCAGCACCACCAAGCAGCCCGGGTCCAACTGGCACCGGACCAAGTCGGGCCAGATCATGTACTGGGAGACGCCTGCCCTCCCCGTCTGGGCCGTGCCCGAGGCAGAGCGGGCGGCTGTCGCAGCTGGCCGAGCTGCCCCGACCGTTGCTCCGCAGGCGCCTCCGCCCACGGAGCGGATGGTCCTGGCCGACCCGGCCCCGCCCGCCCCGGTGGAGCGCGAGTGCCCCAAGTGCAAGGGCCCCATGTGGGACAACCGCTTCGACAAGCGGAACCCCAGGGCGCCTGACTTCAGGTGCAAGCGCGACAGGAACGAGTGCGACGGAGCCATCTGGCTGACACCCAGGTAGGCGCAGGAAAGAAAGCCACTGATCGGCCAGCCTCGCTGGCACATGGCATAGCCAGTCATGGACTAGTTGCTGGGCCTTGACTCGACAGCTCCCGTCCTGTAGAAAAAGGACATGGAGCACGAGACTCAGGCGGCTAAGGCACAGGAAGCAGAGTGGGATCGTAGGACGGGGTGCCTGTTGTGGAGCGGGCCGTGCTCAGCCAAGCATGGCCGGCCCATCAGGTACGTCAGCGGGTACCCCGTCCTCGTTTCCCGAGCTAGCTGGGCGGCGGTCTTCGGGCAGCCCCCAAAGTCCGTCCAGCTGAAGAACGTCTGTGGTCAGGTCAGGTGCGTCTCGCCCTACCACTGGGCCATCCGGTCGCCCATCCCCTGCATGAAGCGCCTGGGGCTGTCGAGTGGCCTGCTGATCATGGTCAGCAAGCTGGTCGAGCGCATGTCCGAGGCAGGGGAGATGCCCCGCGTGACCTGGAAGGGTTCACTGGCTGGACTGGAGTGCGACCCGCAAGACCTGTTCAAGGTCTGTCACGAAGTCCCAGGCCTGCCGGGCCTGGCAGCCTTGGCCGCCTACGCCAAGCTGCTGTGGTCAGAGGACCGGGAAAGGCCTGCGTCCGTAGACGCACTGGCCTTACAGAAGTTAGAGGCCCGCATTGCTCTCAGGCTACTAGAGCGCGGAGCCGCAATCCCTCAAGCTGTAGCCGTGCTACTACAAGGAGAGAAGAATGAAGTCGTTCGTTGAAATGCTGCGCGACGAGGAGCGCCGGCTGTCCGATATGGCCGGCCAAGTGGCCGTCCAGTTGGCGCAGATCCGGGACATGCTGGAGCGTTCGGAGATCCTGAACGGAGCCGCTCCGCGCAGCCGCCTGCCGGAGAAGTCCAGTGACTACGTGCAGAAGGTCAGGGTGGAGACGCATACGCGCAAGCGTAAAATGCACCGCCACTACCCCTCGCAGTCCAAGGACATGAATCCGCCCGACATCGTCCCCCTCCACCTGAGGAACGCCTGGAAGGACGCTGAGCGTCCGGCCAGGGAGCTCTGGGAGGCCATGACGAGGAAGGTGATGGATGGCAGCCAGGCCGCGTGGCGGCGCCCCGCTCTGCCCAGCCTCATGCCGGGGTACACGCTCCACAGCGCTGGAGCCCTCGTCACGCGCAAGATGAACCGTCCGCTCTTCAAGCGGATGGCTCGTGGCGTCTACGCCCCGGCCGCATAGTAAGCCAGCACACGGAGCAACATGACTGATGATGATGGAGACAAGGATGACATCAAGCGCAAGTTCGCAGCGATCATAAGGGACATCGATCCCCTTGAGGCGATCCCGCCGCCCACGGCCATGGAAGCCCTGGGCCTAGCGGAACTCCTCAAGCTGCTCGCCACCCGTGGCTACATGCAGGAGCTCACTGTGCAGGCCGAGAAGTCGAAGGACATCGAGCACCTGCTGAGGTCGGCGGCCATGGCCGAGGGCTTCATGTACCTGTGCAAGGTGTCCTCGATCCTGACCGGGTCCAAGGAGTCGCAGAAGGTCGTGACCATGGGCTTGGCCAGGGCAGACCAGGCCAGGACCAAGCTGGCCGAGATCCTAGAGAGGAAGATGCATGACGAAGAAGAAGGCCAAGGCGAAGGCGACCCCGGCGCCGGCGGCCAAGAGTGATGTGTTTGATGTCAGCAGGCACCCGGTCCCTCCGAGCGGGGGGACCTGGGGCCTGCGACCTGAGCAGATCTGCCCGAGCTGGATCGACAAGTACAACTGGACCTACACGCCTCGCTCGTGGAGGTGGAACAGCTGAAAGGAGAGAACACGAAGAAGCGCGCAAGGAAGGCGCGGACGTGGACGCGGTGGCTGTGCCCACCGTCACTCGACCGCGCGGCGGCGGAAGGGGGCGCGTTGCAAGCCGAGACGCCCGACCCGTGCTCCGAGTGCGGAGGCCGCATGATTCCCGCAGATGTTGGTGGGCACAAGACCGAGATCTGCGAGAACGGATGTACCTGAACCTCAACCCACGGAGCCTGGCCATGAACCCCAGAACCATCCTCATGCTCACCCTGCTGCTGCTCGCCTGCTCGCCGCAAGGCGGCACCGAGGACGCCACCGGCGCCGGCCTGATCGTGGCGACCGCCGACCACCGTGGCGGAGCAGCCGTCAAGGCCCCGGCCCTGCCGCCGCCACCGAAGATGCCGCCGGTAACGGTACCGATGGTGATCGAAGAACTTCCCTGAAGGAGGCATGACCGTGAACGAAACCACCAAGATCTGCCTGGCGTGGATCATCTGCGTCGGCTTCGTCTGCCTGCTGGCCTACGGGCTCATGGAGAGCTACACGCGGCGCGTCGTGGCCGCGATGGAGAACGGCTACGAGGAGAGCATGCAGGCCACCTACAACACCGCGACGTGGGTCAAAGGCCCGTCCCGGTACTGATCCCGAACACCACCAACAAGGAACCATGACCATGACTCAGATGCTCTGGGGCGCTCCAGCGTGGGAGAACCCCGCCAAGGCCAACGCCGACAAGTACGTCGGGGCACGCGCCAGCACGCGCGGCGTGTCCTGCTTCATCGGGGTCGATCCCCACAACGAGGCCAAGGTCCGCGATGACATCGAGGGCTGCATCCGCGACGGCGCTGCCCCCGTGCCGTGGATCGCGCCGCTGACGATGGCCCTCGACGCCGGGACCGTGGACTTCGAGCGGCTGCCAGACCACCCCAGCGTCACCGCGCTGGTGAAGATCCTGGAGTCCTACCCCGACACGCCCATGCTGGCGCGGCTGCTGTTCGAGTTCGCCAACGTGCGGATGAAGGACGGCAAGGCGCTGGTGGAAAACGGCAAGCCGCTGCTGCGCTACAAGTCGCCGGCAACCTTCCGCGCGACCTTCGAGGAGTTGGCCCTGAAGCTCCCGAAGAACGTCACGGTCGCGCTGAGTTACGGGCCGAACGGCTGGCCCATCGACTTCGCGGAGTGGATGCCGGCCAACTGGTCCGTGGCCGACCTCTCGCTATTCGGCCGCGCCCACCGCAGCCTCAACGCCACCGCCGGCAAGAACGCGCAGAAGTTCTTCGACGCCTGCCGTGCTGCGAAGGGGCCGGACGTGCCCTTCATCGTGGGCGAGTGCGGCTTCCCGCAGGCGGACTACGCCGGCCTGACCGGCGAGGCGCTGGACAAGGCCCTGCTGGCCGACGCGAAGGCCCTGCTCGGCGGCTCGGGCTGGCTGGTGCAGCACCGCGCCCTGATGATCTGCGGACCGTTCGCGTCCACCTCGTTCAATCAGGTGGACTGGACGACCGACGCCACGCCCATGGCCCGTGACTACATCGCCAAGCAGCTCGGGAAGGCGGCCACGCTGCCGCTGCCGGCGGCGGCCAAGCCGTCGCCCCTGGTGATGGCGGGGCTGGTGTGAACAACTGAGAACAAGCGCCCTGGTCGCAGGTGCCACCCTGGGCTTGGCCCGCGTGGGCCGCAGAGCGGGCATCAACCGCCTGCGATCAGGGCGCCTTCACCTACAAGGAGAGACCATGACTCATCTCGATGAGCTCGATGCGGACACGCTCCACGAGATCTTCAATGCCATTCGCTTCGAGAAGTCTGATGGCGCCAGGCTCAGGGCCATCAAGCTCCTGCTCGAAGGCGCTGGGTTCGACATGGCCAAGGACGCCAACAACTCGGACGAGGCCAGGATGGAGAGGCTGGACACATGAGCAAGCAGCAGTACAGCAAGGCCAAGGGGCGTGACGCTGAGAAGCAGGTCGTGCAGTACCTGCGCGCCAACGGCTACCCCAACGCCGAGAGGCGCCGGCTCATGGGCGCCAAGGACTGCGGCGACGTGGCCGGAATCACGGGCCTCGTCATCGAGGTCAAGTCCGAGAAGAAGATCAACCTTGCTGGGTACATGGACGAGCTTGAGGTCGAGGTGACCAACGAGGAGGCGCGCGATCCCAGGCTGGCGATGCTCGGTGTCAGGGGCTTGGTTGTCATCAAGCGCCGTGGCGTGACCGACCCCGCGAAGTGGTACGCCGTCATGCCGCTGCACCAGGCCGTCCACCTACTCAGGGACGACATCTGCCTGATGGGGATGGACTGATGACTTTCACCTTCGACCGTGGACCATGGGCGGGGCGCTCGATCACCGACGAGGCCAGCGTCAGGACAGGGGACCTGGAGCGCTTTGCCAAGAGACTCGACAGGCAGGCCCACCCCGATGTCGGCCAGGCCTGCGACGAAGAGCTGGCACGCAGGGCAGCCGCAACCGCAGCCGTCGTTCAGGCCGAGGAGGCCAAGGCCCCCAGGAAGCCACCTCAGGTGCCCGAGGCGGCCTCCATGCCCATGCCCTGCGGACACCCCGTGTCCGACCTGGAGTGGGTCGAGGAGGGCGTCACGGCCTGTCAGGGATGCACCGAGGAGACCTTGGCCGCCGAGACCATCAGGCGTCACATCGCCAGGAGTGGCTCAGGCGTCCTGGACGAGGACATCTACGCAGTCATCAAGAAGCTGACGACCAGCCTCAGGAAGAGGCTCTAGCTAGGCTTCTGCTCGGCCTCGGCTGGCGTCTTGGCCAGGCCTAGCACGGCTGCGCCAGACTGGAACGTACCCGGCCAACTCGTGCCCCAGCGCCCGATGGCGTTCCAGTTCTTCCAGTTGCGCGGGCCCACCGTCTGCAACAGGCCGACGCCGGCCATGGCCACCGTGATCCAGCCCATCAGGCCCAGGGGGGCATCGACGTACTCGACCGGGTGGACAACCAGCGTGGTCCCCATGACCGGCTCGTGGATGCCGACC
>Ga0194120_10008182_pt1 | contig 13944 bp, 12 predicted proteins | sample TA2MahCa65mmetaG_FD_148642 | JGI IMG/M metagenome (GOLD analysis project Ga0194120, IMG submission 148642) | Freshwater microbial communities from Lake Tanganyika, Tanzania - TA2015019 Mahale Deep Cast 65m | ecosystem: Environmental > Aquatic > Freshwater > Lake | place: Tanzania: Lake... | reverse complement strand
GTCGCGTGAGTTCGAGGGCGCGACGGTTGAAGTAACGGAAGAGGCCGGTGCGCGGCGTGGCGAGAAACATCGCGTCGGAGAGCTGCTCGGCGATGTCGCGATAGTTGATGTCGTCCGGTCGCTGGAGGACGGTGGAGAGGAAACTGAGCGGGCCGGTTTTCCGCGTGGGGGTGTTTACCCGAGTCATTGGCTGAGGCTCAGTTCACGCCCGCGCAGGTTGGCCGAGAGGATTCCCAGCATCTGCCGGTATTTGGCGACGGTGCGGCGGGCGACGATGTATCCCTGCGGTTTGAGCAGTTCGGCGATCTGCGTGTCGGAGAGGGGGGCGCGGCGGTCTTCTTGGCCGATGATGGTTTGCACGGCGTCGCGCACGGCAAGGGAGCGGTCGAAAAAGATCGAGAGCGGGACGATGCGCCCATTGGGCAGGGCTGCTGATTTGTTGGAGACGGCGCGGGAGACGGTTGACTCGTGCAGGTTCAACTGCTGGGCGAGCGCCGAGCGCGTGAGAGGTTTGAGGTCGCAATCGCCGCCGACAATGAAGGCTTTTTGTTCGGCGGTGATGATTTCGGCGATGCGGCGCATGGTGTGGTTGCGTTGCTGCACGCACTTCACCAGCAGGGTCGCGCGCTCCACATATTCGCTCCACTCCGGCTTGTCTTCTTCGGGCACGGTGGGGATGGCGCTTTTGATGTCGGGGTCGAGGCGCAGGGCGCCGCTGAGACCGGTGAACACTTCCACGATCAGCGGGCCGCCGGGGCGCGGGTTGTGGCTGATGAGGATGTCGGGCTGATAATACACATCGCGGGCGAGGCGGTGGGTGCCGCGCCCGGAGTCGTGCCAGGCGCGGGCGGGGTAAGGGGTGAGGTTGCGCCGGATAAAGACGGCAGCCTCTTTCACTTCGTCCAGCGACGCGGCCAACTGCCGAGCGATCGATTGATAATTTCGCTTCGTGAGCAATTCCCAGCATTCGGCGAGGATGCGTTCGCACAGCGGCGGGACGGCCATCGTCTCGCGCCGAACCTCAATCTGCACGGCGAAACTTTCGCGAATGTCGCGGGTGGCGACGCCCACCGGATCGGCGCGTTGGATGAGGGCCAGCATTCGGTTGACGGCCTCCAGCGGGACGCGCAGGGTGAGGGCGAGTTCCGCCGCCTGTTCGGTGAAGAGGCCTTTGTCGTCGAGGCGGGCCAAAATGTTAGCGGCCACGATTTTCTCGGAGTCAGTGGCGCTGAAGGCCACTTGTCGCAAAATGTGTTCGGCCAGCGTTTCGGTTTGGGCGATGCGTTCGGCAGGCAGATCGTCGGGCTCTTCGTCGGTTGCCCGAAACGAGCCGGGCTGGCGCGGGGAAAGAAAGACGATGGGCGTGTCACCGGTGTGTTTGGCGATGCAGTTGGGGCAGGGCAGGGCGCGGAGGCGGCGCCCACACTGGGGGCAGTGGGTCGTATCGAGCATTTGCAGAACCGGGTTTGTTTCCAGTTCGTGCGCGATTTCGTCTGCCAGTTCGTCGGTGTTCAACCCCAGCAGACGCATGGTTTGGGTGAGGTGCAGGGTGGTTTGGGCGCGGTGTTCGGCGGTATGGGAGAGGTACATTGTCGTAACCTAGTGTACGCTAGTTTGGATAAAGGTCAACCTACGATGATTGCAAGAACTGTGCCACGAATTCATGAAACGCGGAGTCCCGATGGTAGAATTCTGACATGCGGAAAGAAACTCGGCCTTTTGGCTTTGGCGGCTGGCGATGGGAGTTGCTGGGCGATGTGCGCGGCCGCGCGCTGGAGATCGGTTGCGGCTGGGGGCACAATTTCGATCATTATCCGAGCGAGATTTCGGTTTCGGCATTCGATGTGGAAATGGATCGTGTCCGGGAGGCGGCCCGGCGCGGCCACTCGATCCGTTTGGCCGCCGCCGACGCGCAACAACTCCCTTTCCCCGATGTGCGCTTTGACTCAGTGGTTGCCACGCTGGTCTTTTGCTCTATTCCCGATCCGGCGGCGGCGCTCGGCGAGATTCGCCGGGTGCTGAAACCCGATGGGCGACTGTACCTCATCGATCATGTGCGAAGCCACCACCACTGGCTTGGGCGCGCGCAAGATTTTCTCGCTCCGGCGTGGCTGTGGGCGACCGGAGGGTGCAACCTCAACCGCGACACCGAGTCCACTGTCCGCCGCGCCGGATTCGAGATCGAGAAATTGAAAGTGGGATTCGGCGGGCTGTTGAAGTTGATGGTTTCGACAAAAGGCAATCACCGATTGCGCTGATTTCACGGATGAAAGAAGATTCCCTCACCATCATCGGCGGCGGGCTGGCCGGAAGCGAGGCCGCGTGGCAGGCGGCGCAACGTGGTGCGCGAGTGCGGCTGTGGGAGATGCGCCCGCGCAAAACCACCGGCGCGCACGCCACCGACAAACTGGCCGAACTCGTCTGCTCCAATTCACTCGGATCGGATCAGCCCGACCGCGCGCCCGGTTTGCTCAAAGCCGAACTGCGACGTTTGGGCTCGCTCATCGTTCGCTGCGCCGACGGCTCGGCAGTGCCCGCCGGTGGAGCGTTGGCGGTGGATCGGGAACGGTTCGCCGAGTTGGTCACGCGGGAGATCGAGGCTCACCCGAATATCGAAGTGGTTCGCGCGGAGGCCGAGTCCATCCCCGATGGCCCGTGCGTCGTCGCTAGCGGGCCGCTCACCTCGCCGAGTCTCAGCGCCGATATTGCGCGTTTGCTCGGCGGCGAGCATCTGTACTTTTACGACGCGCTCGCGCCCATTGTCACCGCCGACTCGATTGACATGAGCATTGCCTTTCGCGCCTCGCGTTACGGCGTGGGCGAGGATGAAGGCGGCGATTACATCAACTGCCCGCTCGACCGCGAAGAGTATGCGCGGTTCGTGCGCGAGCTGATCGGCGCGGAGCGCATTGCCCTGCGCGAGTTCGAGGAGGCGATTGCGCGCGGCGTGAAGGCGGGGCCCGATAAGTTTTTCGAGGGATGCTTGCCGATTGAAATCATCGCCTCGCGCGGCGAGGACTCGTTGGCCTATGGCCCGATGCGTCCGGTGGGACTCCGCGACCCGCGCACCGGCAAACGCCCGCACGCGGTGGCGCAGCTGCGGCAAGACAACCTCGCCGGGTCGTTGCACAACATCGTCGGCTTCCAAACGAATCTGACGTGGCCGGAGCAGAAGCGCGTGCTTCGATTGATTCCCGGATTGCAGAGCGCCGAGTTCGCCCGCTACGGGCAGATGCACCGCAACACGTTCATCAATTCGCCGACTCTGTTGCTGCCCACAATGCAGAGCCGCGCCCGCGCCGATTTGTTTTTCGCCGGGCAGATCACGGGCGTGGAGGGATACATGGGCAACGCCGCTTCGGGAATGGTGGCCGGCATCAACGCCGCGCGATGGCTGGCGGGCGAGCCGCCGATCACCTTTCCGCCGGAGACGATGATCGGCGCGTTGTGCTGGTATGTGACTCACGCCGAGCCGAAAACTTTTCAACCGATGAAAGCCGCCTTCGGACTCTTGCCGCCGCTCGACAACCCGCCGCGCAACAAACGCCAACGCGCGGCCGCCTATGCCGCGCGAGCCTTGCGCGCGCTGACCGAATCCGCAGATTACGCAGATGTTCGCAGATAGATGAATTGCTCATGACCAATCGAAAAACGTTATTCGCCATCCTCGTCGTTTGCGACATCATCCTCATTGCCGCTGGCGCGTGGTGGTTTTGGCCGCGCGCAGCTGCTGAGGCAATCGACTTCGATGGCTCGCGCGCGCTGGCGCACGCCGAAGCGCAAATGGCTTTTGGCCCGCGCCCCACTGGCGCCGAAGCGCACCGCCAAACCGGCGATTACATTTTGGCCGAGCTCACAGCGCGCGGCTGGAAAACCGAAACGCAAGAGTTTGTGTATCGAGATGCGCCAGCGCGCAACATCATCGGCAAGGCGGCTATCGGGCGCGGCCCGGTGATCATCATCGGCGCGCATTACGATACGCGGCGGCACGCCGACCGGGACTCGGCTTCGCCCACTGCGCCCACTCCGGGGGCCAACGACGGCGCGAGCGGCGTTGCCGTTCTGCTCGAACTGGCGCGCGCGCTCGACACTCAAGATTCGCGCTACGAAATTTGGCTGGCCTTTTTCGACGCCGAGGACAACGGCGGGATCGACGGTTGGGAATGGATCGTCGGCTCCACCCACATGGCGCAGACTCTCACGGTGAGGCCGGAAGCAGTCATCATCGCCGATATGATCGGCGACGCCGATCAGCAGCTCTTCTTCGAGACCAACTCCGACGCCGCGCTTTCCGCCCAACTTTTTCAGATCGCCGCCGCGCTGGGCTACGGCGAGCAATTCATTCCCGCGCCCAAATACGCCATACTCGACGACCATGCGCCCTTCGCCCAACTCGGCATCCCGGTGGTGGATTTGATCGACTTCGACTATCCCCATTGGCACACGACCGCCGACACCCTCGACAAGATCAGCGCTGACAGCCTCGAGCGCGTGGGCCGCGTCATCGAAACCTTCATCGAGCAAAACCCTTAACGACACGCGAACGCCCATTTGTTGTACTATTGGCGCTGATATGGTGGAAGTCGCCAACCGGCTCCGCGCCCTGCGCCCCCGAATGGTGGAGAACGCGTTGCGTTCGTTGGCTCGCGGCGAAGGATTGCGAGCCATGGCCGCCGAGCAAATTTCGCGCTTCTATTTTTTGCTCGAGGACGCGGTGGAAAGCGGCAGTCCCGAATGGCTCGACCCCTGCTTGCAAGATTGGGTGAAGGCCGCCCCGCGTTCAATCTTCGAACACAGTCTTTCTCTTCTGCCCGTGCTCGACGCGCTCAAAACTTCTGTTTGGGATGTGGCGCGCGCGAATGGCTCTGCGGATGAAGCCCTCGAAGTAATTCTGGCGGTAGAGCCGGCCTTCACTCACGCCCAATCGTTTGCGTCGGTGCTGGAGGTGGAAGCGCTGCTGCGCGATACCGTTGCCAAAGAAAGCGAAGCCGAAGAGAATCTCATCCGCCTCCACAAGTCAAAGTCTGACTTCATCGCCGTCGCCGCGCACGAACTCAAAACCCCGCTTACGCTCGTCGAAGGCTACGCCGACATGCTCACCGACGAGGTCGGTAAAACCGGGGGCCAACAGGCCGTGTTTCTCCTCAACGGCATTGTCAAAGGCATCGCCCGCTTGAAAGAGATCGTCGATGATTTGGTGGACGTTTCGATGATCGACAACGACATGCTTTCGTTGTCGTTTCAGCCGGTGCGACTGCGGCGAGTGGTGGAGCGGGTGTGCGACGAAATGGCGCGCGCATTGGCCGCCGATCGGCAGCTCACCGTATCCATCGGCGAGTTCGAGAGTGAGGGCGCCGTCATCGCCGATCCTATTCGCATTCTGCAAGTGTTCCGACATCTGATGCTCAATGCGGTGAAGTACACGCCCGATGGGGGGAGCGTCACCGTGTCGGCGCGGGGGCGGCCCGGCTTTTGCGAAGTGATGGTCGCCGACACCGGCATCGGCATCGCGCCGGAGAATCAACAGCGCATCTTCGAGAAGTTTTCCTCAGTGGGCAACGTCGCCCTTCATTCCACCAGCAAAACAAAATTCAAGGGCGGCGGCACCGGGCTGGGGCTGGCTATCGTCAAAGGCATCATCGAAGCGCACGGCGGCGCAATTTGGTGCGAAAGCCCCGGCCACGATGAAGTGGCCTGCCCCGGAACCACCTTTCACATCATGATCCCCGAAATGCCGCCCGCGCCCGAAGCCGCCAAAGTTTCGGAAGCGATGCTGGATAGAGAAATGGCGAATGACGAACAATGACGAATGGCGACGCAAAGCATTCGTCCTTCGTCTTTCCTCCTTCACCTTTACATGACCATTCACCCCAAACTCAAACCGGCGGAGCGCATGGCCTCTCTGCCTCCGTATTTTTTTCACGGGCTGAATCAGAAGATCGTTCGTTTGCGCGCGGCGGGCGTGGATGTGATTCGCATGGATATGGGTTCGCCCGATCTTCCGCCCGCGCCGTTCATCGTCGAGGCGCTCAAACGTTCGGCGGACGATCCGACTCATCACGGCTATATGCCTTTCGGCGGCACACCCTCCTATCGTGAAGCGTGGGCGCACTTCTATGGCCGCCGCTTCGGCGTCGAGATCGATCCGCAAACAGAATTGGTGGGCTTGCTCGGATCGAAAGAGGGCGTGTTCAACATGGCAATGGCTTACGTGAATCCGGGCGATGTGGCGCTCGTGCCCGATCCCGGATACGCGCCGTACACCACCGGGGCGCTCATGGCTGGCGGAGAAGTGTGGCTCATGCCTCTGCGCGCCGAGAACAATTTTCTGCCCGACCTGCGCGCCATCCCGCCCGATGTTTTGCGCCGCGCAAAATTGATGTGGCTCAACTATCCCAACAACCCTACCGGCGCAATTGCCCCGCCGGAATTTTTCGCCGAAGCCATTGCGCTGGCGCGCGCACACGGCTTCCTCATCGCCCACGACGCGCCGTACACCGAGATCACCTTCGACGGATACACCGCGCCGAGCATTCTGCAGCTGCCGGGCGCGAAAGAGGTGTGCGTCGAATTTCATTCGATGTCGAAGGCCTACAATATGGGCGGGTGGCGAGTCGGAGTCGCGGTGGGCAACGCCGACGCCATTCGGGCGCTGCACACGTTTAAGTCCAACGTGGACGCCGGATCGTTTCAGCCCGTGCTCGATGCGTCGGCCCTCGCCCTCACCGCCGATCAATCGTGGCTGATCGAACGCAACGAGCAGTATCGAGCGCGGCGCGATATTGTGGCGGACGCTCTCCGTTCTGCCGGGATGCGCTGCGAGACTCCCCGCGCGGCCATTTACGTGTGGGCGCAGTTGCCCGGCGGCGAGGCCGACGACCGCGAATGGGCCGATCGTCTATTGGAGTCTGTCGGCGTGAGCATGACGCCCGGCACGGTGTTTGGCTCGCAGGGCAAGGGTTTCGTCCGTGTGTCGCTCGGCACGCCGACAGAGAGGGTGGCCGAGGCAATGGAAAGAGTGAAGCGATTCAGAGTCCGACTCCGAAGTTGACTCCATCTCGCCCTCTCATTGACTTCGCTTCCCCTCCGGCGATACAATCCCCCTCGCAGCACCAATCCACCCATACGCTCGGAGAAACCATCATGAGTTTCGCGCACGCTGGCAAGATATTGCAGATCGATCTCGGCGCTCGAAAACATTCGATCCGCCCCGTCACCGACTCGGAGTCCCGCGCCTATTTTCTCGGCAGCGGCCTCGCCGCCAAAATTTACCTCGACTGGATCAAACGCAACGGCGTCGCCGATCCGCTCGATCCGCACAACCCCCTCATCATCCTCAACGGCCTCCTCTCCGGCACCTTCGCCCCGACGGGCTGCCGCTCATCGTGGTGCGGGCGCTCGCCCCTCACCGGCATTTGGAATGAAGCCAACCTCGGCGGCCATTGGGGCGCGGAACTTCGTTTCGCCGGATGGGACGGCATCATCCTCACCGGCAAATGCGCGAAACCCACTTACCTTTGGATCAACGGCGATCAGATCGAATTCCGTGACGCCGCGCACGTGTGGGGCAAGGATCAATTCGAGACCCACGACATTTTGATCGCCGAGACCGACAAGAATGCGCGGTGCGCTTCCATCGGGCAGGCGGGCGAGAATCTGGTGAAGATTGCCGGAGTGGCTTCGGGCGGCAAGCCGCACACACGCATGGCCGCGCGCGGCGGCATGGGCGCGCTGATGGGCTCGAAGAATCTCAAAGCCATCGTCGTGCGCGGAACGCAGAAGCCCGCCTACTTCGACGCCAAAGGATTTCACGGCTACGTCAAAGAGTCCAACAAATTCATCATGGATCATCCTCCGTCGGAGTCACTGCATCTCGTGGGCACGGCGGGCGGCCACCCCACCACCGACAAATTCGGCGATAACGCGATCATGAATTGGCGCGGCGGCAACTGGACGGAAGGCGCGATCAAAACGTCGGGGCAGGAGATCGCCAAAACCATTTTCGCCAAACACACTTTCTGCCATGCCTGCCCCATTGGTTGCGGCAAAGCAGTGGAAGTGAAGGAAGGCAAATACGCCGGCGTGTACGGCGAAGGCCCCGAATACGAAACCCTGTGCGGTTTCGGCTCCAACTTGCAGTGCGACGATCTCAACGCCATCGCGGCGATGAACGATCTATGCAACCGATATACGCTTGATGTGATCTCCACCAGCGGCGTGATTGCCTTTGCGATGGAGTGTTACGAAAAAGGGTTGATTACGAAAGACGACACGGGCGGGATCGATCTCAAGTGGGGAGACGCCGACGCCATCATGGCTATGATCCACAAGATCGCCAAGCGTGAAAACATTGGCGATGTGTTGGCCGAGGGTGTGCGCTCCGCCGCGCAGACGATCGGCAAAGGCTCGGAGATGTTTGCCCTGCACGTCAAAGGCATGGAGATGCCGTATCACGATCCGCGCGGCTTCGTGAGCATGGCCGCGAATTATGCGACGGCGGTTCGCGGCGCGTGCCATCTCGAGGCCATTTCGTATTGGCGCGGCGTGGGCATCGAATGGCCGGGCTGGCAAGAAGGCGAAAAGGACGAATGGATCGCCAGCAAACGATTCGATTCGGGAGTGGCGGCTGAAGTGGCCGTTGATTTCCAGAACTTCATGTCGGTTTACAACCCGCTTGGCCTGTGCAAGTTCATCACCAAAGGCAGTTACACCCCCGCGCAAACCGCCGAACTGGTGAATAAAGCGATGGGCTGGACTCTCACTCAACCTGAACTGCTCGAGATGGGCGCGCGGCTGTTCAACCTCAAGCGCGAGATCAACGTGCGGCTCGGCGTTACCGCAAAAGACGATGCCCTTCCGCATCGGCTCGAACACGAGCCGCGGCCCACTGGCACGGCGGCGGGCATCCTTCCCGATATGAAACGCATCATGGCCGACTACTATCGTCTCCGCAAGTGGGATGCGAACGGCGTGCCCACCGCCGATGCGTTGATGCCCTCGGAAGGCTGATCAACGTCCTTCGCCGACGCTGAATCGACTCGCACGGGATCGGGGATCCCGGAAGGGGCGTCGATTCCGTCTTCTCTATTTCTATGCTCACATTCTCTCAAATCATTTCAGCGCGGGCGGCCATTGGCGCGACGTTGGCGCAAACGCCGGTCTTCGAGTCGCGCGCGCTCAGCGATGCAGTGGGCGCACGCGTTTTGCTCAAGGCCGAATGTTTGCAGCAGACCGGCTCCTTCAAATCGCGCGGGGCGCTCAACCGAATCCTTTCCCTCACCGACGACGAGAAAGCGCGCGGCATCATCGCCGCCTCGGCCGGCAACCATGCCGTGGCCACGGCGTGGGCCGCCCAGCGAAGCGGCGTGGCTTGCACGGTGGTCCTGCCTTCCACCGCCGCTCCCAGCCGCATTCATGCCGTCGAATCGTTTGACGCAACGGTTATTCTTCAGCCCACGATGGCCGAAGTCTTCGAGCATGTTTCGGAACTTCGCTCCAGCCTCAAACTGACTCTGGTGCATCCTTTCGACGATCCCATTGTTGTCGCTGGGCAAGGCACGGTGGGAGTCGAGATCGCTTCGCAGGTTCCCGATGCAACGAAAGTGATCGTTGGCGTTGGGGGCGGGGGGCTGATTGGTGGAATCGGCATAGCAATTCATCATCTCCTGCCGGCAGCGAAAGTTTACGGCGTGGAGCCTGAAGGGGCGGCGGCGATGATCGAGAGTCGGGCGGCGGGCATGGCGCTGTGTATTCCCAACGTCAACACCATCGCCGACGGACTCGGCTCGCCGTACGTCAGCAATTTCACTTTCGATCTGGCTCAACAGTACGTGACCGATGTCGTGGCTGTGAATGATGGGCAGATCGCCAATGCGGTTCGCTTCCTCCTCGCCGAAACTCGATTGGTGGCCGAACCCGCGGGCGCGGCGGCAACCGCGGCCCTGCTTTCCGGAAAGATTCGCGTGTCGCAGAATGATGTCATCGTCTCGGTATTGAGCGGCGGCAACATTGATCTCCAACGGTTGAAAGCCCTTCTTTGATGCGCTGCATCGCCATTGTGATTGCGCTCGCGTTGACTGCCTGCGTTCGCGCCCCCGCGCCCGCCACACAAGTGATCACCCTGCCGCCGCCGAAAGTTGTCGAACGAACGGCCACGCCGATTCCACCGGACACACCCGCGCCCACTCTCACATCGGCTCAAACACACACCGCCTCGCCAACTGACACTCCAACCCTCACCGCCACTCCGCCCTTCGCCGGCACCACCTCCGCCTCCCTCACTCCCCAACCCCCCAACAACTTAACCACCCAACCACCCAGCCACCTAACCACCCCACTACCTAACCACCCAGCCACCCAACCGCCCAACACAGCCCATTCGTATTCATCCCCCATCATCCTCGCCAACTATTTGGCCTGGTTCGACTCCGGCTCGTGGTCAACCGGATGCACTTCCGATTCTCCGGCGGCGGGCGCATACAACTCCGACGATGCTTCCACCATCGCCCGGCACGTGGCCGAAGCGCGCGCGGCGGGTCTCGACGGCTTCGCCGTGCATTGGGGCGGCCCCGGCGACCGCACCGACCGCAACCTTTCGCAAGTGCTCGGCAACGGATTCGGCGCGACGGCCACGTTTCTCAATCACTTTTTCTATGGCGTGCAGTCGCGCTCAACGGTGGCGGCCAACCTGTCGTATCTCATCAACACCTACACCGGCAATGGATCATGGATTCGATACGCGGGCAAACCGGTAATCTTTTTCGCCGACATGGGGCGGGTGGACACATCGGGCGGAGTGAAAGCAGTGGAGGCGTGGAGATCGATCCGCGACAGCGTTGACCCCAACCACTCGACGTTGTGGATCGCCGAAGGACTCGATCCATCGTACCTCAGCGTGTTCGATGGGCTGTACGTTTACAAAATCGATCACAACTGCTGCCGCTACGCCTATCAAAACGCGGGCAAGTGGAGCGGCTGGGTGCGCGAGGCCGAGAAGCTGTACGGGCCGCGTTATTGGGTGGCGACGATCCAACCCGGCTGGAACGATTCGCTCACGGTGAACGAGGCCTGCAACGGCGTGCGGGTGAGCAGTGAGCCGTTTGCGCGCGACCGCGAATCGGGCGCATACTATCAGCGCACGGTGGACTCCGCATTTGCCAGCAACCCTGATATGATCATCGTCAACTCGTTCAACGAATGGGTCGAGGGAAGTTTCATCGAACCCTCGGCGGGCTTCGGCGATTTGTATATTACACGCACGGCGCAGTATGCCGGGCAGTTTCACTCTTCGCGGTGAAGCGGCGCATTCGCAAAGGAGACTCTCAAACCTTATGACTCCCGACGAAATTGTAGAACTCACCAAAAAGCATAATTTCTTTTCGTGGTCGGCGCAGGGCGCGGTCAACCCGATCCCGATGGCGAAGGCCAAGGGCGTTTACTTTTGGGACGCCCACGGCAAACGCTACTTCGACCTCAACTCGCAATTGATGTGCGTGAATATCGGGCACGGCGATCAGCGGGTGATTGAGGCGATCAAAGCGCAGGCCGAAGAATTGGTTTACGCCGGGCCGGGCATGGCCAGCAAAGTGCGCGCTGAAATCGGCAGAGAGCTGGCCGACGTGACTCCCGGCGATCTCAAAAAATTCTTTTTCACCCTCGGCGGGGCAGAGGCCAACGAGAGCGCGATCAAAATGGCGCGGGCGTACACGGGCCGGCACAAGATCATCGCCCGCTATCGTTCGTATCACGGGGCGACCGCCGCCGCCATCACTCTCACCGGCGATCATCGGCGGTGGGCCAATGAGCCGGGCATCTCCGGCGTGGTTCGGGTGTTCGATCCGTACAAGTATCGGAGTCCGCTTTACAACGAGGGCGACAGCGATGAAGCCTTCGCGCGCAAGTGTCTCGATCAGATCGAAGAAGTGATCATGTATGAGGGGCCGCACACCATCGCGGCCATGTTCATCGAAACCGTCACCGGCACCAACGGCATCATCATCCCGCCCGATGGTTACATGCAGGACCTGCGCGAGATTTGCGACAAGCATGGCATCCTGCTCATCTGCGACGAAGTGATGGCCGGGCTGGGGCGCACCGGCGCGTGGTTCGCGGTGGATCATTGGCAGGTCGTGCCCGATCTGATCACGATGGCCAAAGGACTTACGTCGGCGTACATGCCGCTGGGAGCGGTGGCTATCAGCAAAAAGATTTCCGATTACTTCGAGGACAAAGTTTTCTACGGCGGGCTCACGTACAGCGCGCATCCGATGAGTCTGGCCGCCGCCGTGGCCAACCTGCGGGTGATGAAAGAGGATGACATCGTGGGCAATTCACAACGCATGGGCAAGGTGATGGCCGGGCTGATGGATGATCTCAAAGCCGAGCACCCCTCGGTGGGCGATACGCGCAACATTGGACTCTTCGGCTGTGTTGAGTTGGTGAAGAATCGCAAAACCAAGGAGCCGATGGGTCCGTATGTGGGCGCAAGCCCGGAGATGGCGAAACTCGGCGCGTATCTCAAAGATAACGGCGTGTATGCTTTCACCTGGCGCAACCTGCTTCATACCAACCCGCCGCTGTCGGTCAACGAATCAGAATTGCGTGAAGTGTTCGAGGTCATCAACAAAGCATTGGAGATCACGGATGCGGCGGTGAAGTAGCGGATAGCGGTGGCAAGTGGCAAGTAGCAAGTGGCAAGTAGCAAGTGGCCATCTGCTATCCGCCAATTGCCATTCTCGTCATTTTGCATTACCATTCACTCAATGGCTGATATTGACACTGACCGACTCGGCTCGTGCCCCAAGTGCGGCGGGGCGTTCGAATCGGTGCGGGTGGGGCCCTACACCGTTGACCGCTGCTCCATGTGCGGCGGGCTGTGGCTCGACGAGCGCGAACTGGAGCGGGTGCTGGCGATGGATCATCGCGCGCTGAAGAAAAAACGCGCCGACACCGATCCGGGCGCGAGCAAGTCGGGCAAGATGGGCAAGTGCCCGCGCTGCGGCGGCACGCTGATCAAACTCGCCAACCTGCGCGCCAACGTCACCACCGATTCGTGTTCGGTGTGCTACGGCATCTTCCTCGATGCCGACGAGCTCGACGCCTTCGATCACCCCAACCTCGCCGGGCGCATCGGCCAGCTTCTGCGCAAACTCATTGGCCGCCATTGAGAACCACGGATTTCACGCATTACACAGAGCGCTGTTAAAAACACAGAACCCCGCCGACGTTGGCGGGGTTTTGTGTTGTGAGCGCTAATACCTACTTTGCGAAGCGCCGATAGGCGTAAGCCGCAGACAAGAGCAACAGCAATCCAACGACCGACCAACCGAGCGCATTCATGAGCCCCCTCAGTTGAGCGAAGAGCATCACCAAGAATCCGCCGAAGTCGGTGATGAAGAACGCCAAGAGAACCGGCTTCTGAATGTCGCCGTCTTGCGAGTGTCTGATCTGCCACGACAGCGCGGCGATGCCGAAGCAGGGCGACTGCGTACAGGCGAACCATGGCCTCGCTGAGAGGGGTGAACGACATGCCGTAGAGCGCACCAATTTGCGCGGGCGCGACGACGAAGCCCACGCCAAAAACGACGGTCGTGATCGTCGTGACGATCATGAGATTGCGGAAGTTCATGGCAGTTGTTCCCTCTGTTGGCCGCGAGATCAACTGTAGATTTCGGCCTCGTAGTTTTCGACGACGGGCGGGGCGGTGAAGAAGGGGGCAACTTTGCCGACTGCCTCGCGGTAGTATGCGGTCTGCTGACTGCTGGCCTCCCGATCCGCCTCCGTTTCCCAAACGGTGATGGTGATCCCTTTGCCTGAGGCCATTGGTCATAAGTTAAGGTTCGCTGCCCGCTGTCAAGGGTGAATTTGTGGGCAGCAAAGATTTGGCTTTCCGCGGGCGTTTGAGGATGCCGAGCCACTGAGCATTAGCGGCGAGATAGGCGACGA
>Ga0194120_10008180_pt1 | contig 13945 bp, 10 predicted proteins | sample TA2MahCa65mmetaG_FD_148642 | JGI IMG/M metagenome (GOLD analysis project Ga0194120, IMG submission 148642) | Freshwater microbial communities from Lake Tanganyika, Tanzania - TA2015019 Mahale Deep Cast 65m | ecosystem: Environmental > Aquatic > Freshwater > Lake | place: Tanzania: Lake... | reverse complement strand
GACCGTGATGCGCGCCGCGCCATCTATGGCTCGTGGAGCGATCCACTTCGCTCGTTGTTGGCGCTGCGCGCGCTTGAGATCGATCTTGGAGCCGCCACGGTGCGCGACCGCTCGAAGCAGTTGGCGCTTGCGTTTGCCGTGCAGGCTGGGCAGCTGCGGCGGCGCGATGCATCGCGGTGGAATGATGGCGACCGAGAGGGCGCGGTTGAAGTGCTGCCCGATGTGTCGCCGCGCAAGCCGCTCGTGCTGCGCATCCCCACATGGGCGCCAAAGGATGGCGTTCAGGCGCCGAATGAGAAGCGCAGCGTTCATGATGAAGTGATCGCCTTCCTCGATTCGCTGCCCGAGATCGAAGTGGAGATGCTCGTCGATCAGTGGCCACCGCTGGAGTACGACGACAAGGGGATCGCCAAGCCACGCGGCGGACCCACGCAAGAGAAGAAGCTGGTGCGCCGCCGTCCCGTTGGAGCGGATGTGATCGCCTCCGCGCAGTTGCAGCAGGCGTTCAACAAGTGGATGGCCGCACATGGGCACCCCGATGTACGGATCGACTGCGGGGACCGCGTCGTGTTCTGGCTGTCCACCGCGGCGGTCAACGATGAGGCGCGACGCGCGAGCATTCGTGCGGCGCACGAACTCTTCCACGATGCGTACCGAGCGACGGGGCGCATGCCCGCCGAGCGCGATCCGCCGCCGACCCAGAGCGAATCGATGGCGTGGTTCCTTCGCAACGATGCGCACGACTTCGGCGCGAATGCAGGTGCGCGTGGTTGGCCTCGGTTTCCGCTCGATGCGCCGTGGCCGCTGCTGCTGACGCTCGCGGAGGATGATCAGCCGCTTCGTGAGCGCGAGGAGATTTGGGCGAAGTTTCGTGATGATGGCACGGCGCGCACCTACGGCGAGTACATCGGCGATATCGCACAGCAGTTCGACATGCAGTCTGCGCGCCGCGTCAGTCCATTCCCGTTCAGCTATGGATCGATCCAGATGATGTGGAAGGACGGCGGCGTGTGCGGCACGATGGGCAACATCGGCGCTCGGACGCACCGCATTCTCGGCGAGCCTTCGTCCACGGCCGGTCAGCCTGGGCACTGCGCGCTTGTGGTTCTGCAGCGCGACACGGCAAACGGGCGCTTCTCGTGGGTCGGCGAGCAGTACGCGACGGGCGGCGATGAGGTGACCACGGTGCATTCGCGCTGGGACCTGGATGGCAAGGGAATGATGCGCAAGGTGGCGTTCCATCAGTCGGTGGCGTGGGGCCTGAGCGCGGACCGCGAGGGCTGGCTCGATGCGATGGTGCTTGCCAGCGCGATGCGTGCGGGAAGCGGTGGACAAGGGAGCAATGAGCGGGCACGCAGTGCGAAGAGCAAGTTGCTGAACGCCGCACTTGAGCGGAGTCCCTACGCGCTTGCGGCGGTGGCGTACGCGATCGACGCCGCGCAGGATGCGGATGCGGTGCGCGCGGCCGAGCGAGCATTCGCCGAGCGAGCCAAAGAACGGATGTCCGCAAGCGACTTCGCCTGCATGCAGTCTGCGGTGCAGTCGTTGGTTCAAGAGCGGTTGCAGTCGCTTGGCACGGCGGCAGAAAACTCTGCGCGTTAGCATCGAACCATGGATACGGCATTGTGGAAAGCCGGATCGCTTCCACGCGAGTGCGATCTGGCGATCGTGGGCGGGGGATTTGGTGGTTTGACCGCGATGGCGCGCGCGCTGCAGCAGCGACGGCGATGGCGAATCCTTGTCGTGGAACGCTACCCGCGCAGTGGTCCTGGCATTGCCTACGGCGGTTGCGACTCGCACCATCTGCTGAACGTGCCCGCTTCGCGCATGGGCGCGTTCCCCGAAGATCCGGCTGCGTTCCACGCGTGGCTTGAGCGCACGCAGCCAGGGCGGTTTGCGCCGAGTGACTTTGTGCCGCGCGCTCTCTTCGCGGCGTACATGGACGAAGTGGTGGGGGATGCGCTCGCATCGGTGGGCGGGTCGGCGCCCGCGGCAGTAGGTGCATCAGCGCGTCTGCCACTGCCCACTTTCGCGCAGCATGTGCTCGTCCGCGCCGAACCGATCAAGCGCCATGTTGATCTGCTGTTCGGTTCGGGTGATGCGGTCCGTGCCGGCGCACTGTTGATGGCGCCAGGTTTGCCAGCCGCGCGTGCGCCCTGGCACGCGTTCGATGAAGAGGTGCCGCTCGGCCTTCTCGCGCCCGATCCTTGGGCGGCAAGTGCACTGCAGGGAATCGCACCGGATGCACCCGTTGTGATCGTCGGCAGCGGACTGACAGCGATCGACATCGTGAGCGCTCTCCGCCGCCGCGGACACTCGGGGCGAATCACGCTGCTCTCACGAAGCGGACGACTGCCGCTGCCGCACGCCGACGGTGCTGCAACCAACGCCGAGTACGACAGGGCACTTCTTGCGCGCGGCGCGCGTGAAGCACTGCGCACCGTGCGGAAGGCTGCGAAGGAACTGCGCGCTCGAAACCTGCCCTGGCAAGGTGCGCTTGATGGACTGCGCGCACTCACAACGCCCGTGTGGTCATCGTGGTCCACAAAGGAGCGCATGCGTTTCATGACGCATCTTCGCCCACTCTGGGAGATCCACCGCCACCGCGCCCCGCGTGTGCTGCTCGACGATCTGGCTGCGCAGCAGCGCAGCGGTTCGCTCGTGATTCTTCAAGGTTCTGTACGCAGTCTTCGTTGCGGTCCGCAGGGAGTGATAGTCACCGCGAATTCGGGCAGCGGTCTCCGTACCGATCTTCCCGCAGCGCGCGTCATCAACTGCGCCGGTCCGGCCCAAGGCGTTCGCAATACGGTCGATCCGCTCATCTCCAGTCTGCTCCAGAGCGGCGTTGCGACGACGGACGATCTTGGCATCGGTCTGCACACCGATGTCGATGGCAGGCTTGTCGGCAAAGAGGGCAAGGCGCAGGAACGCATCTATCTCGTGGGCGCACTGCGGCGCGGCGATCTCTGGGAGTCGACCGCAGTACCAGAACTGCGGATGCAAGTCGCAAAGGCTGTCGATGGCATCGCCGCGCTTCTCAGCCAAACCTAAGTCGTCGCGGGCAAAGTCCCAAGCACCAGTGCGCTGCCCGTGGTGCGGCAGCGACCCCATTTATGTGGCGTACCACGACCGCGAGTGGGGGGTGCCAGTCACGGATGACCGCGCGCTCTTCGAGAAACTCGTGCTCGATGGGTTCCAGGCCGGCTTGTCATGGATCACCGTGCTGCGCAAGCGTGCTGCGTTCACGCGGGCGTTCGCTGGATTCGATCCCGGGCGCATCGCGCACTTTGGCGCAGCGGATCGCCGCCGTCTGCTCGCGGACGCTGGCATCATCCGAAGCCGCGCAAAGATCGACGCAGCCATCAGCAATGCGCGTATCTGGAGCGATCTCATGAATGCAGGCGGCAGCGGGGCGTTTCGCGACCTGCTCTGGCAAAGCGTCCATCATGAGACAAAGGTGCACCGCTACCGCCACATCCGCGATGTGCCGCCCATATCGCACGAAAGCGAAGCGATGTCCCGCACACTCCGCGATGCGGGCTTCCGCTTCTGCGGACCGACGATTTGCTACGCATTCATGCAGGCGGTGGGAATGGTGAATGACCACCTTGTCAGTTGCCCGCGGCATGCGGCATGCGAACGAATCGCGCGCCGCGGCTGAATCGCGCGCTGCAGCGGCTTTCCTACACTCGCTCCCCATGGCATCCGAACCCAAGTCGATGGACGAGATCGTCGCCCTTTGCCGCCGCCGCGGATTCATCTTCCAAAGCTCCGAAATCTACGGCGGCATCAATGGCTTCTGGGATTACGGCCCGCTCGGTACCGAACTCAAGCGCAACCTCAAGGATGCGTGGTGGCAGGACATCGTCCGTGGCAGCGCAGCGGGGCCGACGGGCGACCCGCTGCATGTGGTTGGCGTCGACTGCACGATCATCATGAATCCGCGCGTTTGGGAGGCGTCGGGGCATGTCGGTGGTTTCAACGATCCGATGGTGGACTGCCGTGAGAGCAAGGCGCGCTACCGCGCCGACCATCTGCAGGTGCTCGGCGCCGTGGAGCCTGCCGCCCGCCTCTACGCGTACATCGCCAACGACGACGACCAGCGCGAACGCGCGCAGAAGGCGCTGCTCAAGTACGAGCGCCGCGACAGCCTCGACGCAGCGCGCCATCAGATGCGTGCCTTCACCGCACTTTCAGCGGATGAACGCGCGCGCTGCATCGGACCCGATGCCAAGGAGCCTGGAACGCTCACCGAACCGCGGCAGTTCAATCTGATGTTCAAGACCAATGTCGGCGCGCTCGAGGACCCATCCAGTATCGCCTACCTGCGGCCCGAGACGGCGCAGGGCATCTTCGCCAATTTTGAGAATGTGGTGAACAGCACGCGGGTGCGCGTCCCCTTCGGCATCGCGCAGATCGGCAAGGCGTTTCGCAACGAGGTGACGCCGCGCAACTTCACTTTCCGAAGCCGCGAGTTCGAGCAGATGGAAATCGAGTTCTTCATCCATCCATCGCAGGCAAAGGAGTGGTACGCCTGGTGGCGCGATCAGCGCTTCGCCTGGTGGCAGTCGATCGGTCTCGCGGGCGACAATCTGCAGCTCCGCGAGCATGAAAAGGATGAGTTGGCGCACTACGCTAGGGATGGTGCGGGAACGAGCGACATCGAGTACCGATTCCCCTTCACCGCACCAGGCTTTGGCGAGCTCGAAGGGGTGGCGCACCGCAGCGATTTCGATCTGCGGCAGCATGCCGAGCACTCGGGACGGCGCGACAAGGCGAAGTACTTCGACGCCGAGCGGAACGAGCGGTACTTCCCCCATGTGATCGAGCCATCGGCGGGCGCCGACCGGGGCACGCTGGCGCTGCTGTGCGAGGCGTACACGAAGGATCCATCACGAGCGAGCGGGGTCTTCATGCGCTTCCATCCGCGGATGGCGCCCGTGAAGGCGGGCGTGTTCCCGCTTGTCAATAAGGATGGGCTTCCTGAAGTGGCTGAGCGCCTGTTTGCCGATCTTCGCAAGCGGCATGTCGTGGAGTACGACCCAAAGCAGACCATCGGCAAGCGCTACGCCCGCATGGACGAGGCGGGAACACCCTTCTGCTTCACGGTCGATGCGGACACGCTGACCAACCAGTCGGTGACGGTGCGTCACCGCGATTCGCAGGCACAGGAGCGAGTCGCGATCGGCGCTGTTGCCGGTTGGCTTGACGATCAGATTCGCGCGTGATCGGCCCGCGCACGGCGCGCCGGCAGCGCACAACTCATGCTGCACTGCAAAAACGACAGCCCCCCTCAAAGAGGGGGGCTGTCGCGGGATGGATGGGAAGGAAATCCGAGTACAAGCACAGAGAGTGCTTGGCGAGGTGAGATGCGGAACTACTCGCATCAGCCTCACAGAAATTCAGAATGATCTGGAACCCTTTTCTTCTCGTCCTCTCCATATCCTTGAGTGGCTTGGTCCTTCGACCTTGGCGACTCTCGGTTTCGCGTCCCTCAACGCGTCACCGACAATGCAACATAGCCCGAGTTCGCGGCAGTGCAAATAGTGTTCAACAAATTCGCCAATTTCCTTGGCATTTCTTCGAACTCGCGCAGAGGCCTGGAAAGCAAATGACGCGAGCACGCTTTCGCGTGCTCGCGTCTGAAGAGTTGTCCTCACCTGTCTGCTTTTCGATATCGGATCGTCTCGTGCGAGTCGATCCTCAATCAAAAGGAACTTAGCGGCGTCGACGAGTGCCAACAATGCCAGCGAAGCCGAGAAGCGCAAGCGCGCCTGGTGCTGGGATTGCGAAACTGCCGTAGCCGAAGAGCGCGGTTGTGGTGCCTGTGAGCGCATAGCCGACGGTGAGATTCGCACGGAAGTCGCTCAGGTCGCCGCTGAGGCGAGCAACCTGCAGCACCATCAGCCGCCCTTGGGCGTTCGGGAAGTTCGGCGTGCCTGGTGTGGCGTCGTACCAGCCTGCGTGTGTGGCGATATCAGTTCCAAACGGCGGAGCCTGCATCGATGGGTCGAATGCGGTTCCCCACGCTCCGCCAATGCCCTGCAGCGTGCAATAGGAGTCGGTGAGGGAATCGGTCGCTGCGGTCGTCCATGTGCCTGCACCGGCAGCCCATGTGCCGGGATTGTTGTAGAAATCAATCGTGCCATCCTCATCGATATCGATGTCGCCAATGAACAGATCGTTGTGCACAGCATTCATCGATCCAACTCGGCCTTCAGCGATCTGATTGCCTTGCAGCGGACCAGTCGTGACCGGACGACCAAAGTTGAACACATTCACAACACGCAGGCTGGTGCTGGAAAAGTTGGCGTACACGTTGTAGATGGTGCGGTCACCAACAGCGGAGGACTCGACAGACCAACCAGTGAAGGCTGCGTGAGCCGAGGACGCCACGAGGGTCGTGGCAGCGATCAGGGAAACACTCTTCATCTTTTCAACTCCCAGGGTTTGGTCAGCCGCTGAAGGCAGCGACTGAAGTGAATCAGGACAAGCAGAGCCGAATCAAGTCAGTTGTCGCAGAACGCCCGCCACAACTTCAGACGCCGAACTTTGGGAAGCCACATGAATGGGATTTGTCCGACCGAAACGATCTGGATCCCTTTTCCGTGTCTCCCGAGAGTGCAAGCACCCTCACTCCACGCGTGGCAACGTGTGCCAAGCGGGAAGCACTTCAATCTAGCTCGATCTCGGTGAAGTGCAAATGAAACATCGAGAATTCCAGATGATTTTGAAAATCATTCGAACGCCGACAGTGAAAAAGAATGCCGCGATCCTTGGGGAGACCAAGGACCGCGGTCGGTTCAGTCAAGAGGGACTCTTGACGATGTTTTGAAACTCACTATCGCTGCTTAGCGGCGACGGCGACCGAAGGCGCCGGCGAGACCGAGCAGGGCAAGCGCACCAGGTGCGGGCACACCAATCAGGTACGACCCGTATCCGAAGAGTGCCTGCGTGGTGTTCGCGAGCTTGAAGCCCGTGCGCAGGTGGAAGCGGGCCTGGCCCAAACCATTGGTCGCGTCATCGCCCTCACGGACGATTTGCAGGAGCAGCATCTGGAATCCGCCCACTGCGTCCTGACCGGCATGACCACCCTGAGTACCAGCAAGAACTGGGTTTGCCGTACCTGGGCTCGCGTCGTACCAACCGGCCGCATTTGGAATGAACGAACGGTCCGTGCTGCCGGCGGGATAGGTGAAGCTCGGGTCGAGCGCCGTATCGTGGCCGCCAGACGTGCCGCTGCCACTGACAGTGACCCATGAGTCATTGTTGCGCGCGGCGGTACCCAACAGGTTCACACCCGCGCTCCACGAGGCGAGCGGGTTCCCATCGGGATCTTCGCCAGCGTCCTGATGACGGGCATTCATCGTGCCGAACTGAGCGGGCTGCCCAGTGTTGTTCACACCGTGGTCAAGCGCGTTCAGCATGGTGATGTTGCTGACGTTCCAATTGCCGTAGATTTTGTACTGCGTGTTGCCTGCGGCTGTGACCGTGCGCACCACGCTGAAACCGCTCCACTGGGCGGCGGACTGGGCCGACGCGGACGAAGCGATGAGCACTGTGGCTCCCAGAACTGCGAAAGTCTTCATTTTTTGATATCTCCCTTTTTCTTAAAACAAACTGGCTTTCAGTTGTCTGGATTCCACGAGAGAAGCCAACAACACCTTTTGAATCCCTCAAACGCCGATCCGCAATCGTTCAGATTTAGGACTGACCTTTTCGAGACTCCCTGTCGCATCACTGGCCTGCCGCGCACACTGCTCGGCGCCGATGCACTCCCAATATGACACGGTCCGGCGACTCGTCAAATCGCAGACGCACTTTTGCAACACTTTTTGTGAAGGAAACTTATGACGACGAATCGCGGCTGAGGCGCTGGTAATGCTCCCTTTCTCCGCGTCCGCGTAAAGGATAGTCCTTTCGGAGCGGGTGAGCGGGGTAGTCCTTCCACATCAGGATGCGCCGTAAATCGGGGTGCCCACGGAACCGAATGCCAAACATGTCGAACACCTCGCGCTCCGCCCACTCGGCAGCGGGCCACAAATCAGCCGCAGAATCCACATAGAGCGCAGGGTCGTCCACGACGCCCGTTGTGTCGAGTGATGGCGACACATGGGTCTTCACGCGCAGGCGCGTGTTCGTGCGCAGGCTCACCAAGTGGTACACGACCGCAAACCGCCCGGGCTGCGGCGCCGGGTAGCCGAGGTAATCCACCCCGCCCACATCGAGCAGCATGCTGTAGTCGCAGGATGGATCGTCCCGGAGGAACCGCAGCACATCATGCACGTTTGCAGCGGGAACCGTTACTGTGACCTGCCCACGGAACGCGGTCGCCTGCATCTTCACGGCGGAGAACGCTGCCTTCAGAGGCGCGAGCGCGGGGTGGCTCGGCGCGGCATCGGCGGTCTGGTTCATCCCCCAATCGTACGGCAGAACGCCCGTCCGCGGACTCAGTGGCGGAAGTGCCGCGACCCCGACAGCAGGCAGGTGACACCGCGTTCCGTACAGAGCGCAGCGGTATCAGCATCGCGCTTGGATCCGCCCGGGTGCACGATGCAGCGGACACCCGCATCGATCAGCCGTGCAGGACCATCAGCAAAGGGGAAGAACGCATCGCTTCCAGCCACGGGGATGCTGCCGCCCGCAGCGGCGAGCGCACCCTTCGCCTTCTCTGCCGCGATCCCGCAGCTCGCAAGCCTGTCCATCTGCCCTGCACCGGAGCCCCAAAGGCTGCCGCCGCCGCAGATGCACACGGCGTTCGACTTCAGGTGCTTGGCGACCGTCAGCGCGAGCGCCGCATCGGACAGCACCGCTGCCGATGGAACGGGACCCGCCACATGCTCAAAGTTGGTCGCCACGATCGGAAGCGTGTCGCGTTCCTGCACCAGCACGCCGCCAGGCACGGACCGAAGCGAGTGCGGGCGGTCCACTCGGTGGCGGAGCGAGCCGAGCGCGATGAGCCGCACATTCTTCCAGCGCTGCGCCAGACGATCGAACGCCGCGGGCGCGAACGAATCCGCAATCACCACTTCCAGGAAGCGATCGCCGTCCGTCATCGCTTCGGCTGCCGCGAGATCCACTTCGCCGCTGCATGCCACGATGCCGCCGAAGGCAGCCACGGGATCGCCAGCGAGTGCGGCGAGGAACGTCGCGCGCGCATCCGCGCCGATCGCGGCGCCGCACGGATTCGTGTGCTTGATGATCGCGCACGCAGCCGCAGCGGACGGGAGATCCACAAGGTCCTGCACCAACTCCAGCGCGGCGCTCGCATCGAGCAGATTGTTGTACGAGAGCGCCTTCCCATGCAGCAGTGGAGCGCCCACCACCGACGGTTCGCGCGAACCAGGCACCACATACGCCGCCGCGCCCTGATGTGGATTCTCGCCGTAGCGAAGCTCGCCCGCCTTCGCCAGCGTGATCGTCATGACATGCGGGAAGTCGCGGCTCGCGCGCCCATCGAACCAACTGCTGATCGCCGCGTCGTAGGCGGCCGTGCGCGCGAACGCGGCGGACGCAAGTTCGCGTCGCAGCGCTCCCGTCGTGCTGCCCTGATGGTTCGTCAGATCGGTGCAGATGCGGTCGTACTGGCTCGGGTCGGTCACCACGCAGACGTGCTCAAAGTTCTTGGCGGCAGACCGAATCATGCTCGGACCGCCGATGTCGATGTTCTCGATCGCCTCTTCGTCGCGCACCCCGTCGCGGCGGATCGTCGACTCAAACGGATAGAGGTTCACGCACACGAGGTCGATCGGCGCAATCCCGTGCTCCGCCATCGCGGCCACATGCGCCGGCTTGTCGCGCCGCCCAAGCAGTCCGCCGTGAACGCGCGGGTGCAGCGTCTTGACGCGCCCGTCGAGCATCTCGGGGAACCCCGTCAGCTGTTCGATCGGCACCACGGGAATCCCTTGCGCCGCAAGCGCGGACGCGGTGCCGCCGGTGGAAACGATCTCCACGCCGTGGTCGACGAGCGTTCGTGCAAATCCAACGAGGTCGCGCTTGTCGCTGACGGAGATCAGCGCGCGCCGCACACGAACGAGATCGCTCATGGTTCGGTGGGTTCCGACTCGGGGTCGGCGTCGGGCGCGGTCGATGCGTCATCGGGCTGCGCACCCGCGGCAGCAGCGGCGGGCGCCGCAGCTTTCATCGCTGTGGCGCTCGGCGCGGGCGCAGATGCACGCTTCAGCTGCGCGCAGCGCTGCAGCAGACCAGTCGATGACAGCAGATAGAGATCGGGGTGATCGCCGCTTGTGACTGCGATGTCGACCGCATCGGGAAAGCGTGCGGTCGCCGACATCTTTCCGCTGACCGAACTGATGGTGGTCGCGGTGCGTGTCGGCGCGTCCCACAGCATGAAGTCGTCGTCGATCATGCAGATCGGTTCGCCAGCCACGGAAGACCGCCACACCACACGCCCATCGCGCAGCGTCATGTCTGTCGTCGTGTCGGGCAGACTCTCAAGCGCCACAAGATCGCCGCCCTCGGTGCGAGTCAGCACAAGACCGCCGCCCGCGAACAGGCGATCGCGCAGTTCGTCCATCGACTTCCATCGCCACCGCACCTTGCCAGAGCCGATGTCCATCGCATACACCGAGTGATCGCTGCAGCGCGCATACACGCTCACGGGATCCGACGCGAGAGTGCCGGCAACACCAGCACCAACATCGTGCCGCCACATCGACTCTCCGCGAGTGGCAGAGAACACGGCAACCTCGCCGCCGCTGCCGCCCACCGCAACGCCATCGCCAAGCAGCAGAGGTTGACCCACAACCGTACCGCGTACTCCGTTGAGATGCATGAGCGCGCCAATGCTCAGTTGCTGCCACGCCACTTGTCCAGCCTTTGATCCAAAGATCGCGTAGTCGCCAACCACCACCGCAGGAGTCATCGGGAGGCGGGTGATCGTGTGCCGTGCAGCTAAACGCCCCGTCGTGAAATCGGCGGCAAGGATGCCGCTGTCGAGGCAGACAACGACCTCGTCACGCTTCGGTTGCTGCGCACGGGCCACGGAAAGCACCCGATCCGACGGCTCGCCGATGCGGTCGCGCCACACGGTTCGTCCGTCGCGCACGAGCACACGGGCTACACCCGGCCCCGAATCCAGAACGAACACGCTGTCGCCGCTGGGATCTGTTGTCTGAAGGCTCTTCGCTGTCGTTCCCCGTCCAATCCTGGCGCCCGCCTGCCAAACTGTTGTCAGCCCGAGGCTCTTGAGCGAAGCGGGATCCGCAATGAACACGCCATCCGTGGGAGCGGCGGGGGGGGCGTTCGACGGAGCCGCTGCCCCAACGCCCATGAACGCAAGCGCAACTGTCCACGCTGCGGCGACACCGAAACAGATCGGCATGTGGCGCGCTCGCAACGAACTCGGGATCGATCGGGGGTGCTCCATATATGTTTGGGGAATCCCAAAGGGGTGGAACTCGGCAGAATAGCCAAAGCATGAGACGAGAGCGCCGAACCAGAGCGTTCAGCCAGGACCGCGATCCAAAGGCTCCAAAAAGGACTCAGCCGCGCCCTTTTCAGGTTCGCGGCTGGTCCCCCTTTTCTCACTCCCAATCCTGCACAGCTGGGCTTTCAACAACATCCCTTGAAACTGCCTCGAGGATTCCGAGGTCCCTTTTCCCTGATCCTCAAAGTGTCTGGTTCCGTTTGTTCGAAGGCCCTTTTTTCCAACGAACACCCATCACCATCCCAGCTGCTTGTCATTGAATAAGGAGGTCCCTACTCCTCCCTAGTCAACGGGTGAAATGTAACGCTCCGCCGGGCAATTGCAAGTTGAGGCGTCAAAAATGTTCAAGATCCCGAAGTTTGTGCGGGTGCTCCCATGGCAAAATGCGCAGTCAGGAGCCGCAACTGCCCACATCAGCACCGCAATCGCAGCGCCCCCCAAGCCGAATCACGCGCCCCGAGCGGGGGCTCCGTGCCATCATCGTGCTGTTCACAGCGCTCCTGTGCTGCGCAGATGCCCGTGCGCAGGCCGCGCCGCGAGCACAGAAACCCTGGTGGGAAAGAACTGCAACAAGCACGCACGCTGGCAGCACGCACCAACTGCGGGGCGATCTGTCGGCGGACAACCTCGCCGAGTCATCGCGTGCAGTCGATGCGCAGTGGCAGCAGATCGATGCGCTGCTCGGTTCACTGCGACCCCGATCGCGCACCGTACAGCAGGTGCTCGTCTTCGCGGCGTTCGACGATCTCGCCGACACGCTGCGCTCGCAGTTCGCGGTCGACCCGCCCGGTCATGCGTTCGCGTTCTTCTCCCCGCTCGGGCAAGGCGTCGCGATCTGCACGGAAGATGTCGCTCCGCCGCAGGCGATCCGCGGCCTCGCGGCTGCGCTCACCGCCGAGTATCTGCGACTCTGCTGCGGCGGCGATGTGCCGCCCGCGATCGAGTGCGGTCTCCTGGATCTTGTCGCGCGCGCAGACCCGCGCGGCAGCGGCACTGGCGCCGCTGGGATCGCCGCCGTGCAGGCTGCACTCAAGGACAAGTCCGCGCTCTCGCTGTTCGATCTGCTTGTGAAGGACCGCAAGGAGTGGGACGAAGCCTGCGCCAGCAGCGACAACGGCGCGCTGCAAGAGCAGGCGGCATCGCTTGTGCGGTTCATGCTGTCGGGCAAAGGCGGCATGAAGGCGGGCGCGTTCACCCAGTTCCTGCGCGACATCTCCTACGGCGCCACCGCATGGAGCGCGTTCGCGCGCGTCTACGGCATCGCGTCCGACCGCGACTGGAGCGAGTTTGACAAGCGCTGGCGCGACTTCGCGCAGAAGGAACAGCCCAGCGCAAACGAGACGCTGCGTGAACGGCTCGCGTTTCTTGCCGAGGGATCGCTGCTGCTCGAGCGCGAGGGAACGCCCCCGAGCAGCTTCGCGGAACTCTCGCAGTCGCTGACCGACCGCGCGTTCATCTGGCCCAAGCGTTGGCGACCGGGGTTCTCCACTGTTCGCGCCACCGATGCGTCGTCGTTTCGCCCAGTCGACTCGCCCGCGCGCAAGGGTGGATCGGCCAAGCAGCCCGAGTTCACATGGACCGCGCCCGCCCCGCCCGCCGCAGCACCCGCGGCGCCGAGCGGCGCGCCTCCAGCGCCGCTCTCTGCGCCGCAGCCCGCGACCATTTCAAGCAGCGACCCACCCGGACGCGCTCTTCAGATCCGCTGGCTCAAGACGCGCGTGCAGCCTGAAGCGCCGTGGGTGTGGGATCTCGTTCCTGCGAAGTGACGCACAGCGGCGTACATTCGCACCCAATGGCGCAGGGAACCACCTCCCCAAGCAGCGCACTCCGCGCACGAATGGAACGCGGCTGCATCGTCGTGCCAGGCGCCTTCAACGCGCTCGTCGCACGCGCCGTCGCGCACGCGGGCTTCGAAGCGTGCTACGTCTCCGGCGCCGCCACTGCCAACTGCAGCGGCTTCCCGGACATCGGACTCCTCTCACTCACCGAAGTCTGCCGCACCATCCGCGAGATCGCCGACGCAAGCGGATTGCCCGTGATCGCAGATGCCGACACGGGCTTCGGCGAAGTCGAATGCGCCGTGCGCGCCATGATCGAATACGAGCGCGCGGGCGCAGCCGCACTGCACATCGAAGACCAAGTCTTCCCCAAGCGCTGCGGTCACCTCGACGGCAAGGAACTCATCTCTGCGCAAGCCATGGCGGACAAGATCGCCGCCATGAGCACTCGCCGACTCTCGCGCGATTTCATCCTCATCGCGCGCACCGACGCACGCGCCGTCGAAGGCATCGACGGCACCGTCCGCCGCGCCAACATCTACCGCGAAGCGGGCGCCGACATGATCTTCCCCGAAGGCCTCGCAAACGCAGGCGAGTTCGCGCAGTTCGTGAAGGCGTCGCCCGGCTGGTCGCTCGCGAACATGACCGAGTTCGGCAAGACCGATCACATCAGCGCAGCGCAGTTCGCGGCGATGGGATACGCGGCGGTCATCTACCC
>Ga0194120_10008176_pt1 | contig 13950 bp, 13 predicted proteins | sample TA2MahCa65mmetaG_FD_148642 | JGI IMG/M metagenome (GOLD analysis project Ga0194120, IMG submission 148642) | Freshwater microbial communities from Lake Tanganyika, Tanzania - TA2015019 Mahale Deep Cast 65m | ecosystem: Environmental > Aquatic > Freshwater > Lake | place: Tanzania: Lake... | reverse complement strand
GGGACAAGTGGGAACCCTATAACATTCAGGGGTGTGGGGAATGTCTATATCCGCATGAACAATAACCAGCGTGGCCCGATGATCGGTTGCCAGAACCGCAGCTACATCATTTGGGACAACTTCCAGATTGATGACTATTACGGAGGAAGCACGTCCGATACTGGCCCTGTTGTTTTTAATGCCGCCACATACTGTCAGGTAATTAACAGCAATATCAAAGGGCATCCAGGCTCTTATTATTGGGGGTATCCTACTTATGTGCAAAACTACAATGGAGTTAGAATTGAGTATGGTAATAATAATACAGTGAAGAACAACAAAATATATGACTTTCTGCCAGACCAAAACGAAGCTGGAATAATGCTCTATGATAGTAACGATAATATCATGGAGAATAACGAGATTTATAATTGTGGGGACGGTATTTTTGTAAAGGGGGGGACGGTAAGGCAAGACGGCAATATCATACGGTATAATTATATTTATAATTGTGTTGCACAGGGAATTTTTCATGGTATGGGAAACAGATATGGAAAGACATATCAAAACATCGTTATAAACTCAGGAAAAGGTATCACAATTCGGGGAAATGTTGATGATTCATACGTTGTAAATAATACTGTAGTAAACAATCCTGTCCAATTTATGTTTCAAGGCTTTGATTCTGGTAATGTTACAACTGTAGCAAACAACATCACTTTTGGTGGGAACAATGCTTACCATTCGTGGGACGGTGCTACCCCAACTGGTTCTACGGTAAATCGCAATAACTTTTATAATATTAGTAGCACTTTTGCTTATATGGCAGACGGCAGTTATTCTCTTGCAACTTGGAGGTCAACTTTCGGTTATGATGTAAACAGCATCACGGATAACCCTCAGTTTGTTGGTGGTTCTGGAGTGGCGGCCTATAAACTTCAATCAGGTTCTCCTGCAAGAACTCTTGGACGTACCATAACAGCGATTCATGGAAGCTCAGGACAAACGATTCCAGCAGGGGCTTACATTACAGGAAATGAAGTAATTGGGCTTGTTTCTGGAGCTCCCTCAGATACTACTCCACCATCGACACCCACAAATCTCACAGCTACTGCCGTTTCTTCTTCACAGATCAACCTTTCCTGGACTGCTTCAACGGATAATGTGGGGGTGTCTGGTTACAGGATATATCGCTGCCAGGGGACTTCCTGCACTGCAGACACACAGATTGCAACTTCAAGCACCAATTCCTATCAGGATACCGGCCTTGCCGCCAGCACAACATATCGTTACCGCCTCCGAGCCTACGACGCGGCAGGCAATTTAAGTTCTTATTCTTCTACTGCTTCGGCGACGACTCAAGATACTACTCCTCCAGGGGCACCAATATGGGGTCCGAATCCAATCCAAAGGGTTGATTAATTAGAGTCTGTTTATAAATGCAGTTTTTGTGTCATGCCGGACTTGATCCGGCATCCAGAAGGTCTTGAAATTACTGGATTCCGGCCTTCGCCGGAATGACGACCTATTGAGAAATCTTTAGTTTATGGACAGACTCTAATTACCTAAAAAATGGCAAATCTTCGATTCTCCATTATTATCCCAACATACAACCGAGCCAAGTATGTAGAGAAAGCAATTGGGTCCGTAATGGGCCAAATGCTTCCAGGAGACGAGCTTATTGTTGTCGATGATGGTTCCGAGGATGAAACCCCGAGAATACTAGGTAATTTTGGAGACCGGATCACAGTAATCCAAGGAAACCGCAGAGGGTTTGGAAAAGCACGCAACCTCGGAATCGAGAGGGCTAGTAACGAACTTGTGGCTTTCCTGGATGACGACGACATCTGGTTTCCTAATAAACTTGAAATTCAGCGAACCTTTATGGAGCGACAAACTGATATTCTTTTTTGCTTTACTAATTTCGCAGTAGAATTTCCTGATGGTACGGTTCAACTGCGATTTTTAGACCAGTGATAACGGGATTTTAAAACATATGAAAAAACCTTTGGGCCCGGTTTCAAGTATTCCTCCATTGCTCAACCTCCCCCTGGGATTTCTGATTTCATGGTTTATGTAGGTGATCTCTACAGACTTCAGATTACGGGTTTTTACGTGTTGACAGATACCCTTGTGGTTCGCCGTCAGGAAGCTGGAGGTGAGCTACATTTTTCAGAAGATTTTAAAACCTATACAGACATTGAATACTTTTATCGTCTCTCAAGAAAGGGAAATGGAGCCCTGCTTGATATAGAACAGTCCGTCAGCTTGATCACCCTCATGGGAGATTATCGCAATGCGAAATTGTAGATAAAATTGATGCACGAATTACTCTGATACGACGAATCTGGGATGCTGACAGGAAGTTTCTTTCTCGCTACTCTGATCTCTATCGCCACACTCTGGACGATCTCCTTAGCCGCAAAGCAGTCTACTGCTTTCACAGGGGGAAAATCGATTGGCCAGGAAGACCCTTGTTGAAATCTATTCACCGCCGTTACTTCTCAGAATGCTATCCAGATTCCCTGCATCGCTAACCATACAAAGCTTCAAAATATATCGAAAAATAAAAAATGTATTTTTAATATCGTTAAATCGATGGAAAAAGTATTGAGGAATAATAATGCTGTTATTCTCACAATCGGTCCATGGTATGAAAAACCCTGGTGATGGAATAACATCAATCAAAGAGATTGCGAATTGTTTTATGTGCGAATAGAGACAAGAGAAAACAGAAAGGAACCGCAATTATCTTTAAGCCATGCTCCGAGGCTAATTCTTAAAATCATTGCTGCCTTGAGGAAACACAAACCTTTATATATAATCACCTTTGAAGCTGGCTGGGCTTCCTTCTTGGTTTCGACATTACAAACGATCGGAATTATGAGACATATAAAACATGTAATTAGCGACTAGGTAAACCCCCGGCTATGCCGGGAGACTCGCAGCGTTTGACATTTTCGGGAATATAAGAAAAGCCTCCCTTTGTGAACCGCTCAAGGCTACAGAAAAGGAGGCTTTGAATGGAACGCTATGAAAGTCTACAGCATACACAATGGGAATGCAAGTTTTGGCAAAGCCTCGACCATCCTTGAGTTGAGGGTGCAGAGGGCGCGTTGGGGTCGGCAGAGGCGATTATCAACCAATCGAACAGAACAATTTAAACTAAAACTGGACACGAAGTGACAAGGCTTGTGCTAACAAATTACAATCTCACTTTGGAACATTTATTCAGAAAATCACCAGGTTCATTACCAAAAGTCACTCCAATTAGGAAAAGCTGCCATTGATGAAACCTAGAGTATTTTATTACGTGCCAGAATCACGCGATGTTCCTGCTGGGGGTATTCTTACACTTTTGAGCCACGTTTCTGCTCTTAATTCGTTGGGCTGTGAAGCATACGCAGTATCGGAGCGAGAGATAACTCTCTCTTGGTCAGACTTGACATTCCCTCAGCGTGCCCTCGCCCACGTACATGAAGAGCTTAGTCCCGAGGACATTGTTGTAGTTCCTGAAGGTTCATTAAAAGTTCGCCAACGTTATTTTGCTACTGCCAAGAGGGCTATCGTCATTGCGCTCAGCTACAGGTATATGCCGGCGAAGCTACTGAAGACGTCGAACTTTGCAGGGCTAGGTTTTTCACATATCATTACTTCAGGGCAGTTTACAATGGAACTAGTAAAAAGCAAACCATATTATGCCAACCTCCCAATCAATATTGTGCGGGAATCAATTGATTCTTGTTCGCACCTATTCTACCCAGACCCAGAGCACCAGAACGTCAACTCAGTGCTCATACTCGCCAATAAGAATGTTTTACAGGCATACGCGTTGCATGCAGGCCTGAGGCTGATGAGAGTTAAAAGAAGGATACCATACGTTCCAGTAAGACTTGTTTCGGATCTTGCGCAAGATGTCTTTGCTGCGGTCATGCGGGCCTCGGAGATTGTGGTTGTGCCATATACTAAAGAGGGATTCGGGCGAGTGCCCCTGGAGGCGATGTTGGCACACTGTGCAGTAGTTACCTATCGCACATCTGGGCCTGACTATCTGGTCGACGGTGAGAACGCACTAGTTGCGCCTGATAATAATGCTGTCACCATTTTAAAACATGTATGTCGACTCATGAAGGATCAGACACTAAAACAAAGCCTGAAGCATGGTGGACTCTTGACTGCGAGAAAGTATTCTCAACGAAGTCAAAATGAAGATCTTTCTAAATTATTTGGTCCTCTTGGGTGCATGGGTTGACCTAAAAAAAATGACATAACAACTATAGCCACTGTAAACTAAATCTTGTCAATATTTTTCAAACACTATCAAACATATTTTTATGAGTAAAAAGTCTGTTATTCTCACAATTGGTCCGTGGCATGATAAACCATGGTGGTGGAGTCATATTAAGGATTCAATAGGTGGGTGCAATATCGAATACATTAGGATAACTACAACTGGAAATAAAAAGGAGGGAGAGTTAATGCTCAGACATCTCTTCCGTTTATCGATAAAAATAATTAGAGCATTAAAAAGGCATAAGCCAGGTTATGTATTCACCTTTGAATGTGGTGTAGCCTCCTTTATCGTCGCCGCACTGCAGAGGGTTGGTTTTATGACCTCGATGAAGCACATAATCCTTCAGTTCATCATGCGGGAGAAGGAACCCACATTACGATCGAAGTTGAAATACCTTTTCATGCGCTTGATTTTATCTTCTATAGATACCGCCGTGTGTTCCTCTATGACCGAAGTCGTGTATTATCCGGAAGTATTTAGATGGAACACGGATAAAACAATTTTTGTACATTGTTATTTCGACCCTAAATACCTAAATATAACTCATGATAGAGGCGGTGACTTCATTCTAACTGCTGGGAGGACATTCAGGGATTATGATACTTTTTTTAAAGCTGTAAATGATATTGGAAACGAGGTTGTCGTAGTAGCTTCACCGTGGAATATTAATAACATTAACATACCGAAGAATGTATCTATTAAATATGATATTCCATTGGGAGAATTAACGGAACTTATGCGAAAGAGTACTGTTGTAGTCGTTCCATTAGAAGACAGGAAAATATCTACAGGGCAGAGTATATTTCTTCAGGCGATGGCAATGGGGAAAGCTGTTGTGGTTACCAAAACTGCCGGAACGGTAGATTATATAAATCATCTCGAAAATGGTTTGCTTGTGCCACCAGGTGACAACCAGCAAATGTGTGAAGCCATAAAGTTTCTACTGGAAAACGAAAAAGAGAGAATCAATATTGGCAAAAATGCCCATAAATGGGTGATTAAATATTGCCTTCCCCATCACTACTTTGGTAAGGTAAGACAAATTGTATTAGAAGAAGGATTGAGGAAACAAGAGACAAGTTAGTCATTTTTTAAGTTTTCCGGGTAATGCGTGTACAGGGAGACACGCTAATATTTGATAACTGAGGGAAAAAGGCATGGATGATAATATGCTACGATTTTGGCATTTCGATTATACAATCAAACTCTGCACAAAGAGAAAGCAATTGGGTCCGTAATGCCTAACAAAATTTTACAGAGAATTTTATTGCCTGGGGAGGTGGAAGCAATATTGCTTCGTTTTCAAAATGGCGATCGAGTTATGGTCAAGATGCCGATTCTATCTAGGGCGTTGATCCTCTTTTTGTCAATCCAGCAGGTCATGACCTTGGACTACAGTCAGCCCCCCCACTCGCACTCTTGAACGAACCATAACAGCGATTCATGGAAGTTCAGGACAAACGATTCCAGCAGGGGCTTACATTACGGGGAATGAAGTGATTGGGCCAAATCTTTCAACGTCTACGGGATTGGGTCAGTTTGAAGTTTCAGAGTTTATGAAAATATCGCATGGGTAGGTCTTGATAAGGCAATAAAAACTGATTTGAAATGGCTTCCTGATGAGTTTCTTGAGTACCAAAAATAAGATGCCTGACGGACAGGTTAGCACAAAGCGAGGTCAGACTGCTAATGCTCTGCCGGGGTTCATGACTTTTTCAGCTATGTGGGTTCAGGTTTTGTTCAAACCCGTCGGTTACTTGTACATGACGTTGCATGATTTTATGTTGCGCGGAGGGAGAATAGTTAATTGGCTAATCAGGGATCACTTTCTATTCTTTGCACTGGCGATCATGGGAACTGTATTTCTTGTGCCCCGGTATTTTGTCATTGCCGAATACTTCGTGGAGAAATATGTTCTGAACCTCGCGGTTCCTCGGGTGGATACCTCGGGCTTTCCGTACATACCGAATCTGCTCATACCGCTGTTTATTCTGTTTTTCATCACCTACTTTTTGAGCCCCCGATACCGTCTAACCATTCTCCTGATCCTGGCGCTACCGTTGGCCATTCTTGCCGAAGGCAGTTTTGATGTCCCTTCCGCGGTCGTTTATCTGATCTTTCTCGCAGCAGTTTTTCTCGTAATAAAGCTTCCGATCCGGAGAGTGGTCAAGCTCATCTTTATTTGTTCTGCAGCAGTGCTTCTCCTGTATCTATCAAGAAACTGGCCGTTTTTGGCTGGAATGTCTATCGGTGGAATTGCCGCATTCCAGGCCGCCCTGATCCCAATGCTCTGGTATTCAGTCTATGAGGAGCTTCCGCCGAAACGCACGATGAACCCCTGGAAATTCCTGTTGTACCACTACGCTCGAATCTTCGGATCGCCTGTGCTCACATACAAGGACGCTTTTTCGCCAGTAGATTCTCTTTCAAAGGTCAGGTTCGAAGGCATAAAAGCCATTTATGTTGCTCTATTGGCAAGCCTGCTCGGGTGGGCAATTGCTAACATCACAGACCCGATCGACGAAGCAAGTCTGCAGGGTCTGCCGCTACTCGCATATTCTTATGGACAATATGTAGTGAGGTATTGTCGGATATGGGTTATGTTTAACTTGTTTATCGGTTGCGCGCGCCTTTTCGGCATACCGGTCAGAGACAACTTCAATTACTGGCTCCTGGCCAGGACGCCAAATGAGCACTGGCGGCGATGGAATATTTTGCTAAGAGAATGGGTCATCACGTTCATTTTTTTCCCCATCATGCGGGCAAAGAAATGGGTCTTTATTGCCATAATGGCGTCTCTTATGGTTTCAGGAATCCTGCACCTCATTCCGAGGTTTTTTGACCAGGAGATACCATGGTTTCCCATCGGTAGCTCACTTTCGTACTGGTTTCTGAATGGCCTGGCCATCTATGCGGTGGTCAAGTTTCCAACGCTGTTTCCTGGAACAATGCAAAAACTGAAAATACGATCAAGCAAGGTATGGTCAGTGATCGGCATTCTTTTGACTTCCGCATTTTACGGCATCCTCCACCAGGGCGCCAGCTACCGAAACCTGACAGAGGTAGGCAATTATCTTGCGCGCCTGTTCACGTTCTGAAGGTTGATATATAGGTTTATTGGGTTACTTGGGTTCATTGTGTTGGGAAAGAGTAGTGGAAGGGGTATTGGGGTCACATCTTCAACCTCCCTCACCCGTTGACTCAATTTTTGAGTCAACTTTCCCTCCCCACTCGAATCCCGCTCCTCGGTTACAAATGACAGGGGACAGAAGGGGAGGGCGCGGGATTGGGCAAAAAGAGAATCCAATCTCAGCCACGAACCGTTTTACCTTGAAATTTAATACCAACCCAAGCAAGCTTTCCTACCCTCGACACCCGCCAACTCAATTATTGAGTCAACTTCTTGAGTATGCCCGAGATTTTAGATCCTGAAGAAATCCTATCAAGACTTTTTGGGTCTGTGTCAAGGGCGAGAATCCTTTCCCCGTTAGAAAATATTCATTATTGACAAGGTATTTGTTTGATATCCTCATTCAAACTGAGCAAGTACTGAAAGTAGTAGACTTTCTAACAGGGTGAACTTTTTTCTTTCCCATACAGGCAGGACTTTTTACCAAATGAGTAAGATAATGGAATAGTAAAAGATTGGAGAAGAGGGATCGCATATTTTAGCATCAGGATTAAAGGGGAAAGGTTAAGGAACTTTTTGGAAACCCATTCCAACGTGGATAAAATGCTCATCATCGGTCAGTATTGACTTTATACCAAATTCTTTCATTACAACCATTGATGTTAGGTCTGTAAAGGAAATCATCGGTTTGTCAATGAAACGAAACTGTAATTCTTTTGCCTTAGAAAATATTTCCGGAGAAATCCATTCCAGGTTCAAATAACCCTTGCGGATAGCTTCGTCAAGTGATCGCATGACATGGTCCAATAAACCAGAGGCTAATCGACGGAAAAGTAAAGTGTATGTTTCATCTAATACATAATCGCTGGTGTAGATTGTTCCACTTTGTAAGCGCTATTTGCGATAAAAACGGTCAACCTCAATATGTCTGGGCTCCCGCTTATTATGGAGCACAACCCAACCCCAAGTATCAATAAAAAGCCTCTCTTTCATTTGGCATAGAGCTCGCAGTCAATTACTTTCGAAAAAGGCTCTACATCTACGATTCCTATAAGCCTCAGGATAGGATCTTTTTGGGGAGTGGGAGCCATTTTTTGAGATGGCTTCTTATGGCGTTTTTTAATTATAAATTCTACAAAATCCGAGATTTCGAGGATTTCTATATCGGATACCCTTTCGAGATCCTTTAGAAGTCTATCTTTTGTCTTTGTGATATGGCGAATTGGTTCCATTGAAAATCTCCCACTCTTTTAAGATTTAAACTATTATAGCAAATTGACAGGGGAATGTAAATCAAACTTTAAAACCTTCCGATCACCGTCAACGCTGATTCAATTTTTGAGAAAGGACTGTGGGGTCAGGCCGCAACTTTCAAGACAATGTGGAGTGGACTCCCCTGTCCGTAATTAAGTTATTTAAAAACCCAAAAGAGATTCTGCTTTAGCGTTGTTCCACGGATTCGGACTCCGGCTCCGTGAACCTGCAGGACTCCTACTCAACCTCCATCCACGTTGACTCAATATTTGAGTCAACTTTACCCCGGCTGCAGAAGGTCACGTCTTAGTGAAGGAACGCCCCGACACTTCGGCATTCAGTCACGGGCTTCGCCCGTGGATGAAACCGGCAGCGTTTGGCCGGGATGTCGCCCCACTTGGCCTTGGAAAATGGGGCATGGGCTATGCCCGTGGGGCTCCATTGAGTTGCTTGGGTCTATTGTGTTGAATAAGTCCTCTTCCATTCCAAATACGATTGCTGAGATTTTCTCCCGGACCATGCGAGAGCACCCGGACAACCCGGCGCTGATTACGCCCCAGTGGACGTGGACGTATTTCCAATTGGGTCAGCTTGTAAGATCAGGAATGGACCTTCTGCAAAGTTACCTGGCGACCCCTGAATGCCGGATGGCTATCGTCGGCAACAACCACCCCGCCTATGTTGTCGGCTATTTTGCTTCGCAATGCCTTGGAAAGCCGACAGTCGAGGTAAGACCTCTGGAAAAGCTGGACCGCCAGCTCGAGATTATTGAAAGAACCAATGCAGCATTTGTTTTAACGGATGTCCCCGCGTTGGAAAACACTCTAAAAGGCAGAGTCCCGGCCATGTCCTTTGCGGCATTCCTTCAATCCTGTCAGGAGGCCGTAGAGAAAGGAGATCTCAGATTTGAGAACATCACATGGCCTGGGACTGCTTTGTCGGAAGCCTCGATCATTTACACTTCCGGAACCACAGGATCTCCCAAAGGAGTGATACTGACACAGGGGAACTTCTGTTTCATCGTGAACGCCGTTGTCGATTATCTAAGGCTTACGGCTAAGGACCGGTACGCCTTGATTCTTCCTTTAAACCACACTTATGGAAAAACGGTGCTTTTGACGTCAATAAGAGTTGGCGCATCTATCGTGATGCTTGATAATTTTAACCGTGTCCAGGAATTTGTAAAGGCCTTATCCGAGAACCAGTGTACTATTTTCAGTGGTGTTCCTTATCATATTCATGTCATTTTGAAGTGGTGCAACTTGTCAAGTTATGATTTGTCCTCACTGAGAATCTTGACCTTCTCCGCCAATAAGCTGCCTTCAAGTACCATCGATCAGCTAACAAAAGTCCTGCCCCATGCGAAGATATTTTCCATGTATGGTCTCACGGAATCAACCACCCGTGTCTGTTTCGTGCCTCCTGACGTTCTCATGAGAAAGAAGGAATCATGCGGCAGGCCCCTGCGCGGCGTCGAGGTAAAAATCATCGACCAACATGGGAATCCATTACCACCGGAAAAAAGTGGGGAAGTGGTTTTACGGGGACCGAATGTGATGAAAGGGTACTTCGGGGATCCGGAATTAACCTCGGCAACCCTGATCGATGGATGGTTGAGGACAGGGGATCTGGGGTATCTCGACGAAGAGGGTTTTTTGTACCTGGTGGGGCGGGAAAAAGAGATCATCAAGTGTGCAGGAGAGAGGATCAGCCCGGCGGAGATCGAAGAGGTTTTGCTGTGCCATCCCAAAGTTGCCGAAGCCGCTGTGACCGGGAGCCCGGATTCGACCTTAGGTGAGATTGTCCATGCTTTCATTGTGCCCAAAGGAAATTCCCTGGAAGAAGGGGAGTTAAAGACTTATTGTGCTAAACTTCTCTCTCATCATAAATTACCCCGCCGTTATACGTTTGTTGAGGAGCTTCCCAAAACTCCCACAGGCAAAGTCAAAAAACATTTATTGAAGAGTCCATAATACCACCGGTCCGGTCTGGATCGACTCGTGCCGAGAGGGTATCCTTAAACCATGAAAATACCTGGGGTGTTTCGGTAAAGGTTACGGTTACGAAGCCCGATTCGTTTAGGGGCAAAGGGTTACGTAAACTTCTTAAACCGAAGGACGTAACCGTCTGACGATAGGGCATCGTTACCCTGACCGTTTGACGAAATCTATTTTCTGACTAAAGGAAGGTAATTCGATGACAGATATGGAAAAGAGGCTAAGGCAATTTTTAAAAGAGAGGTTCGGCGGTTATCGGGATGAGATAGGCGCTGCCGAACCCCTAGACGGAGTAGTTGATTCGCTGGGGTTGTTTGAGCTTGTTGCTTTTATCGAGGAGGATTTTTCGGTTTCGATACCTAACGAAGAATTCTCACCCCAGCTTTTCTCAAGCATCGAAAAAATTCTGCAGGTGATAGACGAATTCCATGTCACCTCACAGTAGGGCAGGCCACCGCGCCTTCCTGACAGGTCGGCACAGTGACCGATCCTACCAATACAAACGCAATTATTTCTTTGTCACAAGGCCCCCTCTCTCCCTGTCCACACCGAAACAAGGTGGGGGTGACTTCAGTCGCTCCTATTTGGGGAGGCGTGCATGAATGCAGGGATCTCCCAATCTGACCCGCCTGACTCAATTTTTGAGTTAACTTTCTAAGATGCCTGCTCCTTTAGATCCCGAGGAGATTCTAACCAGACTATTTGGCTCTGTCTCCAGGGCAAGAATCCTTGACCTTCTGGTTTCCCATGCAGGGAGGGTTTTTTATCAAAGAGAGATTATGTTTGAAACGGGTCTCTCCTTACATCCGGCACAACGAGAGCTCCAGAATCTTTTTGATCTGGGGATCATTAAGAGGCGAGAAACGGTTGATAAGGTCTTCTATGAAATCGATTCCAGTTCCCCTTTTTTCAAACCTCTTTATGAGATTTGCGAATTCGCACAAAAACACAAAGTGGAGCCAAAAGAAGGTAGCGTCTGAATGTTATCTGTCAGCGTAAAAGGCCACGCCTATGTGCAAAAACGCTGGGCACTTCGATGCGAGGGCAACGAAACCTGAGACCCTCGTTCGACTGTGCTCACGCCGAAGCCCAGTCTCGGTGAAAATGGAGGTGGCGGATAATCCCGCCTTGGCGGGACGGCCGATCGGATTGTTAAAACCTAAATTGAGCGATTCTTTTTGAACACCTCTTTAGCAACAGGCTTCAGATCAGGTATAACATCACCCAGAGAGTGATTTGTAGCGCAAGGCTTTAGCATTGCTTGCCTATCGCAGGTAGGCATGAGAAGCAACCCTAAAGGGTTGCGCTACAATGAAATTTAAAATAAATCACTCGATAGATTGAAGCTTTCCTATCCATGACGAAGGTACCAAAAACAAATTTCATTACTTTTTCGAAGTCCAATAATTTCCTGCTTCTGTTGATGCTTCTCTTTTCTGCATCCAATGTGAATGCCGAGTTGTCCAGTTTTCCGGGGGCAGAGGGATTTGGTGCCGTATCCATCGGAGGGCGCGGCGGGAAGGTTATCAAGGTAACCAACCTGAATTCGAATGGTCCCGGGAGTCTTCAGGCAGCGTGCGAAACAAAGGGACCAAGGATCGTCATATTTGAAGTCGGCGGAGTTATAAGGGGGGATGTTGCCATAAAACATTCCCATATAACGATTGCCGGACAGACAGCTCCCGGGCCCGGGATTACAATAGAAGGGCGACTTCTTTCTCGCCCTGAACCCTGGAGAAGGCTGAATGACATTATTGTCCGTTTTATCCGAATTCGGCCCCCCCCAACAACAGGCCATGCCGGTGATGCCGTTCAAATGCCGGATACGGAGCGGGTCATACTAGATCATGTATCCATGAGCTGGGCAAATGACGAGATGATCGATATCTGTCATTCTTCGGAGTTTACGATCCAGTGGTGCACAATCGAGGAATCGGACACGGAGGGGCACGGGAAGGGTTTCGCGCATAATTTTGGGATTATCAGCGCCTACCCTAATAGCGGCAATATCTCGATACACCACAATCTATTCGCTCACCACTCTCGACGCTCCCCTTCGTTAAGTCCATATGTTCCCGGCAAACCGGGGGATTTCCGCAACAACGTGATTTATAACTTTCACGAGGGGCTGACCCATGATGGCCATACACCGCTGGCTCCAATAAATTTTATTAGCAATTACTATAAACGCGGGCCAAGTTCAGATCGGATATTTCCCTTTGAATTTCATAAAAAAGGTAAATATTACCTTGAAGGCAATTTCATCGATGGATTCGGCGAATTCAATAATCCCTGGGACCGCAGGCTGAAGTTTCCTCCATGGATACAGGCCAGTCGGCATGGCAAGAAGCTTGATCGACCCGCAGATATGGCGCCCGTGACCACCTATATGGCGCAGGAGGCATACAGGAAAGTTCTTGCCGGGGCAGGGTGTTTTCCGCGGGACCGAGTAACCACGAGAACCATCAGAGAGGTCATGGAAGGGACTGGAAAATGGGGGCGGAATGCCCCACCCAATCCCAGTGATGAATGGTTTCTGGAAGGTTTGGTCGGAGGAAAAGTGCTCAAGGATAGCGACGGGGACGGAATCCCCGATGCCTGGGAAGATGCCCGGGGCCTGAATAAGAGAGATCCGAACGATTACAACCGGATCATGCCTTCAGGGTATACAGCAATCGAGGAGTATATCAACGACAGGGCGGAGATTTTAATTGGTTCAAGGAAAGGGGAGAAACTATGAGTGATTTCGGGTTCCACATCTCCTTTAAGCGAATAGTTCTTGTTATAATAACCCTGTTTCTTGGAATTTTCGTCATTTCGACGATTAGTTTGTGGGCTCAACCGTTAAAAAAGGACGGCAAGACTATGAAGGAGAGGAAAAAATTGGAGAATTCGGTTCAAAAAGAGGGCCGCATCATTCTAATCGGGGCTTCCTATACAAGAGGATGGCCTATCCAGGAAATCGCCGGCATGAAAGTCATCAACAAAGGCGTAAATGGCAACCAGTCGTTTGAGATGCTCACCCGATTCCGGGATGACGTGATAACCAACAAGCCAAGGATGGTTCTTGTTTGGGGCTTCATCAATGACATTCACCGGGGCAAAAGAGAGGAGATCCAACAGACAATCGTAAGGGCGAAGGAGAGCATCAAAGAGATGGTCAAATTGTCCAGAACCCATGGGATTATCCCAATATTAGGGACGGAATTGACGATCCGGGGTGCTGACAACTTTTTCGATAATATGAAAGCATTGGCCGGATCTCTTTTGGGGAAGGAAAGTTACCAGGGATATGT
>Ga0194120_10008175_pt1 | contig 13950 bp, 11 predicted proteins | sample TA2MahCa65mmetaG_FD_148642 | JGI IMG/M metagenome (GOLD analysis project Ga0194120, IMG submission 148642) | Freshwater microbial communities from Lake Tanganyika, Tanzania - TA2015019 Mahale Deep Cast 65m | ecosystem: Environmental > Aquatic > Freshwater > Lake | place: Tanzania: Lake... | reverse complement strand
ACCGCTCGGCGCGGCATTCGCCGACCCCCAGCCCCGCTCACTTGGCCGGCTGGGGCTATGGGCTTGCCGAAAACCGTCAGTCGGGTGAAGATAGGCTCACAATCGCTGGCCATCTGGCGAATGTGGGATGATCATCAAGCGCCCCCTCGAGAAGGCCTATTACTCAGTCCAGCAACAGGGCGGCTCGTTCGGCGTGGCGCGCACGACGCTCGACGCCACTGGCCCGCTTAGCGAGGACAAGAGCTGGCTCTATCGGGTGAACGCCGAATATTTCCACAATCCGTCCTTCATCGATTTTGCCAATGACGACAGATGGTTCGGCTCGGCGACGCTCACCTACCATCCCATTCAGAACTTCAAGCTCAATGTCGATGGGGAATATCAGGACAGCGTTTTCGTCAACCTCAATCCCAATGTTCCGGCGATCGGCTATAACGCCGCGCCCATTCCGATCAGCCGCTATCTCGCCGAACCCAGCATCACCGCCGCCAATCCCGCGCACAACATGCGGCGAACGATCGGCTACGACTGGAAATATGAGATCAACGAGGATTGGAACATCGTCAATCGGTTTTTGTACAACAACATCCGCTATATTCAGTCGAGCATGTTCCTGACCTGCACCAATCAGCGGCCATTGCCAGGCGCCTGTGCCGGCAACAACGTGCCAAACGTCTTCGGGCAGTCGGGGGACGGGCTGCAGTGGGGACCCAGCCATCAGAGATCGATCACCGGCAATCTCGATCTGAACGGCAAACTCTATACGGGTCCGCTCCAGCATGCCGTGCTGCTCGGAACCGATCATGTGAGTTTTAATTACTCCGTGAACTATTTTCAGAGTTTTGCGCCGAATGCGCAACAATTTAACATTTTCGCGCCGATCTACACGCCCGTCGGAATTTCGAGGTTCCTAACGAACCAGAATGGCTCGGCGCTCCTTCGAAAGCAGGAATGGCAGGGCCTTTATGCCCAGGACATGGTCTCGGGGTTCGACGACCGCGTGCATCTGCTGCTTGGGGGACGCTATGATTTCGCCTCGGCGTTCAGCTCGTCGCAGAACTCGACCTCGGCGCTCGTCAACAATGCGCTCGATCGCGCCAATTTCCTGGGCGTCTATGTGAAGGACCGCTTTTTCAGTCCGCGCGTCGGTCTCGTTATCCAGCCCTATCCATGGCTGTCGTTCTACGGCAATTACACGCAGGCCTTCGGCGTCAACAATGGCGTCACCCGAGACAACCGGCCGCTGGGACCGCAGCAGTCGGTACAATGGGAAGGCGGCGTCAAGGCCGAATTCTTCGACAAGCGCCTGCTGGCGACGCTCGCCTATTTCGACATCAAGAAATACAATATGGCGCAAAATCCGCCGATCTTGCCAGGGACTCTGACTGGTTTCGTGTTCGATCTGCTTAACGCCAGAAGCCAGGGCGTGGAGTTGGATATTACCGGCAGCATTGACGACAATTGGAGCGTCATCGCCAATTTTTCCCACCTCAGCACGCATGTCACCAAAGGCACGACCCCACCCGCGACGGACCCGTTCGATTTTGTCACCCAGGTTCCGGTCGCCGGCAAACGGCTGGGCGCCGTGCCGGACAACATGGGGAGCGTCTGGCTGAAATACGACGCCGACGGCGACTTCAGGGGATTCAGCGCCGGCGGCGGCTTTACCTGGATGGGGAACTCCTGGGTCGATATCGCGAACACCTATCGCGCCCCGGCCTATGTGCTTGTCCGCACGATGGCGTCCTATCGCTTCAAGCTCGGGCCGACCTTCGTGACGGCGCAGATCAACGCCGACAACCTGCTCAACCAGAACTATGTCTACGGAACGGGAAATTTCCCGAATCGCTATGCGGGATCCTTCGGCGCCCCGAGAAGCGTCCTGGGGTCGTTGCGGGTCGAATTCTGATCGCGCAAGACGCGCCGCGGGCTGGCGCTAATTGACCCGCCCGCGGCCGGCCTGTGCGGAGGCGCGCCCCATAAGCGCTTTGGCAAGGGCTTGCCTTGCAACGTTATTGAAATCGAAATTTGCGCAAAGCATCAGTCGAAAGAGAAAAAAGATGCCCCGATCGGCACTGGTTTTGCGTTTGCAACGTCAACTCCCGCTTCCAGCTCACGGCAGGCCTGCGCTCCTGGATTTTCTGCGCGCGCGCGGCGCCGTTGGAAGCGCTTCTCCCAGATTGAAGCTTGTCGGCGTTTTTCAAGCCGGGCCGCGCGGCGATCTCATGTGCCGCTTTATTATCGAGGGCGATGCGAGCAATCAGTCTTTCGTCGCGCCGCTCGCCGACGTTGCGCTCAACCGCAGACATCCAGCCGCGAAAGAACTCGCCCGGCGCGGCGAATGGCGCTTTTCCTCCGGCGCGGCATGACAAGCGCTGGCGTCGCTACCGCCGTTGTCTTTTCCGTCGCCGTCAAGCTTGGCGAAGATGCGGCGCGCCGGACAACCCGTTCAGCCCGAAATTGTCGCCCATGTCTTGGGAACAGGCCGTCACGATGTCTTCAGACCGGACAGTTCTGAACTGGCGGAGGGGGCGGGATTCGAACCCGCGATACGGTTTCCCGCATACACACTTTCCAGGCGTGCGCCTTCAACCACTCGGCCACCCCTCCGCGAAGCGCGCAATATATTCACGCGCGCCTCAAACGCAATCGCCGTGCATGGATGGCATTTGGACGACAAGCAGACAGCGCATGGACAGGCGCGGCGGCGGCGCCTATTCTTCCTCGCGCCGATTCACGCCCACGCGCCATTCGAACGAAGAGACCATGCTGCGACTTCTTACCAGACTGATCGGCCTGCTCCTGCTGGCCGGCGGCTTCATCGCCCTCATCGTCGACGGCACCCGCTCGATCGCCGCCGGGCGCCTGATGGTCACAAGCATCAACCGCGGCGCGTCCTCGGTCTTTCCCGGCCTCTACCAATCGGTGCAGGCAAGCGTCGAGCATGTCTCGGCCTATCTGTGGGACCCGGTGCTGACCACGCTGATGACGGCGCCGGTCAGCGTCGCCTTCGGCGGCGTCGGCGCGCTCCTCATCCTGCTCAGCCATCGGCGGCAGGCGCCGCTCTATTACGCCCGCCGCTAGTTTGCGTCAGCGCGCCGCACTATATCGTCGCCATGGCGATCTTCGACACATTCGATCTTTCCAGGCTGCTGAGGCCGATTCCCGACCGTGAAACGCCCGTCGCGCATGGCGCGCGCCATTTCGTCAACGGCCGCCCGCTCGACCCGCCGTTTCCGCTGGGGTCGGAACAGGTCCTGTTCGGCATGGGCTGCTTCTGGGGCGCCGAGCGCAAATTCTGGCAGGCGGGCGAGGGCGTCTATGTGACGGCGGTCGGCTACGCCGGCGGCGTGACCAAAAATCCGACCTATGAAGACGTCTGCAGCGGCCGCTCCGGCCATGCCGAAGTCGTGCGCGTCGTCTATCAGCCGCCGGCGATCAGCTTCGAAGCGCTTTTGCGGCTCTTCTGGGAGAGCCATGACCCGACCCAGGGCATGCGCCAGGGCAATGATCACGGCACGCAATATCGGTCCGCCATTTACGTCTCGACGCCGGAACAGCTCGCCGCCGCGAATGAATCGCGCGCCATGTATCAACGCGTATTGACGCAAGCGGGGCTCGGCGCGATCACCACGGAAATCGCCGATTCTCCGCCGTTCTATTACGCGGAGGAGTATCACCAGCAATATCTCGCCAAGAATCCCGGCGGCTATTGCGGTCTCGGCGGAACCGGCGTTTCCTGCCCGATCGGAACAGGCGCCCGCGCCGACTGAAGCCTATTTCGCCCGCAAGACCTCGCGGCAGGCCGAGGGCAGTCCGGCCATCGACATCGGCGGCCAGCTTTTTGACGGCCCCCCCTTGGGATGAATGATCTCGTCCCGGAACCACCAGGCGAGCGAGGCGTCGCAGCCGTCGCCCGCGGGGGTCGGGTCCTGATCGCGGCAGTTCGAGCCGTCCGGGCAGAAAAGCCGGATGTGGAAGTGGTAATTATGCCCCCACATCGGCCGCACCTTGCGCATCCAGTTCTCGCCCTGGGCGACGCGGCAGAGCGCGCGTTTGATCGCGGCGTTGACGAAAATGCGCTGCACGCCTTGGTCCATCGCCGCAGCGCGGATCACGGCGACATGGCCGTCGCTCCAGATATCCGGGCGAATGTCGAGGCGATCGTCGCGCACGACGTCGGTCGACATCATCTCCTCGCGTTCCTCGCGGGTGAGTTCGCGGTTGGGCATCGGCGCGAGCCAGATATCGGCGTCGAGGCCGATCTGATGCGAGGCGTGGCCCGAGAGCATCGGCCCGCCGCGCGGCTGCGACATATCGCCGATGAGCAGGCCCGGCCAGCCCGATTCTTTCGCCGCTTTCGCCGAGAATTGCTTCAAAAAGACGATCAGGTTGGGATGGCCCCAATTGCGGTTGCGCGACAGCCGCATGACCTGCCAATGAGGGCCGTTGATCGGCAGCGGCTCGCCGCCGGCGAGACAGCCGCGCGAATAAAATCCGATCGGGTCGGGATGAAGCGGCGCCGCCTCCTGGGCCCGGCCAAAAAGTTCGCGCGCCGGCGTTGCGGGACTGGACGGATTGGCGAGCGGCGGCAGGGGCTTGGGATCGAGCGTCCCCTTGTCCTGCGCTAAAGCGCCGCCGGCCGCGGCAAACGCCGCCAAGCCCAATAGCGCCGCGCAAAACGCGCGCAATGTCCAACCTGTCATGGGCGTCTCGCCCCTATCTCGATCTGCGCGAAGCTTTGCGCCTTATCCTTGCCGCGAAACCTTACCGCTTCATTTAGTTTGATGCAGCGCCAAGCCAGAGCAAGAATGCCGGCCCAGTCGCTTACGCGTTGCGTCAGGAGTTCGTCATGCGTTTATCCGTCATCGCCCCCGCAATTGCTTTTCTATTCGCCCCCTTCGGCGCGGCGAACGCCACCACCCATATTCATATCAATCTTTCGACCCAGACCATGCATGTCCAGTCTTCGTCGGGCAGCTACTCCTGGCCGGTGTCGACCGCCCGCGCCGGCTATTCGACGCCGCGCGGCTCCTTCGCGCCGACCGGCATGCAGCCCATGCATTATTCGCGCAAATATCACATGTCGCCGATGCCGCATTCGATCTTCTTCCGCGGCGGCTACGCCATTCACGGCTCCTATGAAACCGGCATGCTCGGCCGCCCGGCCTCGCACGGCTGCGTGCGCCTGTCGCCCGGCCATGCGGCGATGCTCTATCAGATGGTGCAGAGCGAGGGCGGCAGGATTTCGATCAGCGGCGCGCCGCCGCGCGGCCAGTATTACGCCAGCGCGCGGCGGGGCGCTGCGTCCGATTCGGCCCCGCGGCGCCGTCAAGACTATGGCAATCCGCTCCCCTCTCTCTTCGACTTCGGCGACTGAGGCCGGGACGCGCGTTGATGATGACGAGGCGGCGCGCCAAAGAAGGCGCGTCGCTCCTTGTTTTCGCCTTTGGAAACAGCGAAAGATTTTCGGCGCGCGCCTTTCGCGCGACTTAGATTTCTCAAAGGCGACAGGACATATCGCTTGATGACGGCATTCGATCGACGCCGCTTCCTTCTGGGCGCCGGCGGTTTGGCTTTGGCCGGCCCGGCCTCGGCGGAGCTTCCCGAAGCGGCCGAAGAGCTGCAGGTGCGCGTGGAAAATAATTCGGCGCCGGAGCTCTGCGCCGAAAAGGACAATATCGAGCTCGACTTCATCTCGCCGCGGCTGCGCAGCCTGCAGATCCAGGCGGTCCATCCCTCCTATATCAACACCATCGCATCGGACCGCTGGGCGCCGGACTGGTCGAGCTGCGATCTCACCGTCGATCCGAAGGCTTTCTCGCAGGCGCGCCGCAAGACCTTCTGGGAGACGCCGGAATTCTGGCTGACCGGCTACACTTTTCCTTCCTTCTGGCGGCCGAATGACGTGCCGGTCCGAATCGGGGACACGGTCGAGCGGGGCTTTCACCTCATCCAGTTCTGGATGTGGCACCGGGAGCGCGCCGAGGAAATCATGGTGCTCTATCCGCCCGACGGCTATTGGCGGGCGCGGCCGCTCCCCTTCGACGACATGCGCTGGACGGCCTATGGCTCGTCCTTTCTCGTGGGACCGGTCGAAACCCAGGAGCGTCCCATCGTCGATCTCGAGGAGATCGTCTTCGAGCCCCAGACCCGCAGCATCATTCTTAAGTTCCACCGCGGCGGCGAGGGCCGCGTTTCGATCAAGAGCGTCGACCAGGACCGCCTGACGCTCGATGTTTCGTTCAGCCAGGCGATGCCGAACGGGCTGCCCTTCGCGGCGCTGCGGTCGATGTACGCCATGGAGACGATGAGCGACGCGGCCATCGTCGCCTGGCGCAGCAAGCGCGGCAAGGGCTGGGAGGAAGCGCCGGTCATTCGCTTTCCCGGCGCCAGCGCGACCGAAGTGTGGGTCGGCCGTCATCTGCCGTCGCGCCATAATCTATCGGCGCCCGACATGGCTTTCAGCAAGTTTCAGGGCGCGGCGCCGGCGTCCGCGCGCCGATGAGTCAAACCCGCTGGTGGGCGCTCGACGCCGCGCGCGGTCTCGCGGTCCTGGCGATGATCGCTTTTCACCTCATCTGGGATCTCGCCCATTTCGGCTATGCGCCGACCAATCTTCCCTGGACGCCGCCGGTCAGGATATTCGGACATTCGATCGCTTTCGCCTTTTTGTTCATCGCCGGCGTTGCGCTGGTGCTGGCGCATCGCGGTCACATGCGCTGGCCGGCCTTCTGGCACCGTTTCGCGATCATCGTCGCGGCGGCGGCGCTGGTGAGCGCGGGCACCTATGTCGCCTTTCCCACGTCCTATGTGTTCTTCGGCATTCTGCATTGCATCGCGCTCGCCAGCCTGATCGCGGTTCCCTTTCTGCTCGCGCCCTGGCCGATGGCGCTCGCCGGCGGGCTCTTTTTTGTCGTCGGCGCACAGTTTCTCGCCTCGCCGGTCTTCAACGCCGACTGGCTGCAATGGATCGGGCTTTCGACCAGCGAGCCGCTGACCCAGGACTGGCGTCCGCTCTTTCCCTGGGCGGGCGCGCTGCTGCTCGGCGTCGCGGCGGGAAAACTCCCTCTCCCCGTTTACGGGGAGAGGGCAGGGGTGAGGGGCGAGGGCGGTTCGCCTGAAAGAAAAACGCGGCAGGACTCGGCTGATTTTCGCGCGCCGACAAAACCCCAGGCCCCTCACCCTAACCCTCTCCCCGTAAACGGGGAGAGGGGATGGCTCACTTTCCTCGGCCGCCACAGCCTCCCCATCTATCTCGCGCATCAGCCGGCGCTCTTCGCGCTTTTTCTGGGCGTCGCCTGGCTTGCGCCGCCCGCCGTCGACACGACGGATTTCGTCGCCTCATGCGAGGCGCGCTGTTTTGAAGAGGGCGGCGAAGGCAAGCTGTGCCACGACGCCTGCCAATGCACGGCGCGGGAGGCGATCAGCAGCAAGGCGCTCGCCGGCGTGAAGGACGAAGCCGAACGCGGGCGCCGGTTGAATGAGATTGCGCAGAGGTGCGTCTCGAGTTTGGATAAATAGGCGCGCTTTCCTTCTCCCGCTCGCGGGAGAAGGTGGCCCTCGCGTAGCGAGGGTCGGATGAGGGCCCTCACCCGTCACGCGTTCCGCGTGACACCCTCTCCCGCAAGCGGGAGAGGGTTCCCGCCCCCCTTCACATCCCGCCGAGATGCTCCGCGACCGTGAAAATATCCTTGTCGCCGCGGCCGCACATATTCATCACCATCAGATGATCGCGCGGCTTTAGCGCCGCGAGTTCGATCACTTTCGCCAGCGCGTGCGAAGGCTCCAGCGCCGGGATGATGCCCTCGAGCTTCGAGCACAGTTGAAAGGCGTTGAGCGCCTCCTTGTCGGTGGCGTTCAGATATTTCACCCGGCCGATCTCATGCAGCCATGAATGTTCCGGGCCGATACCGGGATAGTCGAGGCCCGCCGAAATCGAATGGCCTTCGAGAATCTGGCCGTCGTCGTCCATCAGGAGATAAGTGCGGTTGCCGTGCAGCACGCCCGGACGCCCGCCGGTGAGCGAGGCCGCATGGCCGTTCGGCACGTCGACGCCATGGCCCGCCGCCTCGACGCCGTAAATCTCGACGCTGGAATCGTCGAGAAACGGATGAAACAGGCCGATGGCGTTGGAGCCGCCGCCGATGCAGGCGACCAGCGAATCGGGGAGCCGCCCCTCCATCTCCTGCATCTGGACGCGGGTTTCATTGCCGATGATCGACTGGAAGTCGCGCACCATCGCCGGATAGGGATGCGGCCCCGCCGCCGTGCCGATGCAGTAGAAAGTGTCGGCGACATTGGTCACCCAGTCGCGCAGCGCCTCATTCATCGCATCCTTCAAGGTGCGCGCGCCGCTTTGCACCGGCCGCACCTCGGCGCCGAGCATTTTCATGCGGAAGACGTTCGGCTTTTGCCGCTCGACGTCGACCGCCCCCATATAGACGACGCAGTCGAGTCCGAATCGCGCGCAGGCTGTCGCGGTGGCGACGCCATGCTGGCCGGCGCCCGTTTCGGCGATGATGCGCTTCTTGCCCATGCGCCGCGCCAGCAGAATCTGCCCGAGCACATTGTTGATCTTATGCGCGCCGGTGTGATTGAGCTCGTCGCGCTTGAAATAGACCTTGGCGCCTTTGCCCTCGCCCGCGCGCTCGCGCACATAGTCGGTGATGCGTTCGGCGAAATAGAGCGGGCTCGGGCGCCCGACGTAATGTTTGTGCAGGCCGGCGAGCTCTTCGTGAAAGGCCGGATCGGTTTTTGTCTTCTCGTACGCCGCTTCAAGATTGAGCACGAGCGGCATGAGCGTTTCGGCGACGAAGCGCCCGCCGAAAATGCCGAAACGGCCGTTTTCGTCCGGGCCGGCGCGGAAGGAATTGGGAAGCGGCTTGTTCACGGGGCGTCCTTGGTCTGCGGCGCTACCCCCTCCCCAACCCTCCCCCGCTACGCGGGAGAGGGAGTCAGATTCGGCGCTTCATCGAGTTTCCCGCAATGCGGCTCGTTGGCGTCCCCTCTCCCGCGGAGCGGGGGAGGGTTGGGGAGGGGGCCGATCCGTCGCCGCAGTCTTAAACTGTCGCACGCCGCTATGAAAGCCGAGCGGCTTTGACAAAGGCTGCGATTTTCGCGGCATCCTTGACGCCGCGCTCGCGCTCGACGCCGGAAGAGACGTCCACCGCGCGGGCGCCGGTCAGGCGCATGGCTTCGGCGACATTGTCGGGAGTGAGTCCTCCCGAAAGCATCCAGTGCTTCGCAGCGACGCCGCGCAGCAAATTCCAGTCGAAGGCGACGCCGGCGCCGCCGGGCACGGAAGCGTCCGGCGCTGGCTTGGCATCGAACAGGATGACGTCGGCGACGCCTTCGTAAGCGCGCGCCGCCTCGACATCGCCGGGAGTCGCGACGCCGGCCGCCTTGATGACCGGCAGGCCGAAGCGCGCCTTCACGTCGCGCACGCGCGCAGGCGTCTCATCTCCGTGAAGCTGGAGATAGTCGGGCGCGAGCGCCTCGACGATATCTTGAAGCGCGGCGTCGTCAGCGTCGACGGTCAGCGCGACCTTGCTGATGCGCTGATGGGCGAGAAGGCCGAGCGTGCGGGCGGTCTCGAGATCGATATGGCGCGGACTCTTCTCAAAAAAGACGAAACCCGCCATATCGGCGCCGGCGGCGATCGCCGCGACAAGCGTCTCGGGCGAGGACAGACCGCAGATTTTGACGATTACAGGTTGCGTCATGGCCGCGCTTGTCGCGGCCATCCACGCGAGGCCACTGCTGCAATTTGCATAATTAGCGCGCGTTCTAAGCGTGGATGGCCGGCCCAAGGCCGGCCATGACGCGGAAAAAGGTCAGAGAGTCGGCTCTCACCCGCGGTTATACGCGTCCTCGAAGCGGACGATGTCGTCTTCGCCGAGATAGGAGCCGGTCTGCACTTCGATCAGCTCCAGATCGATCTTGCCGGGATTGGTCAGGCGGTGCTTGCTGCCGATCGGCAGATAGATCGATTCATTTTCGTGGACGAGATGAATCTCGTCGTCGCGGCCGACCTCCGCCGTGCCGCGCACGACGATCCAATGTTCGGCGCGGTGGAAATGCTTCTGCAGCGACAAGCGCTGGCCCGGCTTCACCACGATGCGCTTCACCTGATAGCGCTGGCCCTCGTCGATCCCCTGATAATAGCCCCAGGGTCGGAAGATGCGCTTGTGCTCTCCCGCCTCGCGCCGGTTTTCGCTGCGCAGCTGCTCGACAAGCTGTTTGACCCGATCGCCATGCTGGTGACTGAGCACCAGCACGGCGTCCTGCGTCGTCACGACGATGATGTCGTCGACGCCGACCACCGTCGTCAGCGTGTCCTCCGAGCGCACATGGACATTGCGCGCGTCCATCACGACGCCATGCCCGCGCACCGAATTGCCGAGTTCGTCGCGATCGGACAATTCCCAAACGGCGCGCCAGGTGCCGACGTCGGACCAGCCGATGTCGGCCGGGATCAGCGCCGCCTTTTCGGTCTTCTCCATCACCGCGTAGTCGATCGATTTCTTCGGCGCATGCGCGAAGGCCTCGGCGTTCAAAATCATGAAGCCGAGGTCCTGACGGGCCGCTTCGATCGCGGCCTCGGCCGCGGCGAAAATGCCGGGCTCGAATTGCGCGATCTCCGACTGCATCACGTCGGCGCGAAAGATGAAATTGCCGCTGTTCCAGAAATAGCCGGCGTCGACATATTCCTGCGCCGTGTGGCGGTCCGGCTTTTCGACGAAGGCGTCGAGCTTGTAGACCTCGCAGCAGCAAGCAAGCGGCTCGCCAGGGCGCAAATAGCCATAGCCGGTCGCCGGACCGTCGGGCTTGACGCCGAGCGTCACGATATAGCCCTCGGCCGCCGCCGCGCTCGCGCGCTTACATAGATCGACGAGGCCCGCCGGATCGCGAACGACGTGGTCGGCGGCGAGCACCACGACGACCGTGTCAGGCGCCCGGCGCGCGGCGAGGCCCGCCGCGACCGCGACCGCCGGTCCGGAGTCGCGGCGCGAGGGCTCCAATATGACGTCGGCTTGCGCGCCGATCTCGCGGAGCTGGTCGGCGACGAGGAAGCGGTAGTCGAAATTCGAGACGACGATCGGCCGTTCGAAGGCCGGGTCGGCCAGCATCGCCATCGTCGTCTGAAAGGTCGATCGCTCTCCGACCAGCGGAATGAACTGCTTGGGCAGCGTCTCTCGCGATTCGGGCCACACTCTCGTTCCCGACCCGCCGCACATAATCACGGGCAAAATCTTCTTCATCAGCCCCTCTAGCACTTGATCGCGCCGCCTTTGGGCGGAATTCGCCAAAGGCGGATGACGCGATCGATCTCAAAGCTTAGAGCGCGCGCTGCGCGAAAAACCGGGTTCCTCAGTTTCGCAGCGCGCTCCAGGCCGCGCCCAGCCCCCGGGGAAGCATTAGTTGTCCGCCTGACTGTTGGCAATACGATGGCGAAGCCGACGCCAGAGGCGCCGGCGCCGCTATTTGCCTTTCTTCTCAAGCTCGGCTTTGAGCGCCGCGAGCTTGGCGAAGGGCGAATCAGGGTCGGGCTGGCGTTCGCGCCGCTCGGGCGGCGAAAAGGGTCGACGCGGTCGGGCGTCGTCGCGCGGCGGCCGGCCTTCGAAGCGCGGTTTTCCGCCAGGACGCACGTCCTTGCCCGGAGCCTCGGCGCGCGGCCGCTGGTCGCGGCGCGGCGGCCGCTTGTCTTCCGCGCCCTGGTTACGCACCGCGCGCTGCGCGCCGCCCTCTCGGCTGCGCGGACCCGAATGGGCGTGGCGCTGTGGACGCCAGATTTCGATGGTTTCCGGCGCGGCCGGCGCGGCTTCGGCCGACGCGTCCTCGACTTGCGCTTCGGCCGCCGCAGGCGCTTCCGCCGAGAGAGAGGCCTGCGCCTCGGTCGCCGGCGCCTCCTCGGTGGCCGTCGTCTCGGCCGGAGCCTCGACAGCCGATTCCTGCTCGAGCGCAGTTTCCGTGGCCGCGGCCGGCGGCTCGGCGGCGGGTTCGGCGGGCGTCTCGGAAGGAGCGTCCTCACCCGCCGCGCTCGGCGCTGCGGCGGCCTCGGTCTTGGGGGTCACAGGCTCCATCGACGCCGCCGGCACGAGCGCGACGGTAATCGCCGGTCCAGGACGTTGCGTCGAGGCATAGCCGAGCGACTTGAGGATCGACGAGAAAGCCTCGCCGGAACAGCCGGTCAGCGAGGTCATCGCGACGGTGACGACGAAGCCGTCGGAATCGGCGGCGCCGGCGGGCGGCGCGCCCGCCGTCAGTCCTGGGCGATAGGCGATCGCCGGTCGGATGAGATCGGCGAGACGTTCGAGAATATCGACGCGGACGACGCGTTCGCCGCAAACGCGGAAACCGGCGGCCCGGTAGAACCCCTTGTGGATCGTTGCGTCGGCGGCGAAGGAGGTTCGTCCCGAGGCCGCGAGATGCGGCACCTCTTCAAGACCCTTCACATTTTCGAGCCCGCCGTGATGCAGCGCCCAGAGCAGCGCCGACAGCGTCCGCGGCGCAGGCTTGAGCAGCGCCGGCAAATAGATGTGATAGGCGCCAAAACGGACGCCAAGCTTGCGCAGCGCGCCGCGGTCCTCCTGCGAGAAGCTCTTCACTTCCTTGGCGACGCGCGCGCGGTCCAGCACGCCGAGCTCTTCCGCAAGCTGGAAGGCGACGCCGCGGGTCACGCCCTCCAGGCCCTCGCCCTTTTCGAGCTGTTCGAGCGGCCCGAGCAGCTTCTTGACATGCTGCGCGAGCCAGAGGCCGAGGCGCTGCTCGACCTTCTCCAGAGCGGCGCCGGCGAGCTGTTCGTCGGCGAGCACCCGCGTCGTCGGCGACAGCGCGCCGGCGCCGGCGGCGATTTTCCCGACGGGTTCGCCGAGCCAGCGGATGAGACCGTCGTTGCCGAGCGCGAAAGCGTCGTCGACCGCGTCGAACACGCGAGTCGCGCGCGCCTCGAATTCGCCCGCGAGCGCCTTCTGCGCCGCTGCGTTCAACGCCTTTGCCGCTTCGCCCGCCGCGCCGGGATCGGGCGTGAAGCGAAATCCCTGAAGGCTTCCGACGTGCTGGCCTTCGACCATAACGTCGCCGGCGGCGTTGATTTCGGCTTCAAGCATCGCGTTCTCTCTTAAACGGCGCATCAGCACGCTGGTGCGGCGATCGACGAAACGCTGCGTCAGTCGGTCATGCAACGCGTCGGATATGCTGTCCTCTACCCGACGCGCGACGCTCTGCCAATGCTCGGAATCGTCGAGCCAGCCGGAACGGTTGGCGATAAAACTCGCGGTGCGCACTTGCGCCAGACGATTCGACAGCGTGGCGATGTCGCCGTCGATGCGGTCGACCGCCTCGATTTGCCGCGCCATCCAGTCCTCGGGGATTTTGCCCCGGCGGGCGATGAAGGCGAATACGGCGAGCGCCAGTTCGGCGTGAGCGGCGGGCGAGGTCTTGCGGTAATCGGGAATTTGACACGCTTCCCAGAGCCGGGCCACGTCAGCCGGCGTCTTGGCGTTGCGCTGCGCGATTTCGTCGCGGCTCGCGGCTTCGAGCGCTCTTTGATCTTCCGCGAGGCGCGCGCGCGCCAGATCGGGACGCGCCGGGGCCTGATCGAGAGAATGGATCAACGCCTCGATCGACGAAAAATCGAGCGCGCTGCTGCGCCATTGCAACGTCTTCACCGGATCGAACCGGTGATCCTCCAAGGACTCGATCAACTCCTCGTCGAAAGGCGGGCAACGCGCCGTCGCGCTAAAAAAGCCGTCGCTCATATGGCGACCCGCTCGGCCGGCGATTTGTCCGAATTCGGCGGGCGTCAGCCGCCGGTGTCTTAGGGTCCGGACTCAATTAACTCCTATCCAATATGCCAAGGTAGCGACGAAGCAGAGGGCCGAGAAGAAATTTTGAGCGAGCTTGTCGTATCTGGTTGCGATGCGCCTGAAGTCCTTCAGCCTGCAA
>Ga0194120_10008173_pt1 | contig 13952 bp, 12 predicted proteins | sample TA2MahCa65mmetaG_FD_148642 | JGI IMG/M metagenome (GOLD analysis project Ga0194120, IMG submission 148642) | Freshwater microbial communities from Lake Tanganyika, Tanzania - TA2015019 Mahale Deep Cast 65m | ecosystem: Environmental > Aquatic > Freshwater > Lake | place: Tanzania: Lake... | reverse complement strand
TCACACTGACGCCTTCACAGCAGGTGACAAAGTTCTATTAATCGATGATTTATTGGCGACCGGTGGAACTGCCAGAGCCAGTTGCGAGTTAATTGAAAAAGTCGGCGCTCGTGTTGTAGCCTGTGCATTTGTGATCGAACTTGATTTTCTGCAAGGTCGTGAATTATTAGGTGATTACGAAATTCATGCACTTTTGCACTACTGAGAATAAGCTCTGGACATAAAAAAACCCGCCTAGGCGGGTTTTTTTATGTCCAGTAATGTGATTATTTTTTACGTTTTTTCTGTTGTGCTAATTTATCAACATTATCTGAGAGCTTTTGAAACTCTTCATCAACCGCTTTGGATGCGCTCGTTGGCGCCTCAGAATTGATGCTTGAAGCAGTACCAGCAACCCCATCTTTCTTGATTTCTTTGGCCGAACCTTTGTCAGAATCAATTTCATCTAAGGCAGCATCTAGATCAATATCGGCATTTTTAGGGTTAATCTTGCCATCATTCACCAGATTTGTACGGTATTGCAGATAGGATTCGCGCATAAACACATAAGGATCCAAGGCAGCTTCATCAATAAAATTCAATTTGCCTTGCGCGTTAGCACGATCATTAATGCCTTCGACAATGCCCACACCGGGAACATATGAACCAGGATTGGCCACTCGGTCAAAAACGCTACCAGCGCCATCTCTGAAGGTCGTTGGTCCTAAAACTGGCAAAACCAGATATCCACCATCACCAACCCCCCAGACAGCCAGGGTTTGCCCAAAATCTTCATCATGAGCCTCAATGCCCAAATCACTCGCAACATCAAATAAACCCAGAAGCCCCAAAGTAGAGTTGGTTGTAAAACGCCCAACATCCGAAGCACCTTGATTAAGTTTGCCTTGCAAAAAATCATTCAAGACAACATTGATGCCTTTAAGATTCGAGAAAAAATTGCTTACACGGGTCTGCACAAACACAGGAGTCACATCTTTATAGCCATTCGCTACAGGCTTAAGAAACCAACGATCAATGGTCATATTAAAACCATGCATAGGCCGGTTGAAACCTTCATAAGGATCACGTTCCTTAACCTGAGCTTTTTCAGTGACAACTGATTCACCGAGCACAACAGCATCCTGCTTTTGCTGCTCATCAGCCCAAACATTGGACATCAACAAGGTTGAAACAGCGAAAGCTGGTACTGCCATCTTACAGGCAATTGATCTCTTTCTAGACATGATTATAAAGTCCTGGAACTATTCTATTGTGCTGCGTAACTTTCTATTTTTTCATTCATTTTAGCAATTAACGCATCAAAACCTTCTCGACTTAAGACACTGGTGTACTCAGATCGCTTGAGCGCAAGGTCGCTAACGCCATCCGCTATTATATTCATGATTTGCCAGCCTTCGTCTTTTTTCTTCATCTGGTAATCAAACTTGACATCCTTTTCACCAGGAATCTGCAGATTGGAATGAACAATGACTCCGCCACGCCCAGTTTCTTCTTCAGAAATAAAACCAAATGACTCACCCGAATAATCTTTAAAATTGTGAGCGTAAGCAGATACACTGAGCTTACTAAATACCGCTTCCAATTTATTTTGCTGATCAGATGTCAATTCTTCCCATTGTTTACCGACAACGATACGCGCAATTTTAGGTAAGTCATGGCTTTTTCTAACCAGAGCATCCAACTTCTCGTAACGTCCTTTAAAGCCTAGGCTTTTACCCTGTTTCATCACTGAAATCAGCTGATTCTGAAACTCCTCGACCACTTGTCTGGGAGCAAACTCATCAGCCATAACGGTGGTAGAAAAAACACTTACCATCAATATAACGATGAAAAACTGAGCTTTTTTCAACATAAATGCCTTTAAGAACTTTAACTTAAGAGAATGGACTAACTCGAAATCAGGATTCAATTTTAACAGCAATATCCGCTAAACCTGATTTAGCGACCACATCCAGACTAGGTGCTTTTTCAGGAACCATATCACCTTCAGTTTTAGGTCCGCGTATTGTACTCAGAAGCGCTTTAATAGGATGCGCCAAGGTATCTTCGACTGCAGTAGCCTCATAACCACAATGAGCCATACAATTTGCACATTTTGGATTATTGACAGTACCGTACTTGTCCCATGGAGTCGTATCTAATAACTCCTGAAAACTAGCGGCATTGCCTTCATCGGCAAGCAAGTAGCAGGGTTTTTGCCAACCAAATACATTACGGGTTGGATTACCCCAAGGTGTGCAATCGTAATTTTGGTTACCTGCTAAATAATCCAGATATAGCGACGAGTGATTCAGTCGCCATTTGCGTTTTTTACCAATTTTGAAAATACCGCGGAACAGATTTTTAACATCCAGACCTTTGATAAACACATCTTGTCGTGGTGCATGCTCATAGCTAAAACCTGGAGCAATCGTCACACCCTCAATGCCCAGGGTCATTGCATAATCAAGAAATTCTGCAACTTCATCAGGTGTTTCGCCTTGGAACAAAGTGCAATTCACGTTAACTCTGAAACCTTTGCTGATAGCCAATTTGATCGCTTCAACTGCGATATCAAAAACACCTTCCTGACAAACCGAAGCATCGTGGCGGTCTTTCAAACCATCAAGGTGAATAGAGAATGTTAAGTACGGCGAAGGCTTGTAATCGTTGATTCTTTTTCTCAACAGCAAGGCATTGGTGCAAAGATAAACGAATTTCTTTCTGGCAATAATTCCTTCAACGATTTGCGGCATTTCTTTATGAATTAAGGGCTCGCCGCCTGGAATTGAAACCATAGGGGCGCCACACTCATCAACTGCGGCCAGACATTCTTCGACAGAAAGACGTTTGTCCAAAATATCATCTGGATAATCAATCTTGCCACATCCCGCACAAGCCAAATTGCATTTAAACAAAGGCTCCAACATCAATACCAAAGGATACTTTTTGACCCCTTTGATCTTTTGTTTAATCAGATAACTACCGACTGCGATCTGTTGACGTAAAGGAACACTCACTGATGATTTCTCCAACCAAAAAACTTAAAATACGCGCATAAAGTTGTGAAATAACAACAAAATGCTACTCAAGGATTCACCGCTGCCAAGCCACACTAGCTATCATATAAGGTATAACAACTTGTTGCCCACAACACTAACTGTGGCAAGAATACTACTTTTTAATGTAACACTCCAGTTTTTAAGCAAAAAAACAACGTAAGCAATAAAAAAAATCGCCACCAACCACAAATCCAGACTTCTCCTAAGCACCTGTATTCATTCCATTATTTTGATTAATGTATTTAGACCTCAATCTACCAACCACCTTTGCGATGTATGGATTTGCAAATTAACAACATGCCTTTGCAAAACACCAACAAACCGTCTATCATTGTGCCATTAAAAACCTGATTCTTTCAGTGAGACCATGACCTCTAATTTGTCCATTAACGACAACACCGAACAGCTTAGTCAACTTGATGACTTCAATTTGCAAGCCGCTTTATTGGAAGGGGTATCCCGCACCTTCGCGCTGACGATTCCACAACTCCCTTCAGCCTTATACACAGCGGTGGCTAACGCCTATTTACTGTGCCGAATTGTCGACACCATCGAAGACGAAGTGTCGCTTTCCCCGGAACAAAAAAAGCAGTTCTGTTCTGCATTTATCGATATCGTCAAAACCGGTGAAAACGCCACAGTTTTTGCAGAAGACTTGGCACCTCTGCTTTCCGATAAAACGATTCCGGCTGAGCATAGCCTGATTCGCTTAACCCCACGCGTCATCGCCATCACCCACAGTCTTGACGTTAATCAGATCGAAGCACTGGCTGGTTGCGTTGAAACCATGGCAAACGGCATGCCGGTTTATCAAGCGATAGATTTACATGCAGGCTTGAAAACCATGAAAGACATGGACGACTACTGTTTTTACGTAGCGGGCTGCGTGGGCGAAATGTTAGCCAAATTATTCTGTCATTATTCCCCTGAAATTGCCGCACATCGCGACGAATTATTGAAACTTTCGGTTTCATTTGGTCAAGGTTTACAAATGACCAATATTCTCAAAGATATCTGGGATGATGCCGAACGCGGCGTGTGCTGGTTACCTCAGGACGTGTTTGATGAAACTGGCTTTGACTTAGCCACCTTAACTGCTGACCGCCACGATCCTCGCTTTGCTGAAGGCTTAAGTCATTTAATTAGTATTGCCCATGGTCACCTGCAAGATGCCTTGACCTACACTCAATTGATACCCAGTCATGAAACAGGCATCCGCAATTTTTGCCTTTGGGCTCTAGGCATGGCCGTTCTGACTCTGAACAAGATTAAAGACAATCTGGAATTCAACCAGTCTAATCAGGTCAAAATTACCCGTAATAGCGTAAAAGCCACCATTATTGCGACCAAACTGACAGTTCGAAGCAACTTCTTGTTGTCAATGCTGTTTAACTTCATCAGTCGCCATTTGAAAACGCCTAATTGGCAGTATGCACCCAAATCTCAACAGGGATAAGAGGAAGCGATTATGTTTACTGAAGCCAATTTAGAACAGAGTGATCAACCCATGTCGAATTCTACAAGTCACGAAGGTTTTAACTTTCAACAACTGAATGTCGCTATCGACAAAGCCCAAAACCATCTTTTAGGTCTGCAAGACCCGGCTGGTTATTGGGTGTTCGAACTTGAAGCGGACTGCACCATTCCTGCTGAATACATCATGATGATGCATTACCTCGACGACATAAACGAGGAATTGCAAAATAAAATTGCTGTGTATTTGCGCAGCCGTCAATCTGCCGATGGAAGCTACCCTTTATTTACCGGCGGCCCTGGCGAAATCAGCTGCAGCGTCAAGGTTTATTACGCGCTTAAAATGGCTGGTGACTCGATTGATGCGCCCCACATGGTTCAGTTACGCGAATGGATACTTGCCCAAGGCGGCGCTGCTCGCGCTAACGTATTCACCCGAATTGCTCTGGCCATATTTCAACAATTGCCATGGCGTGGCGTACCCTATATTCCTGTCGAGATCATGCTGTTTCCTAAATGGTTTCCCTTCCATTTAGACAAAGTTTCTTACTGGTCACGGACAGTGATGGTGCCTTTGTTCATTTTATGTACTCTGGAAGCCAAAGCCAAAAACCCACACAATGTAAGCGTTCTGGAACTGTTTGTAGTCCATCCTGATCAGGAAAAGCATTATTTCCCTGAGCGTACTTTGCTAAATAAATGCTTTTTGGTTCTGGATAAACTGGGCCGTATTACTCGCCCGTTAATTCCAAAAAGCATGCACAAACGCGCCATCCAAAAAGCATTGGACTGGTTCACCGAGCGATTAAACGGAGAAGATGGCTTAGGGGCCATTTTTCCTGCCATGGTGAATGCCTATGAGGCCATGTTACTGCTTGGCATGCCACATGATCATCCCAATGTCGTCATTGCTCGCAAAGCGATCGACAAATTATTGGTTGTAACCGACCATGACGCCTATTGCCAGCCTTGCTTGTCACCTGTCTGGGATACCGGTTTGTCCAGTTTAGCGCTTTTAGAAGTTGACAAAAATGCTAATCAGGACAGCTTGCGTCGTGCTTTTGACTGGCTAAAAAGTGTGCAATTGTCTGACGAACCCGGTGACTGGCGTGTGTCTAAGCCTGATTTGGCTGGTGGTGGCTGGGCATTCCAGTTTGCCAACCCACACTACCCTGATGTAGATGATACCGCTGTAGTAGGTTTCTCAATGGCTGAATCAGGCCAAGACAATCTTGATGAATCGATTCATCGCGCAACCCAATGGATTGTTGGCATGCAGTCAAAAAATGGTGGCTTCGGTGCTTTTGATGTCGATAACACTTATTACTACCTGAATGAGATTCCATTTGCCGATCATGGCGCCCTGCTTGATCCCCCAACGGTGGATGTGAGCGCCCGTTGTGCAATGTTAATGGCCAGAATGTCCGGACAACATCCAGAGTATCAACACGCTCTCGATCGCACCATCGAATATATCCGTGCCGATCAAGAAGCGGATGGCTCATGGTTTGGACGCTGGGGCACTAATTACATCTACGGCACTTGGTCAGTATTATTAGGGCTGGAACAAACCAGTCTGCCTAAGTCGGACCCTATGTACACCAAAGCAGCAGCCTGGCTGAAAAGTGTTCAACGTGAAGATGGCGGCTGGGGCGAAGACAATCTGAGCTACCACGATGAAAAAGCTTATCGCGGCCGTTACCATTTCAGCACATCCTTCCAAACCGCCTGGGCGGTGATTGGTTTGATTGCTGCCGGCGAAGCCCATAGCCCTGAAGTCAAACGCGGAATTGAATTTTTACTTAGCCAGCAACAGGATAACGGTGTTTGGAATGACCCCTGCTTTACTGCACCCGGCTTTCCTCGCGTGTTCTATTTGAAGTATCACGGATATGATAAATTCTTCCCGCTCTGGGCCTTGGCAAAATATCGGAATGCATTGGCGTAATAGTGACCATAGGAATCGTTGTTGCTTTACCTGAAGAACTTAGCACCCTGAGTCCGGTCAAACTGGCTCGGGGTGAAGTGTTTTCTTCGCAACCCCATATAAAAATTTGCCTGTCAGGCGCTGGTCACAATAATGCCCGCCTGGCTGCTCAGAAACTGCTTGAACAAGGCGCCACTGAATTAATCAGTTGGGGCTGTGCTGCAGCTCTAGCACCACACTTAAAGTCTGGCGATTTAATCATTACCAGCCAAGTGATCGCTAAAGGCCAGTCGATTGAAAATACCCATCAATGGGCCGAACAGATTTCCGGTTTACTGGGCGTTAAGCAGTCCTTATCAGGTCATGCTCTGGCTAGCAATTATGGACTCATTTCGTCCAGCATTGAAAAACAAGGCTTGTATACTGAAACAGCAGCGGTCGCTCTGGATATGGAAAGTGCTGCAGTGGCGAGTATTGCCCATGAAGCACACTGTCCCTTCGTTGCCATTCGAGCCATTGCTGATCCTGCGGCAATGAGTTTGCCGCCTGCGATTCTCAAAGCCTTAAATCCCGAAGGTGAAGTGGTTCTTGGCATTTTGCTTAAGCACCTCCTCAGTCATCCATGGGAGATACCCGCTTTGATCAAGTTAGGTTGGCATTTTAATGCCGCCCAAAAAACACTTAGAGGGGTTGCCAAGCAATTAGAGCAAATGTGTTAACCGTTGCCGCTTGAACAACCACACAGAATTAACCGATCTATCCATAAGAGGTTCTAAATGTCATTCAGTATTGCCGATCTTTTTAGTGAACATTTTGAAGAAAAATTCGATTTGCATGAACATCACCTGAATAATCAGATGGTGCGTGTATTGCGTACGATTGGTTATGACAGAAACTATAAGCGTGCCATCGGTCAATATTTATACGACGACCAAAACAACGAATATTTAGATCTGTTGAGTGGCTTTGGTGTGTTTGCGATTGGACGTAACCATCCAACCGTGATTAATGCGCTTAAAGAAACTTTAACCTTAGAACTGCCTAATCTGGTTCAGATGGATGTTTCTTTACTCAGCGGTCTGTTAGCCAAAGAAGTTTTAGCAACCACCCCAGATAATCTGGAAAAAATGTTTTTCTGTAATTCGGGTACTGAGGCTGTAGAAGCCGCCATCAAATTTGCCCTTTACACCACTAAAAGACCACGCATTTTGTATTGCGAACATGGTTACCATGGCCTGACCATGGGGGCCCTGTCATTGAATGGTGAAAATATTTTCCGTGAAGGTTTTGGCCCCCTGTTGCCGAACTGTGCGGCGGTTCCCTTTAATGATCTGGAAGCACTGGAACGTGAACTCAGCAGTAAAGATGTCGCTGCTTTTATTGTTGAACCTATTCAAGGTAAAGGCGTTAACATCCCTTCTGACAATTATTTACCTGAAGTTGAACGTTTGTGTAAAAAATACGGCACATTATTTGTGGCCGATGAAATCCAAACGGGTATTGGTCGCACCGGTAAGTTCTGGGCGATTGAACACTGGAATGTTAAACCTGACATGATCTTAATGGCTAAAGCTCTCTCCGGTGGTTTTGTGCCTGTGGGTGGTGTCGCCATGACATCAAAAATTATGGATACCGTATTTAACCGCATGGACCGCGCAGTGGTTCACGGTTCCACATTCTCCAAAAACAATATGGCAATGGCCGCGGGTCTTGCCAGCTTGCATGTGATTCATGAAGAAAAACTGGTGGAAAACAGTGCCAAAGTTGGTGAAGACATTATCAAAACCATCAATGCCAGCAGCGAAAAATACGAGTTTCTCAAAGAAGCTCGCGGCAAGGGTTCTATGATTGCAGTTGAGTTCCAGTCACCCAAAAGCCTGTCACTCAAAGCTGCCTGGGCAATGCTGGAAGCTGCTAATAAAGGTCTGTTCTGCCAAATGATCACCATTCCTTTATTTAAAGAACATCGCATTCTCAGTCAGGTCGCCGGACACGGCATGAACGTGGTCAAACTATTACCACCGCTTAATCTGACTCAAAAAGATCGTGACTGGATTGTCAATTCATTTGATCAAACCATTGCTGACACCCACAACGTAACCGGCTCTATCTGGACCTTAGGTAAAAATTTGGCCAGTCACGCTATAAAAAACAAGAAATAATCATGAATTTTATTAAAGCCTTATTCTTCGCTCTGGTTTTGGCACACAGCAGTCATGCTTTAGCGCATGCAGTTGTGACCCATAACTCACTGAAACTTAAACCGGTGCCGGTTAATCAAGCCAGCGAAGTCGAATTATCATTCAACTCAAAAGTGGAACTGGATCTATCCGAAGTCTTTCTGGTGAGCGCTGGCGATGTCATGACTAGCATAATAGCCACCCCTGGCGACAAACCCGGCAAAGTTATTCTGAATTTGCCGGCTTTGAATCCAGGTGAATATGCCATCAAGTTACGTATCTTTGCTGCCGATGGTCATCTAAGCGAAGACTTATTACGTTTTTTTGTTAATCAAACCAAGTAAACGATATGGAAGGAATTGCTAATTATCTGGATTCACTGATCGGCGGTGTCGATCTAACCTTCTTTTCCATAGCCATAGGCGGCTTGCTGTGGGGTTTGTTGGTCTTACGTCCATGGAATGACGACACTCACTATAACAGTGCCCTGTTGAATAAAACGATGGATCTGATTCACCTGGGCAGTAAAGCACTGGTGTTTACCCAATTATCCAAAATTGGCCTGAAAATCTGGTTGATGGCTGCGACACTGGGTAAATCGCCATTCCCTGCTTTTTTTCAGACTGTACAGTTTCAGGCCGGCCTGACACGCGCCAGCTTTGCGTTTGCCTTATATTTATTCATTCGTTCAATCTTAAAAAATCACCTACGTTCCAAACAACATTGGTACCTGGCCACCGTCTTGATTTTACCTTTGGTTGTTTCCGCAGCCTGGTTAGTACATGGAGCGAGCCGTCTCGAAGACAGAGCGCTACTCATGACATTGACTGTCACCCACCAGGTTGCCGCAGCCGCTTGGGTAGGGGGTGTTTTCCAGATCTTAGCCTTATGGTCTTTGAAAAAACGCAACGCGATCGCCATTGAAGTATGGCCCCTGTTATTAAAACGCTTCTCTGTTGTCGGTGCTGCTGCCGTAGTCGTCCTACTCTTAACAGGGACACCGCTGGCCTGGTATTACATCCGCACTTTGCAAGGTTTTATCGGTTCCGGTTACGGTAATTTGTTACTGGTTAAAATCATCATGATGGGGCTGGCATTAGGTTTTGCCTGGATTAATCGTAGCGCTGTTGAGCATTATTTCAAAAGTCGTAGTCTGTACGCACTTACCGCACGCGTCCCCTACTACATCGAAGCCGAAACGATCATTCTATTGACCATCTTGTTTACTGCAGCCAGTTTGGCCTCTCAACCACCATCGGTCGATATTCCTCATCTCACCGCAAGTGTCGATGAGGTTTTAAACATGTTTGCACCCCGCATCCCTCGCTATCAGTCTCCAACTCATGAAGCCTTGATTGCAGGTGAAGCGGGCCGTGTGGCGATCGTTGGTCAAATTCCATCCGAAGCCGCAACCGCATGGTCTGACTACAACCATAATATTTCCGGTATTTTCCTGGCCACCATGAGTTTCTTCGCCATGATTTCCTACTCCAGACGTTTCCATAGTTGGGCGCGTTTCTGGCCAGTCGGCTTTATGGCTTTGGGTGTGTTTCTGTTTTTCAGAAGCGACGCAGAATCCTGGCCTCTGGGTCCGATTGGCTTCTGGGAAAGTACCTTCAATAACGGCGAAATCCTGCAACATCGGATTGCGACCTTTCTGGTATTTATGCTGGGTTTAATGGAAGTAAGAGCCCGTATCCGCAACTCGCAAGGGATACTCCCATTTGTATTCCCCGTCTTAGCGGCATTTGGCGGCATGATGTTATTAGCCCATTCGCACGTCGGATTTGAAGCCAGAACCGCTTTCCTGATTCAGGTAGGCCATACCTTAATGGGGGTCTTCTCTTTAATTCTGGCCTGCGGACGCTGGCTGGAGCTTAAACTGGATTCACCGGGCAAGAATATCGCCGGTTTTATTTCTGTATTCGCCATGTTCCAAATCGGCGTGATCCTGATATTCTACAGAGAACCCTTGTACTGATTATGAATAACGAATATCCATTACTCAAAGACATCAACAGCCCTGCTGACGTACGCGGGCTGGACAGATCGCAATTATTGCAATTGTCTGATGAGCTGCGCCGTTATCTGACGCATACCGTCAGTATTTCAGGTGGTCATTTCGCCGCAGGCTTAGGGACAGTCGAACTGACTGTCGCGCTGCATTATGTCTACAACACCCCGGTCGACCAATTGGTCTGGGACGTAGGTCACCAGGCCTATCCCCATAAGATCCTGACCGGTCGCAAAGATCGCATGCCGACCATTCGCACCTTAGGCGGCGTTTCGGCCTTCCCGTCTCGCGATGAAAGTGAATACGACGCCTTCGGCGTCGGCCACTCCAGCACCTCGATTAGTGCTGCCTTAGGAATGGCGATTGCTTCACAACTGCGTGGCGAAGATAAGAAAATGGTAGCCATCATCGGTGACGGCAGTATCACCGGTGGTATGGCCTTTGAAGCCATGAATCATGCCGGTGACGTTAACGCCAATCTGCTGGTGATTCTGAACGACAACGATATGTCGATCTCGCCTCCGGTCGGCGCAATGAATAATTACCTGACCAAGGTATTGTCTAGCAAACTGTATTCATCCGTTCGCGAAGAAAGCAAAAAAGCTTTAAGCAAAATGCCCAGCGTCTGGGAACTGGCACGTAAAACTGAAGAACATGTCAAAGGCATGATCGTACCCGGCACCTTGTTTGAAGAACTCGGTTTTAATTACTTTGGCCCTATCGACGGCCATGATGTCGAGATGCTGGTCGAGACACTGGAAAATCTAAAAGATCTGACCGGTCCTTTGTTCCTGCATGTCGTGACTAAAAAAGGCAAAGGCTACGCACCGGCGGAAAAAGATCCTCTGGCTTATCATGGCGTTCCGGCTTTTGATCCAAGCAAAGATTTCTTACCGAAAGCCGCCCCTTCTCCGCACCCGACCTATACTGAAGTTTTTGGCCGTTGGTTGTGCGATATGGCTGAACAAGATGAGCGATTGCTGGGCATTACGCCGGCAATGCGTGAAGGTTCGGGCTTGGTCGAGTTTTCCAAACGCTTTCCGGATCGTTATTTTGATGTCGCCATTGCTGAACAGCACGCAGTGACATTAGCCGCCGGTCAAGCCTGTCAGGGAGCCAAACCTGTCGTGGCGATTTATTCGACCTTCCTGCAACGCGCCTATGATCAGCTGATCCATGATGTCGCTTTGCAAAATCTGGATGTGTTATTCGCCCTCGACCGCGCTGGCTTGGTAGGTCCTGACGGCCCGACCCATGCCGGTAGTTTTGATTACAGCTATATGCGCTGCATACCCAATATGCTGATCATGGCCCCGGCTGATGAAAACGAGTGCCGACAAATGCTAACCACGGGCTTTAAACACCCTGGCCCGGCCTCGGTGCGTTATCCGCGTGGCAAAGGTCCTGGCAGCAGCGTTGACAGCGCATTGACTGAACTGCCTATCGGCAAAGGCGAGATTCGTCACCAAGGTGGTCGGATTGCCATTCTGGCGTGGGGCAGCATGGTGACAGCGGCGCTGGAAGTAGGCAAACAACTGGGTGCTACGGTGGTCAACATGCGTTTTATCAAACCCTTGGATGAAGCCTTGATTCTGGAACTGGCCAAAAGCCATGATGTGCTGGTGACGGTGGAAGAAAACGTTATTCCTGGCGGTGCAGGTGCGGCGGTGAATGAGTTTTTACAGGCTCAGTCAATTTTAATGCCTGTTCTCAACATCGGTCTGCCCGACTACTTTGTCGAACAAGGCAGCCGCGAAGAACTGCTTGCATTGTGTGGTTTAGACACTAAAGGCTTGCTGGCACGCATAGAAAAAGTTCTAGCTTAGATGTTGGAAATCATTCAACTACCGGTTCTGAAGGACAATTATATTTATGTCCTTCATGACCATCGACTCCAGAAAACAGCTGTAGTCGATCCTGCTGAAGCAGAACCGGTTATTGAACTATTGAATAACAAAGGCTGGAATTTAGACTATATTCTCAATACCCATCATCACAACGACCATGTCGGTGGTAATCGGCTGCTAAAAGCCAACACTGGCTGTCAGATTATGGCTTCTCACTTTGATGCTGACCGCATACCAGGCGTTGATATTCGGCTTAGAGAAGGCGATGAATTCCTGCTAGGTGAGTCTTTATTTAAAGTGATTGACACCCCCGGTCACACCCACGGGCATATTTGCTATTTCCAGCCTGAAACCCCGGCATTATTCTGTGGTGACACTCTATTCTCTTTAGGTTGTGGAAGACTATTCGAGGGAACAGCAAAGGAACTTTGGCATTCTTTAAATAAAATCAAAGCCTTGCCAACTGATACACGTATTTATTGTGCGCATGAATATACGCTTGCCAATGCCAAGTTTGCACTCAGTATCGATCCTGAAAACCCAGCATTGAATAATCGCCATCAAGAAGTTATCAGACTTAGAGAACAAGGATTGCCGACTGTTCCCGTGGCGTTAGCAACAGAACTACTGACAAATCCGTTTTTACGTATCAAGGAATCAGATCATAATTACAACGCCAACAATGGCGCGGCTGAAATTGACAGATTTAGTCAATTAAGACATTTAAAAGACATTTTTTAAAAAAACTATCTATTTGTTTTATTAACATAAAATCCTAAAAAACCAGACAAATATTTCTAAAACTGATTTATTAGGCTTTATTTTTTGTCTAAAAAATTATAGAATTTGCGGCTCTTAGTAAAGAGAACGTGAGCATTACAACTTAGGGAGCATCGTATGCTTATCTTGACCCGAAGAGTGGGGGAGACTCTAATGATTGGTGACGAAGTAACTGTCACTGTATTAGGGGTGAAAGGAAATCAGGTTCGAATAGGCGTTAACGCTCCTAAAAATGTCTCTGTACACAGAGAAGAAATTTACGAACGAATCAAGAAAGAACAATCAGAAGAAAACGCTGATTAAGTACAAAGAATACGGAGAGATGGCCGAGAGGCCGAAGGCGCTCCCCTGCTAAGGGAGTATGTGCCAAAAGCGCATCGAGGGTTCGAATCCCTCTCTCTCCGCCACCTTTTATGAAAATAAAGGTTGACTTAGAAGTAAAAAAAAAGGAAAATAAGCGGCTCAGATAGGCGCCCGTAGCTCAGCTGGATAGAGTACACGGCTACGAACCGTGCGGTCGGGAGTTCGAATCTCTCCGGGCGCGCCATCTAAACACATTATTCCCCTGTAGCTCAGTCGGTAGAGCGGGTGACTGTTAATCACTAGGTCGGCGGTTCGAGCCCGTCCGGGGGAGCCAAACTAAAAGGCTTATGAAGCAATTCATAGGCCTTTTTCTTTTCTGGATCATTC
>Ga0194120_10008168_pt1 | contig 13958 bp, 10 predicted proteins | sample TA2MahCa65mmetaG_FD_148642 | JGI IMG/M metagenome (GOLD analysis project Ga0194120, IMG submission 148642) | Freshwater microbial communities from Lake Tanganyika, Tanzania - TA2015019 Mahale Deep Cast 65m | ecosystem: Environmental > Aquatic > Freshwater > Lake | place: Tanzania: Lake... | reverse complement strand
CTATCGCGGGCTGGTCGGGCGCGACGCCGAGCACGTCGAGCCGCGCGGCGCCGCGTCATGACCCGGCGGCGCATCGCGATCGGTGCGCTGCTGTTCGAAGGCAATACGCTCTCTCCCGTCATCTCCAACATCGTCGACTTCGAGAACCGCTACCTCCTGCGCGGCGGTGAAATGCTCGACGGGCTTGCTGGCACGGGCACGGAGGTTGCGGGCGCGCTCGAGCTGCTGCGCATGGAGGATGCCGAGATCATTCCGCTCATCGCCGCCAACGGGGGCTCGGGCGGCAGAGTGAGCGCTTCGGCCTATGCGACGCTGCGCGACGAGCTGCTCGACCGGTTGCGCGCCGCGCTGCCGGTCGACGGCGTCTATCTGGCGCTGCACGGCGCCTTCATCGCCGTCGGTCTCGACGACGTCGAGGGCGACGTGCTGACAGAGGTGCGCCAACTGGTCGGGCCCGACGTCCCGGTCTCGGTCAGCTGCGACCTCCATGCGCATATCACGCCCGCCATGATGCGGCTGGCCGACATGCTGATCGGCTATCAGCACTATCCGCATGACGACGCCTTCGAGACCGGACGGCGCGCGACAGGACTGCTGCTGGGGACGCTCGCCGGACGATACCGGCCGGTGATGCGCGCACGCCGCGCGCCGCTGCTGCTGCCGGCGCAAAGGCAGCGTACCAAAGGCAATGGCCCGATGGCGCATGCCTTCGGCCGGGCACGGGCGCGCGAGGCGACCGGCGAGGTGCTCACGGCCAGCTATTTCTGCGTGCAGCCGTGGCTCGACCTGCCGGGGCTTGGATTCACCGCCGTGGTCGTCACCGACGCAGACGCCGCCGCTGCCGACCGCGTCGCGCTCGACATGGTGCGCTGGGCCTGGTCGCGGCGAAGCGACTTCCAGGTCGCCACCGTGATGCCGGCCGACGCCATCCGTCAGGGCCTCGCGGTGGCCGGTGGCCCGGTCGTGCTCGCCGATCCGAGCGACTGCGTCGGCGGCGGTGCCAGCGGCGACAGTGCGATCGCGCTGCAGGCCCTGCTCGACCATGCCGGCGACGCGCCATCGGCGATCCAGATCGTGGATGCGGCGGCGGTGAGCGAGGCGCGGCGCGCCGGCATGGGTGCGCGCATTCGCATCGACCTCGGCAACAAGCTCGATCCGGCCTATGGCGCGCCCTTGTCCGTCGAAGCTCAGGTCGAGCGGCTGGTCGACGGCCGTTTCACCTATGCGGGCGGGCTGATGAGCGGCGTGACCGCGAGCATGGGCCCGTCGGCGGTGCTCGCGATCGGCAGCGTCCGCGTGCTCGCCACCAGTGCGGCCGCCTACGAATATGGCGCCGAACAGTTCATCGCCGCCGGCATCGATCCACACGGCCTGAAGTTCATCGTGGTCAAGAATCCGATGAACTACCAGCAGGCCTTCGCCGCCGCGCCGGCGCAGTTCGTGCTCGCCACGCGAGGCCCGACCACACCCGATCTGGCGAGCATCCCCTGGCGACGGCTCAGCCGTCCCTGCTATCCTATCGACCAAAGCTTCGAACCGGAGTTCACCCCAGTGTGATGGAATTGCCGCTGTCCCCCCGATGGCTGCGCGGCGCATATTCGATTCGCGCGCACCTGATCGCGTTCGGTCTGGCGACGCTGCTGCCCGTGACGATTCTCGTCGGCGTGCTCCTGGTCCGGTCGGCCCATCTGGAACGCGCTCAACTGGATGCGCGTCTGATCCAAGTTGCGGCCGACCTGGCCAACGATCTCGACCGCGAGCTCGATCGGCACATGACGGTGCTCCGCACCCTCGCGACGCTTCCTTCGCTGGCGAACGCCGACTGGGAGACCTTCCACAGCCAAGCCGCATCGGCGATGCAAGGAAGCGCGACGATCATTCTGATCGACCGCGAGCTGCGCCAATTGGTCAACACGGCCGTGCCTTTCGGGCACGCGCCGCCCCTCACCGGCGATCCGGAAACCGCCCGCAGAACGATCGAAAGCAAGCAGCCAGCCGTGTCGGACTTGTTCTTCGGCCTCGCCACCAGGACGTATGTGTACAATGTCGCCATTCCGATCACGCGCGACGGCGACGTGCAGTACATCCTGCTTCTCGGCCGCCACGCCGGTGATCTCCTGGATATCGTGCGAAATCCGAGTCTGCCGCCGGAATGGACCGTCGTCATCCTCGACCGGAAGGGTGTCGTCCTCGCGCGATCCACCAATCACGAGAAATGGGTTGGATCCAGACCTGATGCATTTGCCGCCGACCTTGCCGACGCCGACCGGGGCGTGCGCAATGCCGTAAACCCGGACAATGAGCCAGTGCTTCGCGCCGTCGCGCGTTCTGACATTTCGAACTGGCTCGTCACCGTCAGCGTGCCACTACCGATTGCCGAAGCGCCGCTCATCAGCAGCGCGTGGACCTGGACCTTCATCACCGTGGTCGCGCTGATCGTCACGGCCGTATCGGCCTGGTTGTTTGCTCGCACCCTCTCCGTGCCGCTCGCGGCCGCAACCGATGCCGCCGCGGCGCTCGGACGCGGCGAGCTCATCGAGAGCCCGGGCTCGTCGCTCAAGGAAGCCAACGCAATCATGACGGCGCTGCGGCGCGCCGGGATCGAGCTGAACGTTCGCGCAGAGCATCAGCGCTTCTTGCTCAACGAGCTCAGCCATCGCGCCAAGAACCTTCTGGCTGTGGTCCAGGCGCTGGTCATGCGGTCGTTCTCCGGCAGTCGCTCCCTCGCGGAAGGCAAGCAGTTGTTGCTGGAGCGCCTCCACGCGCTGGCGCGCGCCCACGAACTGCAGATGACCACCGATTGGAAAGGGGCGCCGATCAAGGACATCATTGCGGCCGAGTTGGAGCCTTTTGCGGCGCGCGTGGACGCGGAAGGGCCGGATCTGACCATCAACGGGGAGATGGTGCAGACGCTGGGACTGCTGCTTCATGAGCTGGCGACCAATGCCGCCAAGTATGGCGCGCTGTCGAATGACTTGGGCAGAATTTCCATGAGCTGGTCGACCGCGGGATCCGGCGATGACGCGCGCTTCCGCTTCCGTTGGCAGGAGACCGGGGGCCCGACGGTGTCGCCACCCGTTCATCGTGGATTTGGCAGCATGTTGCTCAATGGCCTGGGCTCCGCCAGCATCAAGCCGAAGCTCGCCTTCGCGCCGGACGGCTTCATCTACGAGTTCGACGTGGCGCTCGATTACTTCGTGCGTACAACGGCATAGCTCTGCCAATCTTTGGATGGTGCGCGGCCGGCGCTTCGCGGTCCTTCCGAGCGACGGCAAAATCCCCTGCCGGAAAAGCGGGCGAGGAGATCGCCGATGGATTTCAAGCTGGCCAGCGAGCAGGCTCAGTTCGGCGACGCGGTCGGCCGCTTTGCCGAGGCGCGGCTGAAGACCGACGCGCTGAAACGCGCCCACAATCCGGGCTTTCCCTTCGACGCCGCCCGGCTGCTGGGCGCACAAGGACTGCTGGGCATCACCATCCCGGCCGAGCACGGCGGACAGGGCGGCAGCCTGATGGACGCCGTGCTCGCGATCGAGAACGTGGCTCTCGCCTGCCCGCGCAGCGCCGATGCGGTGCAGGCCGGCAATTTCGGGCCGATCCGCACCCTGGCCGAATACGCGAGCGGGGACCAGCGCCGGCGCTTCCTGCCCGACCTGCTCGCCGGCCGGACCCTGATCGCGCTCGGCATGAGCGAGCCCGAGGCGGGTTCGGCCGTGACCGACCTGACGACCACGGCGACGCCAGATGGATCCGGCTTTCGCGTCACCGGCAGCAAGGTGTTCACGACGAATAGCGCCGACGCCGCCCTGTTCCTGATTTATGTACGCTTCGGACCGGGGGTCGGCGGCATCGGATCGGTGCTGATCGAGCGCGGCGCTACCGGGTTCGCGCTCGGGCAGAGGACGCGTTTCCATTCGGGCGACGAATGGTGCCAGCTCTATCTCGACCAATGCTACGTCGGTCCGGAGAACGTGCTGCTCGGCCCGGGCGGTTTCAAGAAGCAGATCGCAGGGTTCAATGCCGAGCGCATCGGCAATGCCGCGCGCTCGCTGGCGCTGGGGCGCCACGCCTTCAATCTCGCGCGGGACTATGCGCTCGGACGCCGCCAGTTCGGCCGCCCGATTTGCGAATTCCAGGGCATCCAGTGGAAATTTGCCGACATGCGCATGCAGCTCGACGCAGCTCAGCTGCTGCTCTACCGCGCCGCGTCAAACGCCGATCGCGGCTTGCCATCACCGGCCGAAACATCGGTCGCCAAGGCGTTCTGCAACCGTGCCGGATTCGAGGTCGCGAGCGAGGCGGTGCAGATCATGGGCGGCGCCGGCTTTTCCGAGACCGGCCTCGCCGAGTATTGCATGCGCCGCACGCGCGGCTGGATGATCGCCGGCGGCTCGATCGAGATGATGAAGAACCGCATCGCCGAGGATGTGTTCGAGCGACGCTTCTCGCAACGGCCGTCCCGCGGGCCCGCCAATGATTGACCGCGACGCCGCGGCCCTGTTCAAGGCTCTCTTCACGCCCGACGCCGTTGCGCTGATCGGCGCGTCCGACGATAGGTCGAAGAACGCGTCGCGGCCGCTGCGCTTCCTGCGGCGCCATGGTTTCGCCGGCACCATCTATCCGATCAACCCCAACCACCCCACGATCTTTGACGAGCGCGCCTTTCCGGAGCTGGCTGCCGTTCCCGGCCCGGTCGACCACGCCTATATCCTGCTCGGCGCGGAAGCGGCGGTCGGCGCCGTGGCGGCGTGCGCCGCGGCGGGCGTGAAGGTGGCGACCCTGCTCGCCGACGGCTTTGCCGAGGCCGGCCCCGCGGGCATCGAGCGTGAGCGCCGGCTCATCGAGGCCGCGCGGCGCGGCAACGTCCGGCTCGTCGGTCCCAACAGCCTCGGCGTCGTCAACGCGGCCAATGGCCTGGCGTTGAGCGCCAACGCGGCGCTTCAGGCCGAGCGCCTGCTGCCCGGACGCCTGATGGTGCTGTCGCAGAGCGGCAGCGTGATCGGCACGTTGCTGTCGCGCGGCCAGGCGCGTGGCATCGGCTTCTCCAAGCTGGTCTCGGTCGGTGGCGAAGCCGACCTCGACCTCGGCACGCTCGGCGCGCTCGCGGTGGATGATCGGGAGACCAGCGCCTTCCTGCTGTTCGTCGAAGCGGTGCGCCGGCCGGATCGCCTCGCCGAATTCGCGCGGCTGGCGCACGAGGCGGGCAAGCCGGTGCTCGCCTATGTGCTGGGCCGCTCCGAGTTCGGCCAGGAGCTCGCCTTCTCGCACACGGGCGCGCTTGCCGGCGGCCGCCAGGCGCTCAACGCCTTTCTTGCGGATATCGGCATTGTCAGGGTCGACTGCCTGGAGAGCCTGATCGAAGCGCCCGATCTTTTCATCGGACGACGTCCGCAGGCACCGGTGCGGCCGACGCGCGCTGTCGGCATCGTCACCACGACGGGCGGCGGCGGAGCGATGATCGCCGACGGCCTCGGCGCGGCCGGCATCGAGGTGGCCGCGCCGACGACCGCGACGCGGGCGGCGCTCGCCGCAGCAGGCGTCAAGCCCGGCGAAGGCCGTATCGTCGACGTGACCCTGGCGGGCACGCGGCCGGACGTCATGACCGGCGTGCTCGATGCCATGGTCGCCGCACCGGAATTCGACGTCATCGTCGGTGTCATCGGTTCCTCGGCGCAGTTCTATCCCGAATTGGCGGCCGAGCCGGTCGCCGCCGCTGCCAAGCGATCGGCCAAGCCGGTTGCAGCCTTCGCGCTGCCCGAAGCGCCGGGAGCCCTCGATCTCCTGGCGCGCGCCGGCGTCGCTGCCTTCCGCACACCCGAGGCCTGTGTCGATGCGGTGCGCGCGTTCATGTCGTGGCGAGAGCCGCGCGCACGACCGTCGCCGGCGCGGTCGCTCGAGTCAGTTGAACGTCAACTTACCGGTGTTGGCGATCAGCTCGACGAGCAGGCAGCGCTCGCCTTGTTCACGAAGCTCGGCATCGTCTGCGTCAGATCCATCCTGCTCGGCGACGCTTCGCCCGCCATCTCCTATCCCGCCGTCGCCAAGATGCTCTCGGCCGACATCGCGCACAAATCGGAGCTGGGCGGCGTCGCGCTCGACCTCGCCGATGAGGCGGCGCTTCGGTGTGCCGCCCGGGAGCTGACGGAGCGCGCGGCGCGCACGCAGCCGCAATTACGCCTCAACGGCATTCTCGTGCAGACCATGGTGCGCGGCGTCGGCGAAGCCCTGATCGGATATCGGCGCGATCCGCAGGTCGGGCCGGTGATTACGGTGGCCCCGGGCGGCGTGCTGGCCGAGCTTTATGGCGATGCGGCCACAAGGCCCGCTCCCGTCGACGCTGCCACTGCCCGCGCCATGATCGCCGAGGTCCGAGGTCTCCGGGCGCTCGACGGATTTCGCAATCTGCCGCGTGGCGATCTCGATGCCTTGGCCGACGCCATCGCGCGGCTCTCGGAGCTTGCGCTCCTCAAATCGGCCATTGTGCTCGATGCCGAGATCAATCCGGTGATCGTCAAGCCGGCGGGCCAAGGCGTCGTGGCGGTCGACGGACTCGTGCGGCTTCTGAGCTAGGCTTCTGAGCCAGGCTTGGCTGGCCGACGAAGCCGCGCTAGCCTGCGAATGGCGCCGCGAAGAATGCACCATGTCCGCCACCACGTCCGGCGATATCTCCGCCATCCCCATCGTCGACGTCAGCCCGCTCCTGAGCTCGGACGATGAGGCGGCGCGGGCGACGGCCGCCGAGCTGTGCCGTGCATACGAGCAGCTCGGCTTCGCGCTGATCATCGGCCATGGCATTCCGCCCGAGGTCGTCGAGCGTACCTTCGCCGCGTCGCGCGCGTTTCACGCGGCACCGCTCGCCCAGAAGCAGACCATTGTCATCAACGAGTTCCACCGCGGCTACATGGGCCTGGCGAGCTCGACCGTGGTCACCTCCTTGGTCGCGCACAACACCAGGCCCAATCTCAGCGAGTCGGTGCTGGTCATGCACGAGCTGGCGCCTGACGATCCCAACGTGCTTGCGCGCAAGCCGCTGCAGGGCCCGAACCAGTGGCCGTCCTGGATGCCCGGCTTCCGGGCCACGATCCTCGATTACATGGACGCCATGGAGGCGCTGGCGCGGCGGTTGCTGCGCGGCCTCACACTGGGTCTCGACCTGCCCGAAGGCCTGCTCGCGCCGATGTTCGCGCGCCCCACGCTGTTCGTGCGCCTGTTGCACTATCCGCCCCACCCGGCGGACGCGCCGTCGGATCAGTTCGGCTCGGCGCCGCACACGGACTATGGCTGCCTGACCATCCTCGCCCAGGACGGTTCCGGCGGCCTGCAGGTGCGCGCGCCGGACGGGCGCTGGCTCGATGCGCCGCCGGTCCCCGGCAGCTTCGTGCTCAACCTCGGCGACCTCATGCCGCTCTGGAGCAATGGACGATTCAAGTCGACGCCGCATCGCGTGATCAACAACCGTACGGGCAGGGACCGCTATTCGCTGCCCTTCTTCTTCGACCCCGGCATGGAAACCATCATCGAATGTCTGCCTGGCTGCACCGGGCCCGGCAATCCACCGCGCTACGAAGCCATGCGCTATGGCGACTATCTCATGGAGCGAATCGACAAGAACTACGACTACCGCAAGAGGCGCGGCTAGACCGGCGTCACAACAGGCCTGCGCGCGAGCGGCGATGGATCGCCGCGCCGCGCCGTCGATGCTATCCTGACGGACCGACACGAGATTTCGTGGTCAACGACGCACGACGAGACAGCACATGGCGCGCATTCTCATTGCCGACGACGATCCGATGGTCGTTCAGCTGGTCGAATTCAAGTTAACCCGCCGCGGTCACCAGGTCGTCTCCGCGACCGACGGCGCCTCCGCTCTGGACGTCGCCACCCGCGAGCGGCCGGACCTCGTCGTCCTCGACGCGATGATGCCGGCGCTCAGCGGCGTGGAGGTTCTGCGCCGCCTGAGCGAGAACGCCGACACCGCGAGTATTCCCGTCGTCATGCTGACCGCCCGGCGCCGCGAACAGGACGTTGTCGAAGCTCTCAAGCTCGGCGCCCGGAAATACCTGGTCAAGCCCTTCATGCCGGAAGAGCTGATGGCGCGGATCGAGGCCATTCTCGCCGCGCAAAAGACGGCGCCGCGCCGGGCGCCATAATGCCGTTGCTGCGTGTCGCCGTCGGCTTCGCCCTGATCGGCGCCTGCGCGACAGGTGCGCTTTCCCTCGAAAGCTCGGCAAACGAAGCGAAGCCTGCTCTCGCGCAGATCGCAGCACCCACCGCCGATTTCGACGGGCTGATGGCGCAAGCCGTCGCCGCGCGCCGGGCCGGCGATTTTCCGGTCGCCGAAGCCCATGTGCGCCGCGCGCTGGCGCTGCGGCCCGGCGACGCCGAGGCGCGCTCGCTGCTCGGCCATGTTCTGGTGTTCCAGCAGCGCTTCGACGAGGCGCTGGTCGAGCTCGAGACCGCGCGCCGCGCCGTACCCGCCGATCGCGATATTCAGCTCGCGATCGCGCGCGTGCGCAGCTATCGCGGCGAATACGCGCAAGCCGAGGCGGTGGCCGACGACGTGCTCAAGCAAGAGCCCGACAATGTCGGCGCCATCGGCCTGAAGGCCCGCCTCGCCTACTATCAGAAGCGCTACACCGACTCCGAGGCGCTGTTCCGCCGCGCACGCAGCTTGGCGCCGCGCGACCTCGAAGCCGTCATCGGCCTCGGCGACGTGCGCGCGGCCGCCGGCGACAGGGCCGGCGCGATGGCCCTCTACCGCGAAGCCGAGACGATCGATTCCGGTTCGGCCGACGTGAAGATGCGGATCGAGCAAGCCGGCGCCACGGGCGGCACGCCATGGCGCCTCGACATGGGCCACACGGCGAGCTTCTTCGAGCGCCAGGGACGCAGCAACTGGCATGAGAGCTTTGTCCAGCTCGCGCGCAGGCTGGACGAGGCAACGAGAGTGCGCGGCCGCGTCGAGCGCGATCTGCGCTTCGACAATGTCGACACGTTCCTCCAGGCAGGAATCGACCGGCGGTTCAGCGAATGGCTGACCGGCTACGCCGAGATCGGCGGCTCGCCCAACACCGATTTTCTGGCGGTCTGGTCGGCTGCGGCGGGCCTGGGCGCCCGGCTGTGGCGCGGCGACCGGGCGATCGGGCCGACCGTCTTGACGCTGGAAGGTGCCCATGCCCACTACCGGACCGGCAATGTCGAGAAGCTCAATCCGGGTTTCGAACAGTACTTCCTGTCCGGACAACTGTGGGTCACCGCCAAGTGGATCAACGTCTTCGACGAAACGGATCGACATCTCGACGGATGGCTCGTGCGCGCCGATGCCCTTGTGACCGATCGCATGCGCTTCTACGGCGGCCTGGCCGATGCGCCGGAAACCGTGCAGAACGCAACAGTCAGCACGCGATCGATTCTCGGCGGCGTCATCTACGATGTCACCGACCGCTTGAGCATGCGGCTCGACTACGCCCGTGACGATCGGGCGAACTCCTACATCCGGCACGCCGTCGGCCTTGGCCTGTCGGTCAAATTCTGAGTGACCTCGATGGCGTTTCTCAAGGCGATCTGGCTGATATCGCTTTGCATGGCGGCAGCCTCGATCGTCCTGATGATGGTGCTCATTCTGTGGCGACTCGTCCGCGACGCCGCGGCCCGGCGCACCGGCAAGCGGCGCTCGGAGGTGACGCAAGTGCTGCTCGAGGCGCTGGAACAACCGACCAGCGACACGATGCCCGAGGTGCGCATCGCTACCCGCGACCTGCCCATCCTAGATGACGTCATCGGCGAGCTGCTCGACGTGGTGACAGGACAGATGCGTGGGCGCCTGGTCGACATCCTCCGCTCGATCGGGGCGGAGACCCATGCCATCCAGTCTCTGCGCCACGGCAGCGTGACCGAGCGACGGCGCGCGGCGCGCACCCTCGGCCTGTTCAGGAGCCCCGCGGGCGCCGACGCGCTGCGTCGCGCGCTCGACGACCCGCACGTCGATGTGCGGATTGCGGCGGCCGAAGCGATTTCCAGCACCGGGGTCGCCATCGCTCTGCCCGATCTCGTTGTCAGTCTGCGCATCGGGGTCGAGCCGCCGTCGCGTCGCCTGCGCAAGATATTCCGCTGGCTGGCGGCAACTCAGGTCGATGCGCTTCTTGCACTGCTGCGCACCGCTGCGCTGCCGCGGGTCAAGATGCTCGCGGTCGACGCCCTCGCCCACTCGATCGACTACCGAGCGGTCGAGGCGATCCTCGCGGTCAGCGGCGACGCTTCCGATGAGCTGCGCGCCGAGGCGCTGCGCGGACTGAGCGTACTTGGGCATCCGGCCGCGCTACCCGCGGTGCAGCGCGGCCTGACCGACCCGGCCTGGCCGGTTCGCGCCCAGGCGGCGCGCTGCGCCGGACGCATCGGCTTCGCCCAGACGGGCAACGAAGTCGCGCATCTGCTCCACGACGACGCCTGGTGGGTCCGCTACCGTGCCGCCGAAGCCCTGCTGGCGCTCGGCGGGCCCAGCGCGGCGCTGCTGCACCAGATCGCCGGGGAGGCATCGCGCGCCGGACGCATCGCACAGCTCGTGCTGGCGGAGAAAGCTGCGGCATGAGCGAAGTCGGCAATCTGCTGATTCACTGGATCGGCCAGGCCTCGCCCTGGCTCTCCGCGATCATCATCACGGTGGGGCTGATGCAGAACACCGTTTACTTGACGCAGCTGGTCATTGCATTCGCCGAATTGCGCCGCCATCGGCCCGACAAGCGCTCGACCCGATTGTGGGCAGGCGTCAGCGAGGTGGCGCCGCCGATCTCGCTGCTCGTACCCGCCTTCAACGAGGAAGCGACCATCGTCGAGAACATCCACTCGATGCTGGCTCTGCAATATCCGTCCTTCGAGGTGGTCGTGATCAACGATGGATCGCGCGATCAGACGCTCGAGGTCGTCATCGCGGCGTTCGACCTCAAGCCGATCGACCGCTCTTACGAGCGATCCGCCGAACACAAGGCGATCCGCGGCCTCTACGGTTCGCCGCGCTACCCGAATCTCGTTGTCGTCGACAAGGAGAATGGCGGCAAATCCGATGCGCTCAACGCCGGCATCAACCTGTCGCGCTCACCTTACTTCTGCGCGATCGATGCCGATTCCCTGCTCGAACCCGATGCGCTGCTGCGCGCCGTCCGGCCGTTCGTCGACGATCCCGAACGCATGATCGCCGTGGGCGGCACGATCCGCATCGTCAACGGCTCGACCGTGCGGGCCGGGAAGGTGGTCGAGGTCGGTCTGCCGCGCCACATCCTGCCGCTGTTCCAGACCGTGGAGTACCTGCGCGCCTATCTGATGGCGCGCCTCGCGCTCAGCCGCCTGGGCATTCTCATCCTGATCTCCGGCGCGTTCGGGATCTTCCGCAGGAGCGCCGCCGTGGCGGTCGGCGGCTACTCCCATGGCACGGTCGGCGAGGATCTCGAGCTCGTTCTCAAGATGCACCGCCACCACAGGGAACACGGTATCCCCTATCGCATTTCTTATCTGCCGGAGCCGGTGTGCTGGACAGAGGCGCCGCAGAGCACCCGCGTCCTTGCGCGCCAGCGCATCCGCTGGCAGCGCGGTGCCTTGGAGACTTTCTTCAAGCACAAGACGATGCTGTTCAACCCGCGATACGGCCGGCTCGGCATGGTTGGCCTGCCGCTTATGATGATCGAGGACGTGATGGGACCGCCCATCGAGATCCTGGGATATCTGCTCATCCCGTTGCTCGTCGTCACGGGCATTCTCGGCTGGGAGTACTTCCTGGCACTCATGGCCCTGACCATCGTCTTCGGTATTGCAATCAGCGTCCTGTCACTCGTGCTGGAGGAGATGGAACTGCGCCGCTTCCCGCACGCGCGCGACCTGGCGGTGCTGATGCTGGCAGCGGTGATCGAGAACTTCGGCTACCGGCAGCTCAACAACTTCTGGCGCGTGGTCGGCTACTGGCGCTACCTGCGCGGCGCCCAGGGGTGGGGCCGCATGGTGCGAACCGGATTCCGGGTGGCGCCATGAGGCGCGACCGACGGACGGGCCGCCGGCGCGCCAACGTGCCTTCGGTCATCGCGCTTTTCATCGTCGTGTTCGCCGGTCCCTCGGCGTCAGCCGAGACCTGGATCAGCCTATGCGAAGGCCCCGCCGAGATTGGACCGGCCCTTCAGCGCAGCTATGGCGACGCGAGCGGCAGAGAGCGCTCTTTGCGGGTTCAGCGATCAGCACCTCCTGCTCCGAGCTGCGTCGGGACTGCCATCGACGTGGAGTCCGGAAAGATCATCGACATTCACCTCCTGGACGCACCGACCGCCGGTCGGCTGGAGCATGGCATCGTGCTCACCGGGCCGCTTCAGCACGGCAAGATCGAGGTGAGCGAGATCGAGCCGTTGCCGACGACCGAACGAGTGGTGGCGGGCGCTGCTCCGTTGTTCGACAACCTGCTTGCCGGCCTTGAGGATACCGCCTTCGGCAGCGAGGGCGTGGCCGTCATCAGGCGCGAACCGGAGCGGCTCGAGCTCACCTGCCGGCCGGCACAGGCTCCGGCCGGCGTCACGCTCCACGCGGCCGCGCAGCACCTGCCGCGTCTGACCGGTCTCTCCCTGATGCTCGACGTCGGCGGCAGCCCGGCGTTCACGTTCGGCCTCTCCGACGAGGAGCGGCACCGCAGCGGCAGTCCCTTGATGCTCGGACGGCTCGACGGCCGCACTCCGCTCGCGCTCGCCGTGCCGGATGGCCGGCTCGCCCGGCTAAGTCCGCTTCGGCTCACGCTCCTGTGTCCGCCCGACGGCGGAACGCTGGCGCTGCGCGGTGTATCGCTGGCAGCCGCCGCACGCCGGTCGGCGGCCACGGCTCCGGCGCGCGCCGCCTGGGCTTGGGAACCCGATTGGTGGCGCAGCCGGTCAGCGCAATTGTTGCGGAGCTTGCGCGACACCATGGCGACGACGGTGTTCATCACCGTGCCGGTCGCGGCCGACGGGCGGGTGGAGAACGCCGCCGTACTCGGCAGTTTCATCGCAGCCGCCGCCGGCCAGAGCATCCGCGTCTACGCGGTCGAAGGCGATCCGCGTGCCATTCTCCCGGCCGAGCGCGCGAAATTCGTCGCGCGTGCCAGAGCATTCGCCGCGTTCAACCGTGCAAGCCCGCCGGAGCGTCGGCTGTCCGGCGTGCAATACGACATCGAGCCTTATCTCGTGCCCGGCCTGAGCTCCGACGGTATGGGCTGGCAGGCGGCCTATGCCGCCACGCTTGCCGAGCTGCGCGCCGCCGTCGGCATGACGATGGAGGCCGCGGTGCCCCATTGGTGGTCGCACACGGCGCCCGGCCTCGCCGACCGTGTTGCGGGCCACGTCGACGGCCTGACCATCATGAATTACCGGACCGATGCCCGGCAGATCGAGCGCGCGGCCGAGCCCTGGCTCGCCTGGGCCCAGAGCCACGGCAAGTCAGTGCGGATCGCGCTCGAGGCCGGGCCGCTTCCCAACGAGGTCCGCCGCACCTACCATCGTGCGTCCGCCGGCGAACTGTGGGTCGTTCCGCTCGGGTCGGCGTTTGCCGCGATCATGATCGCCGCGCCGGCGGCCAATCGGCAGGGGCCGTCTTTTCGCCTGGTTCAGGAGACGCTGGTTCCGGCCGGCACCGTCACCTTCCGCGACGATCCCGCTCGGCTGTTCCGCATGCTGCCCGAGCTCGAGCGCCGATTCGCCCCATGGCCGGGCTTTTCGGGCATCGCGCTGCACGGTCTCCTCTAGGCTGAACTTTGCCCCATTTTCGAGCTAAGCAATTGAAAGTGCGGGGATTTTGGCTTTGACGGTAGTCATGTAATTTGTTTGAGGGGCTCGACAGGCTGGTTGTGCCGTGATTCAAGCTGCACATGTACGTCGCGATCGTTCCGAACCGCGGATCACCGCCAGCCATTCTGCTGCGGGAGAGCTACCGTGACGGGACCAAGGTCAAGAACCGCACGC
>Ga0194120_10008167_pt1 | contig 13959 bp, 7 predicted proteins | sample TA2MahCa65mmetaG_FD_148642 | JGI IMG/M metagenome (GOLD analysis project Ga0194120, IMG submission 148642) | Freshwater microbial communities from Lake Tanganyika, Tanzania - TA2015019 Mahale Deep Cast 65m | ecosystem: Environmental > Aquatic > Freshwater > Lake | place: Tanzania: Lake... | reverse complement strand
TTGTCGGCTGGATTTTCATCTTGCCGAAATCCCGCGTCTCGCGCCCCACTTTGCGGAACCGCTCGATGAGGACCTCGATGGCTGTGTCGCTGGTCCAAGCCGGCACGTGGACCGCCACAGTCGTGCCCTTCTGGGAGCCGATGCTGTAGGGGGGGATGGAGCGATCGGGGCGGCTCAAGAACATCCCGCCCCAGATCAGCGCAAAGGAGCTGAAGAAGACGCCCAGGGCCAGCTTGACAAGGGTATCGAGTTTTTTCTTTTGCGGTTCTCCTGGCTGCGCGGCTTGCGCCCCCGCCTGTGAGTCCCTGCCCGCGCTTAGGTTCTCGGTCATCAGTGATCAGTCGTCAGTTTACAGGGAGGAGGCATAATGTAAGCACCTGGACGGCCACTGGCAGGAAAAGAGCGAGTTGCTGTAGTTTCTACCGATCACGGAGAGCAGACTGCTGAGGGCTTTCCCTCAGCCTCCGTCGCTGTCCGCCGCGTCTCCGCCCTCGACGACCTCGGCAAGCCTCGCCACGCCCACCACGCGGTCTTCGGAACTGTCCAATTCGAGCACGCGGACGCCCTGCGTATTCCGGCCGATCTCGCGGATGTCGTCCACCTTGCACCGGAGGATCTTGCCTTGCGCCGCCATGATCATGATCTCGTCGTTATTGCGCACTTGCAGGAAACCCACGGCCAAGCCGTTCCGCTCCGTCGTCTTGACGCTGATGATACCCTTGCCGGCCCGCCCCTGGATGCGGTACTCGCTGACCGGGGTCCGTTTGCCGTAGCCCCCCTCGGTGATGGTCAGGATCGACGTGGTGCTGTCCGGCGTGATGGTCTCCATCCCGATCACTTCGTTGCCCTCTTCCAGCGTGATGCCGCGCACCCCGTGGGCGGTGCGGCCCATGGGCCGGGCCTCTTCTTCCTTGAAGCGGATCACGATGCCCTGGCGCGTGCCCAAAAGGATTTCTCGCCGGCCGTCCGTGATCTCCACCCCGATCAGCTTGTCGCCCTGGTCCAACGTGAGCGCAATGATGCCGCCCTGGCGCGGGTTCCCGTAGGCCGAGAGTTCCGTCTTCTTGATGATGCCATGCTTCGTGGCCATGACCACGTAGCGGTCGTCGCGAAACTCCTTGACGGGCAGGGTGGCGGTGACTTTCTCGTCTCCGGTCAAGGCCAACAAGTTGACCAGCGCCTTGCCCTTGGCGGCCCGGCCCGCCTCCGGAATCTCGTGCACCTTGAGCCAATACACCTTGCCCGCGTCCGTGAAGAACAGGAGGTAATCGTGCGTCGAGGCCGTGAAGAGGTTCGCGACGAAGTCTTCGTCCCGGATGCCCATGCCGATCTTGCCCTTGCCGCCGCGCCGCTGCGCCCGGTAGAGGGAGACGGGATTGCGCTTGATGTAGCCGGCGTGGGAAATCGTGACCGCGACCTCCTCCTGGGCGATCAAGTCCTCGACGCTGATCTCGGCTTCTTCCTTGACGATCTGCGTCCGCCGCTCGTCCTTGTAGGCCTCCTTGATGGCCAGCAGCTCGTCCTTGATGATCTTGCGGACCAGCGATTCGCTCGCCAAGATGGAGCGGAGGTACTCCATTTTCTTGAGCACCTCCTGATATTCCTCGATCAGCTTGTTGCGCTCGAGCTGGGTCAGACGCTGCAACTTCATGTCCAGGATGGCGTTGGCCTGGATCTCCGACAGCCGGAACTGCCGCACCAGGCCCGCGCGCGCGACCTCGGGGGACTGCGCGCGTCTGATCAGTTGAATCACCGCGTCCAGGTTGTCGAGGGCGATCTTGAGCCCTTCCAGGATGTGGGCCCGCTCTTCGGCCTTGCGCAGCTCGTAGGCCGTCCGTCGGATGACGACCTCGCGCCGGTGCTCGATGAAGGCCTCCAGGATCTGCTTGAGCGTCAGCACCTCCGGCCGGTTGTGGACCAGGGCCAGCATGATGACGCCGAAGGTGGTCTGAAGCTGCGTGTGCTTGTACAGATTGTTGAGCACGATCAGCGGGATGTCGCCCTTCTTGATCTCGATGACGATGCGGAGCCCGTCCCGGTCCGATTCGTCGCGCAGGTCCGAGATGCCCTCCATCTTCTTGTCCCGGATCAGCTCGGCGATCTTCTCGATCAGCCGGGCCTTGTTGACCTGATAGGGAATCTCGGTGACGATCAGGCGGTCCCGGTCGGTCCGCTCGTCGGTCTCGATATTCACCTTGGCGCGCAGCGTGAGGAGGCCCCGGCCCGTCGTATAGGCGTCCTTGATCCCCTGCGTGCCGTAGATGAACCCGGCGGTCGGGAAGTCCGGCCCGGGGATCGCCTTCATGAGTTGGGGGATCGTGATGTCCGGGTTGTCGAGGAGGAGGACCAAGCCCGAGACGACCTCGCCGATGTTGTGCGTGGGAATGTTGGTAGCGTAGCCGACCGCAATGCCGCCGGCGCCGTTGACGAGCAGGTTGGGGACCTTGGCCGGCAGCACCCGTGGCTCGGTCCGCGACTCGTCGTAGTTCGGGCCGAAATCGACCGTCTCCTTGTCGATGTCGGCCAGCATCTCCTCGGCCAGCCTGGTGAGCCTGGCCTCGGTGTAGCGCATGGCGGCCGGCGGATCGCCGTCCACCGAGCCGTAGTTGCCCTGGCCGTCCACCAGCGGATAGCGCATGTTGAAGTCCTGCGCCATCCGGACCAGCGTGTCGTAGATCGCCGTGTCGCCGTGGGGGTGGTAGTTCCCCATGATCTCGCCGACGATCTTGGCCGACTTGCGGTAGGCCCGGTTGTGGACCAGGCCCATCTCGTTCATGCCGTAGAGGATCCGCCGGTGGACCGGCTTGAGGCCGTCCCGCACGTCCGGTAGCGCGCGTCCCACGATCACGCTCATCGCGTAATCGAGGTAGGACGAGCGCATCTCGTCTTCGATGGCAATCTGGGTCAGTCGTTCGTCAACGGGCATGGAGTCTCCTCAGAAAAGAGCCGATGGCATACGGCTTATAGCTGATGGTCTGAGCGGATTCTTGTTTGTGCCATACGCCATCAGCCATCAGCTCCTACACATCGAGGTTGCGGACCTCTAAGGCGTGCTGCTGGATGAAGTCGCGGCGCGGCGCCACCTCGTCGCCCATCAGGATGGAGAAGATGTCGTCCACCCCGGCGATGTCCTCCAGCTTCACTTGCATGAGAGACCGGGTCTCCGGGTTCATGGTGGTTTCCCAGAGCTGTCCCGGATTCATCTCGCCCAGACCTTTATAGCGCTGCAACCCCAACCCCTGTTTCCCGATTTCCAGAATCTCGCGGACCAGTTCGGCCGTGCCCGACAACTCCTTCTGCACGTCCTTGGCCTTGAGCTTGTAGGGGGCGCTCCCCAGGCCAATGGCCGAAGGCGCCAGCTTTTGCAGTTCGCGGAAGTCGGCCGAGCCGACCAGTTCGTGGGTGATTTCCAGGCTGTGCGCCATGCCGTTCGTCTGAATCCTGCAGATGACCTTGTTGGACTGATGTTCCTCGTCCTCGACGATGTCGAGCGCGACGGTGGCTTTGGGATAGGCGGTGCTCAGGGTCTTCTTGGCGTTGGCCACGACCTTCTTGAGCGCGGTGACGTTCTTGAGCAGGTCGCGGTCGAGGCCGGGCTCGTCCACGAAGGCCCGCAGAACGCCGCCCTCGCGTTGCTTCTTGCTGAAGCGGGCGACGAACGCTTCGAACGCGATGAGCTTTTTGAGGATCGGCAGGAGGCGCCGGCCGGTCACGAAGGCCTGGGCGCTCTCCACGTAGACCTCCACATCCTCCACGGCCAAGTCCGAGAGATATTCGTTCAGGGCGTTTTCATCCTTTAAGTACCGCTCGGTTTTGCCCTTCTTGACCCTGAAGAGCGGCGGTTGCGCGATGTAGATGTAGCCGCGCTCGATGAGTTCCACCATCTGGCGGAAGAAGAAGGTCAGGAGCAGGGTCCGGATGTGGCTGCCGTCCACGTCCGCGTCGGTCATGAGAATAATCTTGTGGTAGCGGGCGCGGGTGATGTCGAAGGCGTCCTTGTCTTCCTTGGCCTTCTCGCCCTCCGCTTCCTCGCGCTTGCGCCCGATGCCGGTGCCCAGGGCCATGATCAAGGTGCGGATTTCGTCGCTGGAGAGCATCTTGTCGAACCGGGCTTTCTCCACATTCAGGATCTTGCCCTTGAGCGGAAGGATGGCCTGGAACTTCCGGTCGCGCCCCTGCTTGGCCGAGCCGCCGGCCGAGTCGCCCTCCACGATGAACAATTCGCTATGGGCCGGGTCTTTCTCCGAACAATCGGCCAGCTTGCCCGGCAGCGAGCCTCCGTCCAGCGCGCTCTTGCGCCGGATCAGGTCCTTGGCCTTGCGCGCCGCCTCGCGGGCCCTGGCGGCGTCGATGGCCTTGCCGATGATCTTGCGGGCGATCGAGGGATTTTCCTCGAAGTAGTCCCCGAGCGCCTCGTTGACCGCCGCCTCCACGATGCCCTTGACCTCGCTGTTGCCCAGCTTGGCCTTGGTCTGGCCCTCGAACTGGGGATTGCGCAGCTTGACGCTGACCACGGCGGTGAGACCCTCGCGGACGTCGTCGCCGGTCAGGGACTCCGTTTCCTTTTTCAGCAAGTCGTGGGCGTTCGCGTAGTTGTTGATGGTCCGGGTGAGCGCCGCCTTGAAGCCGACGAGATGCGTGCCGCCTTCCTTCGTATTGATGTTGTTGGCGAAGGAGAAGAGGTTTTCGGCGTAGCTGTCGTTGTACTGGAGGGCCACCTCCAAGATCATGTCGCTCTTTTCGACCTCGACGAAGATGGTCTTGTGGAGCGGCGTCTTGGCCTCGTTGAGGTGTTCGACGAAGGAGACGATCCCGCCCTTGTAGCGGAAGGTCTGTTCCTTTTCTTTGCGCTCGTCCTTGAGGGTGATGGCCAGGCCCTTGTTCAGGAAGGCCAGCTCGCGCAGGCGTTGGGCCAGCACGTCGAAGCTGAACTCCAGGGTCTCAAAGATTTGGCTGTCCGGCTTGAACGTGACCATGGTCCCGCGCTTTTTCGTCTTGCCGGTGACCTTGAGGGGCGCGGTGGGCTTGCCCCGCTCGTAGCGCTGCTCGAAGGTCTGGCCGTCCTGCCAGATTTCCAGCTCCAGCCATTCCGAGAGAGCGTTGACGACGGAGATGCCCACGCCGTGGAGGCCGCCGGAGACCGTGTAGGCTCCCTGCTCGAACTTGCCGCCGGCGTGCAGCACGGTCAGGGCCACCTCGGCTGCGGACTTCTTCTGGGTGGAGTGCATGCCGGTCGGGATGCCGCGCCCGTTGTCCACGACCGTCACGCTGCCGTCGATGTGGATCGTAGCCTCGATCGATTCGCCGAACCCGGCCATGTGCTCATCGACGCTGTTGTCCACCACCTCGTAGACGAGATGATGGAGCCCGTCCACGCCGGTGCTGCCGATGTACATGGCCGGCCGCTTGCGGACCGCGTCCAGCCCCTCCAGCACCTTGATCTGGTCGGCATTGTAACTGTCGGACTTCGCCTGGCTCGGCGCGTCCATCTTTGCGTCTTTGATCGCCATCCGCCTCCTACTTCTACTTCGTCACGTAATGCGTGACGCGCTTTACACCTTGATCGGCATCACCACGCAGGTGAAGCCCGCGTTGCCCGGCTCCCGGACCAGACAGGGGCTCAGCGGGTTGTCCATCTGCAGGGAGACCGCTTCGCCGTCCATGACTCCCAGCACGTCCAGGAGATAGCGGGCGTTGAAGCCGGTCGTCAGGGCCTCGCCCTTGTACTGGGCCGACAATTCTTCGGTCGCCTCGCCGAAGTCCGGGTTGCTGGAGAACAGGGTCATCTTGCCCGGCGCCAGCGTGAGCTTTACGGCGTTCGTCTTATCCCGCGAGAGCACGGCGACGCGGCGGAGCGCGCCCTCCATCTCCAGCCGGTCCACGCTGACCTGCTTATACTGATCCTTCTCTTTCGGAATGACCTGCTGATAGTTCGGGTAGTTGCCTTCCATCAGCCGCGAGGTCAGGAGCAATCCGCTCTTGCGGAAGATCATGAGATTTTTCGTGAAGCCGATCAGCGGATCGCCGTCCCCTTCTTCGAGCAGGCGCCGCATCTCGAAGGCGGCCTTTTTCGGAATGATCGCCTTGATTTCCTTCGCCGCCTCCTTGCCGCCCGCCGAGGCCAGTTCCTGCTCGGCCAGGGCCAGGCGGTGACCGTCCGTGCCGACCAGCCGGAGGGTGGTTTTCTTCTCGGAGACGAGGAGGGTGACCAGCAGCCCGTTCAGGATGTAGCGGGCGTCATTGTCCCCCACCGCAAAGAGCGTCTTGCGGATGAGTTCCAGCAGCCCCGACCCGGTCAAGGGGGTGAGGCCCTCGCGTTCGATCGACGGCAACGCCGGGTAATCGCCGCCGGGCAGGCCGACGATCTTGAACTGGCTCTTTCCGGACCGGATCGTCGCCCAGTTGTTCTCTCCGACGGTGAGTTCGACTTCGCCGGCCGGCAGCTCCTTCAATATCTCAAAGACCTTGCGGGCCGACAGCGTGATGGCCCCCGGTTCTTGCACCGTGGCCTTGTAGAGGCCCCGCATGCCGATCTCCAGGTCCGTGGCCGTGACATCCACGCCTTCCGGCTTGGCCTCGACCAGGATGTTGGAAAGCTGGGGCATGGTGTTTCGCTTTTCCACCACTCCCTGCACACGCTGGAGCGCGGTCAACAGTTCGTCCCTGCTAATTCGTAGCTTCATCGGGCGGTCTCCCCTGTGCTAGGCTCGTTCCGCATCTTACCCCTTCGTGATCTGGGCCTTCAGACTCTCCAAGGTCGTCTTGAGCGTCGCATCGACCTCAAGGGCCTTGGTGATCTGTTTGCAGGCATGGATGATCGTCGTATGGTCTTTGCCCCCAAAATGGCGTCCGATCTCCGGAAAGGAGGAGTCGGTCATCTGCCGGCAGAGATACATGGCGATCTGCCTCGGGTGGACCAGCGTTTTGCTCCGGCGCCGGCTTTTCAGTTCGGCGATCTTGACGTGGAAGCGCGTGGCCACGGCCTCCTCGATGTCGTCCATCGCAATGATTTTCTTTTTCTCGCCGATGATGTCGCGGAGGACGTTTTTGGCCATGTCCAGCGTAATGGCCTGGCCGGTCAGCGAGGAATAGGCGCCCAGGCGGATCAACGACCCCTCGAGTTCACGGATGTTGTTCTTCATGTTCGTGGCCAGGAACTGCACAACATCGTCGGAGAGCCCGATCCCCTCGTCGTCGGACTTCTTGCGCAGGATGGCGATGCGCGTCTCCACGTCGGGTTGCTGGAGGTCGGCAATCAACCCCCACTCGAACCGCGAGCGGAGGCGCTCCTCCATGTCGGGCATTTCCTTGGGAAAGCGGTCGCTGGACAGCACGATCTGCTTCCGGGCTTCGTAGAGCGTGTTGAAGGTGTGGAAAAATTCTTCCTGCGTGCGCTCCTTGCCGGCCAGGAACTGTACGTCGTCGACCAGCAGCATGTCGATGTTCCGATAGCGCTTCCGCAGATCGATCATCTTATCGTAACGGATGGAGTTGATCACCTCGTTGGTAAATTGCTCCGTCGTCACATAGGCGATCTTCAGGTCTGACTGTTCCGCCACGTGGTTGCCGATGGCATTCAGGAGGTGCGTCTTTCCCAGTCCGACCCCCCCGTAAATGAACAAGGGGTTGTAGGCCTTCGCCGGCGCATCGGCGACAGCCCGGCTGGCGGCATGGGCAAACTGATTGCTGGCGCCGACGACGAAACTTTTAAATGTGTATTTGGGGTTTAAGGGAACCGTCCGACGGGGTCGTCCGACTTGGGCGCTCCGATTTGACGGGGCAAATCCAGGAATCGGGTCAACCGGCGGTACGGCACGGGGAGAAGGTTTTTCTCCCTCCACAAAGGCAACATCCACTCTTCTCCCCCCTCGTGAGGCCGCCAAGGCATCAGCAAGGAGTCCCGGGTAGTTCTTGTCGATCCACTCACCAAAAAACCTATTAGGGACCTCAATTCGAGCACTTACATCATCGATATCACGAAGGTGTGCGGGAATAAACCATGTATCGAACACCTGCTTCGGGACCTTGGCCCCGACGTAGGCCAGCGCCGCTTCCCAAACAGTTTCGATGCCCATCGCTGAAAACCTCCGGTTATTCACAATCTTATTAACAGTTGTGAATAAACAATTCGTCTCTCGCGCTATTTCTAAAACTGCCTGGTCTACTTCCTGTGATCAACCCTGAGATTGATCCGCACTGGGCCATCTATTTATCTCGCGGCCCTAATACTGTTCACAGGTTGAGTTCACCTCTTCCACTACCCATCAGACTGTTTCCCATAGATTGAGTATCACAACATTACCTTTACAGCCTTCCATAAACAATGGCTTGTGAAGCAGCAACAGATTTCACACCCCTTACTCTTACTCCTACTACTCCGGGTAGTTTTATTTCCAAGGATAGCAAGATAAGAAGTAGTCATCATCTACAGTGCAATAACAGCATCGGCTTCGAAGATACTTCGCAAGACGTCCTGGTATGACAGGGTCGGAAGCGAAGACATTGCGTTTCTTGATGATACATCCTCAGAAAGAGCAGAAACCCGTGATATGGGAACCTGAACGGAAGACACCGCCTCTTGGATCAGGATGACGGAGGTGTCCTGCGAATCGGTCTTGAAGAGACTCTGAGACAGAGGGGTTGGATCCTTACCGACCAAATATAGAATCGTTCTCACAGCACTCCCCTCAAAACACAAGCACGCGGTCTGACTCAGCGATCAATGTTGCAATTTCAGGAGGCGAAGATTCCTTGGTCGTAAAACCGTCGGTAAAGGAAAATTCTGATTGGGCCCCTAAAGAAACAACAAAAGGAATAGATAGCTGCTTTAGCGACGGGAGATACTTTTCTAAAATATCTCCATCCACGACATCCTCAATGTCTTCCGAGAGGAGGAGGGGGGCTCGGCCGAGGAGAACGATCGTCAAAGGATTATCCCCCGTGCTCAATCCCAACGCAATCCGCAAGGCCTCTACGGCACGATGTGTTTTCAGAGGGTCTTCACGAATCACTACGACGATACTGGGCGCCATAAGGCTTTCATGGAAAACGGTCTATCTAATTGAACGCCACAAACCGATCACAACCGTTGATGATGTTCGACAACACAACCAGGCCGCATAATGTGATTTCTTTTTCAAGACGATCCGTCGAGACACGATGCCGTTGACAGCCATAAGCACAGACAAAAAACTTTATACCCGAGGCGGACAATTGAAGAAACCGTGCATCGCGAAGGTTTAAGACACCTTCATCAATGAGATATAAATAAACGTCGACATTGACGCCGAGCGCTTCCTGACAGAGGCGCGCAACGGTTGTGACACTGGGATGAGAAGGGGGTGTGGACAACAATATACCCAGCTTCTTTTTTTCCATAGAAATTCACAGGGCTTAAATAATAAAATAAATCAAAACAATCAATTAGTTATAATAGTAAAAAGCGCAAAGAGAATGTACCTTTTTCATGAGAACAAGTCAACAGGAAAATCAGGCTGGAAGGAGGCGGGTAGCCACGCTGTGCGCGGCGGCAGAAAGAGGCAGTTCGTGCTGTTCCTTGGAGGCCATATCGCGAAGAATGACCTGTCCTTTTTCAGCTTCATCGTCCCCGACAATGAGTACGAAGGCGGCGCCAAGCCGGTCGGCTTGGCGGAGGTGAGCCTTCAGAGTTAAGGCTCGATAATCGCTATCCGACTGAACCCCCAATGAGCGGAGTTCGTGGAGGATTTGCATGCCGGCAGGAACTCCCTTCTGGCCGAAGGCTGCCACAAAAACCATTTTTCCAGGGCTCGGCAGGGTGGAAGCCGGCAACATGAGGGCAATCCGCTCCATCCCCACGGCAAACCCTATAGCGGGCGTTTTCGGACCACCCAAAGTCTCCACGAGGCCGTCGTAACGACCACCGGCGCCAACCGCATTTTGGGCGCCGAGGTGCTGTGAGGTGACCTCGAAGGTGGTGAGGGTATAGTAGTCAAGACCCCGCACCAGTCGAGGATTCAGCAAATAGGGGATCCCCAGCGCGTCCAGTCCGCCGATCACCTCCTGGAAGTGCTGGCGGGACTGCGGCGACAGATGGTCGGTCAGTTTGGGGGCCTCTTCTGTCGCGGTCCTACAGGTCGGCACCTTGCAGTCGAGCACACGCAGGGGGTTCGTTCCCATCCGTCGTTGGCAGTTCTGGCAGAGCGTCTTTTCCCGACCCTTCAAGAAGTCGAGCAGGGCTTCTTTATACACAGGCCTGTCGGCCGCATTGCCGAGGCTATTGATCTCCAAGGTCAGACCGGGAAGATGCAGCTCGGAGAGGAAACGCCAAAGGAGCGAGATCACTTCTACGTCGGCCCAGGGGCTCACGCTGCCGAAGGCCTCGACCCCGTACTGATGAAACTGGCGGAGCCGTCCGGCCTGGGGCCGCTCGTGGCGGAACATGGGGCCGAGGTAGAAAAACTTTTGCGCGGTCGGAGAGGCTCCCAGGTTGTGTTCGATATAAGCCCTGACCACCCCGGCTGTGGCCTCAGGCCTCAGCGTGAGGGAAGAGCCGTCCCGATCCTGGAAGGTATACATTTCTTTTTCGACGATGTCCGTGCTGGCCCCAATGCTGCGGGCAAAGAGCTCGGTGACTTCAAAAATAGGGACGCGGATTTCCCGATAGTCGTAGAGGGTGGACAGGCGACGGGCCGCCGCCTCGATCACCTGCCAGCGGGCGGCTTCTTCCGGAAGAAGATCTTTCACTCCCTTGATGCCGTGAATCATAGCGTTCTCCCGAACGCCGGGCAGGGGGCGTGGGGCAAGGGGCAAAAGGTTCTTCGCCTCTCGCCACGTGCCTCGGACCTCGTGCCCGCGTCTTGCGCGCACTATAGCCGTGGGTCCGAGTCAAGTCAACGCGGGTAAGGCGAGGGACGGAAGGACGAAGGCTGAGCGTGGGATATTGAGCAAGGAGAGACATTCTTGCGAAGCCTAACGGCTAGGGGTATAGTGCGGCGCGAACGGGAAATGCGGAGTGGTGAGCGCTGAATGATGACCGACGGACAGAACGGTCTTCTCCTGTTGATTCTTCCATTCAGCGTTCAGCCTTCAGCACTCAGTACTTTGCGGATACTCCATGCCAACTGACGGTCCAGCGCGCCGCGTAATCGCCGTGGCTCCCATGCCGCCGGAGAAATCGGCCTATGCCTTGGCGCGATACAGCCGCTCTCCGGACTCCATCGAGGACAGTCTCCGCTGGGTCCACGCCCATTCCTCCGAGAAGTTCTGGGAGCAGTTCTACTTCGCTTACGGCCATGCCTCCATTGCCGACCTCGGGCACGTCATCATCTGCTTCGAACACATTTCGGAATTGGCGGCGATCCGCCTGGAAGACGAACCTCTCTGGGACGGACAAGCCAAGTCCAGCCGTTACCAGAACTACAGTCCGAGCGGCTGCTATGTCCCGGACTCGATCCGAGGGACCGAGACGGAAGGGGCCTATCTCGGCATTCTGGGAAGCTTGTTCACCGGCTACGCCCAGCTCCATGACCCCATGAAGCGGTTCCTCTCGGACCACACGCCTCGCCCCGCAAGCATGAAAGAGGGCGATTACGATCGGGCCATTGCCGCGCGGGCCTTCGACGTCACCCGCTACCTGCTGCCGCTGGCGTCGAGGACGAACGTGGGGCAGGTCGTGAGCATCCGGACGCTGGAAAAACAGATTGCCCGGCTCCTGTCCTCCCAGCTCCCGGAGTTGCGGACGATCGGAGAGGAATTGAAGGACGCCTGTCGGCGTCCGCCGCTGAATGTCTGGGGCGAACTCTCGGGGCAGCCTGCCGGGTCCGCCGAGCCGCTGGCTCCCACGTTGGCCCGCCATGCCCAGCCCAGCGTCTATCAAGCCGAGGTTTACACGGACTTGGCCCGCCATGCGAAGGAAGTCTTGAAAGCGGCCGGGCTCGACCAGCCTTCTTCCTGGACGGCGGCGGAAGCGGTCGAGTTGATCGAGCCCCATCACCCGGTGGACGAACTTGCCGCCACGCTGCTCTACCGGGCTTCGCAGGCGCCCTATCGGGACACCCTGAGGCTGGTGCAAAGCTGGACCGAGAAGCAAAAGCAGGACACGATCGAGGTGGCGCTCAGAAAGCGGGGCCCCTACGACGAGCTGATCAAAGAGTTCCGGAGCGGGTATTCGTTCATCTTCGACATTCTCATGGACATCGGAGGCTGGCGCGACCTGCATCGGCACCGGCGTTGCCAGCAGATCCAGCAGACCTTCACCGTCCAACATGGCTATGATGTGCCGCCGGCCCTGACCGAGGCCGGTCTGGCCTCCGACTACTGCGCGGCGATGGACGCGGTCAAGCAGGATGTCGAACGGTTACGCAAATCCCACCAGGAGGCGGCGCTCTACGCGGTCCCCTTTGGGTTTAAAGTCCGCTGTCTGTTCAAGATGGACTATGCCGAGGCGGAGTATATCGCCCGGTTGCGCTCCGGCGTGAAAGGCCACTGGTCCTATCGCACGATCGCCTGGCAGATGAAGCAGAAGCTTGCCGAGCGCTATCCTTTCCTGGGCGGCCAGATCCAAGCCACGCCGCCGGATGTGGAAGATCGTCTGACACGATAGGCCGCCGGCCTCGTCCAGCCCTGGCTTTTTCGGCTGGAGAGCCGGTGCTATACTGAATTTCCCAAAACACGTCGAACCATACCCGGTCTTTTTACATGGATCACTTGACCGCCATTCAGGACGCCATCATCCAGGGGGATTGGCCCTCGGTTTGGAGCCGGGCTTCCGCCTGGGCGGCCGAGTCGGACCAAGGAGAGCACAGGGACCCGCAGCCGCATTTCATCTTGAACGTGGTGCACCTTGTCAGGGGAGAATACAAAGAAGCCTGGAAGGTCCACGCGCAGGCCTTGCAGGAGGCCGCTGACATCGAGCGGGTGAAGGAATGGACCGACGCCCTGGTCAAAGCCCATCCGGGCAATGCGAATGTCCGACTCATAGAGGGGCTGTTTCTGTCTCAGTCCGGGCAATCGGAACAGTCCGTCGGCTGTTACAAGGACGCGATCCGGCTGGATCCGCGTTCTCCCTACCCCCATTATTTCCTCGCGCAGATCCACGAACGAGCCGGCCGGCCCGAGATGGCGATCAAGGCCTATCGGGAAGCGGTCAAGCAGGACCCCTCCTATGCCCCGGCCAGGATGAACTTAGGCGTGGCCTATCAGGAGCAAGGGCAGCTCGAGATGGCGATTCCCCAGTATCGGGAAGTGATCAAACTCAATCCGAACGATCCCGTGGCCCATGCCAACCTGGCCTGCGCTTTGGCGGAGCAGGGGAAGATGGAACCCGCGCTGCTGGAATACAAAGAAGCAATCCGGTTGAATCCCCGCGACCCGGAAGTTCGCTTTGCGCTCGGAGGGGTCTATGAAAACCGGGGCCGCAAGGACTTGGCCATGAAAGAATATCGGGAGTCGCTCCAGGTGGATCCGGACTTCGCCCCGGCCCATACGGCGATCGGCTGGCTCCTCTTCAACCAGGATCGGATCCACGAAGCCTACGAGAACTTCAATCGGGCGCTCAAGGCTGATCCCGAAGACGCCAGCGCCTATTTGGGCGTTGCACGGGTCTATTCGCGGCGGGGGAAACAGCAGACGGCCATGGAAAACTATGCTCAGGCCCTCAAGCTGGAGAAGGACCCGGAAAAGAAGAACCGGATCATGAACGATTTGTTCAAAGAAGGAAACACGTGGGATGTGTGATCGGCTGAAGCAGTTGTAAAGGCTGAACTCGCGGCGTTCGACTTTCCGATGGCAGAGGGCTACAGGTCGCGGATGATGCCTTGCAGCACGGTGACTTGCGTGACGGGATCGCCGGCGCTTTTTAACTCGGCCCTGATCTGCTCCTTCAGGTACGAGGAATAGCCGACCTTGTCGACGAGGAACTCGAGGAATCGTTCGGGGGGCAAGAGGCTCTGGGCCTTCAAATTTTCCAACGTCTCATCG
>Ga0194120_10008164_pt1 | contig 13960 bp, 13 predicted proteins | sample TA2MahCa65mmetaG_FD_148642 | JGI IMG/M metagenome (GOLD analysis project Ga0194120, IMG submission 148642) | Freshwater microbial communities from Lake Tanganyika, Tanzania - TA2015019 Mahale Deep Cast 65m | ecosystem: Environmental > Aquatic > Freshwater > Lake | place: Tanzania: Lake... | reverse complement strand
GTCGCAGAGCCCGTCGCCCGAACCCGGCTCCGTGTCGCACGTCGCGTGATCGGAAGCACCCGCGCACGGCGCGCCGATCCGGCCTTCCGCACACGCGACCGGCGTGCACGTGCTTCGCTCCGGCTTCCGTGAGAGACGCGTCACGGTCTCCGGATCCGGCTCGCCGTCCTCGTCGACGCCGTTGTTGTAGATCGCGCAGTACGTGAGCGTCCGCTCCGCCGGATCGGCCGCGTCGAACACGATCGGCGGGTCGAAGGCGAGGAACACCGGATCGTCGTAGAACGGGCTCTCGTAGATCCGGCTGCCGTCCGGCGCTTCGACCCAGAAGAGCCCGCCCCGCCTGTGCGTGTGCGACGCGAGGTAGAGGAGCTTCTGGCCCTGCTCGAACGTTCGTGTCGAGCAGTACGTCTTCTCGGTGAACGGCGGCGTTCCCGCGGCGATCCCGATCGCATGGAAATCGTTGAAGTGCGTCATCTCGAGCTGCAGGTCGTCCGTGAAGTAGAAGTTCCGCCAGACGTGGTGCAGCGTGTCCTTCGTCGTCAAGTTGAAGGCGTGCGAGTTCCAGTAGACGAGGCCCTTCACCGGAAGCTTCGTGTAGAAGCCGGGCGCCTTGATCTCGGGGATCAGGTACGTCTCGTCGAAGTTGATGCCGCCGTTCGGCCGGCCCTCGTCGGGTCCGAACCCGATGCAGGTGATGCTGTCCTTGATCGCCGTGCGGCAGAGGCTCGTGCCGCAGGCGTCCGGGTCGAGCGGGTCGCACGTCTCGCCGGCACGCGCGCCGTCCGCGCACACCCAGCCGCCGAAGGACGGATCGTCGATGCGATCGAGCGACACCGTCGGCTTCATCACGATGATGTGATGCGTGTTCGGGTCCTCGCGCTTCTCCTCGCGCTTCGCGTAGTAGAGCTCGCCCGTCGGATCGAGATACTGCTCGGGGATCTGCCCGGTGAAGTCGAAGTACGACGCGAAGCAGATCTCGGACTCGCTGCCGGCCGGCACCGGATGCGGGGGCATCACGAGCTGCACGCCCTCACCGGGCGCCGGCGACGGCAGCGGCGCGACCTCGACCGGGCTCGGATCGGGGAGGCACGCACCGAGGAGCTCTGCGAGACGCTTCGAGCCTCCGCCTTGATTGTCGGCGACGGCACCCGTCTCGGGCGCGCCCGCTTCGATCCAGATCCGGAGCGCTTCGAGCTGTCCCGCGGTGAGCGCGTCGCCGGAGAACGGCATCGGGCTTCCGGTGATCGTCTCGCCTCCGAGGAGAGACGGGTCGGTGCGCACCGCGACCTTCAGGAAGAGGTAGCTCTTGAGCGGCTCCTTCGGGTAGATCCGCCGGAGCGGGCTTCCCGTCGCCGCCACGTCGATCAGGCTCGCGTACGCGGCTTCGCGTCGCAGGTCGAGCCCGCCGGACACCGCACTGCCATGGCATGCCTCCGCGGTGCAGCCCTTGCGCTCGAAGAGCACCGTCTGGATCGCGTCGTACGTGCTCTCGAACGAATCGCTGCACTCCCCGGGCGGATCCGGGTCGACTCCGGGAGCAGGTGATGTGCCGGACGACCCGCCTCCACCGCAGCTCGCGAGCGCGCAAGCGGCGAGAGCGGCTGCAAAGGCTCGAACCCGCGGAATCACGTAGACGCGCTTATCGCGCCGAACGAGCTCCGGTCAAGCGCGGAGCGAGCGGATGGACGTCAGGGGATGCACTCGGCACGGGTGCTGGCGGCTTCAGGCCCCGGCGCGGCTTGGCAAGGATGCTTCCGCGACCGCGGTCGCGGTCACCTGGTCGCGGTGATTGACGGTCCACAGGTCGAGCCGGACCATCTTCTTCCCGTCGCGCTCGAGCTTCTCCGCGACCTTCCCCGTCGCCCAGGTCACGTCGCCGAGGTAGTTGAAGCGCCGGTAGCGCGCCTCGATGAACGAGAGGAAGCCGTCGTCGCCGATCCAGTCTGTCGCGGCGTGGCACATCCACGAGAGCCGCTCGAGGCCGAGGTCGTACGCGCCGGGCAGGCCGAGCGTGTCCTGCGTGAACTTGTTGTCCCAGTGGACGCGCTGCGGCGGCTCGGGCACGCCCTGCTCGTTCGGCACCATCAGCTTCGGATGGCGCTCGAGCGCCTGCGCCGCGACGCAGTTGCCGATCAAGTAGATCCCGAAGAAGGACTCGAAGGCGATCTCGGCCGTCGGCGTCAGCGGCCCCTTGATGACCCGCGGAAGCTCCTCGCCGACCTCGACGTCCTCCCAGAAGCGCTCCGTCGTGCGCCGGTGCGCCTTGTACTCGGCCATGAAGCGGTCGATGTCGGCAGGCGTCCAGTGCGCGAGCTCCTCCGTCTCCTTGTAGACGGACTTCTCGCGCGCCTTGTTGCGGTCCGCGCGCATGTAGGTGTCGCTGCGCTTGCCGAGGTACTCGCCCTCGGCCGTGTGATAGACCGCCTCGTACGTCTGGTAGATCGTGCGCTCGCCGACGAAGCGGCTCTCCTTCTCGACGATGTCCTTCAGGTAGCAGTCGGCGGTGATGCGATCGCCGAGCAGGACCGGCCGCGCCCACTCGTAGTGCGACCCGGACCAGATCGAGTGCACGCCCGGTAGCCCTTCGGGGAGTCCCGCGGAGCCGGGCGCGCTCAGCGTGTCGAAGCAGCGGAGCACGACGCCCGGGCACTGCTGCCGCTTCCAGCGCGTGCCCGCCGCGTACTCGGGATCGACGTAGAGCGGGCTCAGATCGCCGATCGCGTGCGCGAGGTGCCAGATCGTGTCGCGGTTGACCTCGGTGCGCCACGGCTGGCGGCCCGTGAATCCCTGTCCGATCCGCTCGCGCAGGCGCGCGATTCCCTCGTCCGTGATCTTCCCGTGCTCGTACGCCATCGGTTTCTGGTGGTAACTCCGGCTCGTCGCCGCCGCCATCACGGGACGACGCGGCGCGTCCTCTGTCGCTTGGCCTCTCCGCGCGTTATCCTCCTCGAAGCGGGCATGCTCTTCGGCGTGCGGCGCCAAGCAGACGGGATGGGACGATGAGTGAATCGAACGATTGGATCGAGCTGTCTCGCGACACCGAGGCGGTGATGGTTCCGGCGGGGCACACCGTGCTCCTCCCGAAGGGCACGCGTGCCGTCATCACGCAGTCCCTCGGCGGCTCCTTCACCCTGCACGTGCCCGAGTACGGCGGGCTGATGCGCATCTCGAACCGCGACGCCGACGCGGTCGGACAGGAAGTCGCACCGGCCGAGAGCAAGCCCGCGGGCGACGGCGAGGGAACGCCGGTCGGCGCGGAAGAGCTCGAGACGCAGATCTGGGATCAGCTCAAGACCTGCTACGACCCCGAGATCCCGGTCAACATCGTCGACCTCGGGCTCGTCTACGACATGAAGCTCGTGTCCGCCGACGCGGGGAAGTATCGCGCGGAGGTCAAGATGACGCTCACCGCGCAGGGCTGCGGCATGGGCGCCACGATCGCGGCGGACGCGCAGTACAAGATCGAAAGCCTTCCCGGCGTCGACGGCGCCGAGGTCGAGATCGTGTGGAGCCCCGTCTGGAACCCGAACATGATCTCCCCCGAGGGACGCGCCAAGCTCGGAATGGATTGAGTAGCGATGGGAGGTGGATGGATGCCGCGCGAAACTCTCACGGTGATCGACAACCGGACCGGCCGCGAGTACGAGCTCCCGATCGACCACAAGACGATCCGCGCGCAAGATCTGGCGCAGATCCGCCTCTCGCCCGAAGACTCGGGCCTCGCGAGCTTCGACCCGGCGCTCGCGAACACGGCCACCTGCCAGAGCCGCATCGCCTACATCGACGGCGAGAAGGGCATCCTGCGCTACCGCGGCTACCCGATCGAGGAGCTCGCCGAGCGCTCGAGCTACCTCGAAGTCGCCTACCTGATCGTCAAGGGCGAGCTGCCGTCGACGACGCACTTCGCGATGTGGCGACACAACATCAAGATGCACACGATCGTGCATGAGAACGTGAAGCGCTTCGTCGAAGGGTTCCGCTACGACGCGCACCCGATGGGCATCCTCGTCGGCACGGTCGGCGCGCTCTCGACGTTCTATCCGGACGCGAAGGACATCCACGACATCGAGTCGCGCCGCGTACAGACGCGGCGGCTGATCTCGAAGCTGCCGACGATCGCCGCGATGGCATACCGGCACAGCCGCGGTCTCTCGTACGTGCTGCCGGACAACGACCTCTCGTACACCGGCAACTTCCTCTCGATGCTCTTCAAGATGACGGAGCTGAAGTACCGGCCCGATCCGATCCTCGAGCGCGCTCTCGACGTCCTCTTCATCCTGCACGCCGACCACGAGCAGAACTGCTCGACGACCGCGGCGCGCGTCGTCGGGAGCTCGCACGCCGACCCCTACTCCGTCGTCGCGGCCGCGGCCGCGGCGCTCTCGGGACCGCGGCACGGCGGGGCGAACGAGGACGTCGTGCACATGCTGCGCGAGATCGGCTCGGTCGACCGCATCCCCGACCTCATCAAGCAGGTGAAGGGGGGCGATCGGCGCCTGATGGGCTTCGGCCACCGCGTGTACAAGAACTACGACCCGCGCGCGCGCATCATCAAGCAGGTCGCGTACGAGGTCTTCGAGGTGACCGGCCGGAACCCGATCATCGACGTCGCGCTCGAGCTCGAGCGGATCGCGCTGCAGGACGAGTACTTCGTCGAGCGTCGCCTCTACCCGAACGTCGATTTCTATTCGGGTATCATCTACGAGGCGATGGGCTTCCCGCTCGCGATGTTCCCGGTGCTGTTCGCGATCGCGCGGACGTCGGGTTGGGTCGCGCAGTGGGCGGAGATGCTCGCGAACGACGAGCGCATCGCCCGTCCGAAGCAGATGTACCTCGGCGAGGAGGAGCGCTCGTACGTCCCGCTCGATCAGCGCGACGATGCGGGCCAGCTCGAGACGGAGATCCGCGGCGCGTACTGATTCCGCGGAAGGCCGGCGCCTCGCCTGGGATCAGAACGTGTGAGGGTACCAGCCGCGGACGCGCTCGTTGAAGAACGGCTCTCCCTCGAAGCTGTAGGTGCCGGTCCACGGCAGGCGATACTCGTCGACGTGCCGGAACTCGCCGAAGACCGCGTCGAAGCTGCCCGCGCCGAGAGGCGACAGGTCGATCGGGCCACGCGCGCGCACGAGGAGGTCCTCTTCGTCGAAGAAGAGCTCGTACGAAGCACCGTCGTCGCGGTAGACCGCGCGGATGCCCGCGCGCACGCCCCCGGGAAGCTCCGCAGACGGGATCTCGTGCCACTCGAGACGCTTCTCGTCCCGGAGCACGTCGAGAGCGGTGACGGCGAGCCAGCGCGCCTGGCTTCGCGCCGCCGGAACCGATCCGGGCGTGGGCGGAAGGACCGAGCCTCCGAGCCGATGCTCCGCGACCTTGCCGTCGAACGAGATCGTCTGGCTCTCGCCCCAGGTCTCGAGCGTCCAGCGGAAGGTCTCCGGGTAGCGGAATGCGATCTCCCAGGTCCACTCGCCGGGCATCCGCGCAAGCGCCGTGGCGTCGACCTTCCGGACGTAGCCGTCGAGCGGTCCGCCGCGCGCATCGATCGCGCGCTCGACGAGAGTCGAGGAGCAGCCGAGCGTGGCGATCGCGAGAAGGGCTCCCACCGCGTAGCGGTGTCGAGGATGGAAGCGCGCTCGGAGACGTTCGTGGGAGCTGGACGACATGAAGCCTCGGCGAACCGGCGCGCGGCGCTCCAGGGTCGCTTCGCACGCGCGACGCTCGCTCTCCTCCTTCTCGTCTTCGGCGTCGCCGGCTGCAAGTCGGCGGTCGCACCGGTCGCGCCGAGGATCACCCCGGTCTCGGCGCCGCCGGGCCGGTGGACGGAGTCGTCTCTCGAGAACGGATGGATCACCGTGAGCGTCGGGCTCCCGATCCGAGGTCGCCCGCCCTTTCCCGCGATCGTGAGCCCGACGGTCGCCGATCACCTTCTCCTCGAGCGCGGCTTCGCGGTCGTCCGCTACCGCACGAACTGGGCGATCCTGCGGTCCTTCCTCCCGCAGCCCGCGGCGACGCCGGCGCCGGGACCGAGATCTCCGACCGCGTCTCCGAAACCTCAGGTCGGCGCGTGGATCCTCGCGTCCGATCGGCCGGGCAACGTCGGCCAGGCGTACTTCGCGTTCATCACGAACGACGCGAAGCACTCGATCCCGCGAGTGCTCGACCACCTCGAGACGGTCCCCGAGATCGACGCGATCCGGATCGGAATCATGGGCAGCTCGACGGGCGGATTCACCGCGCTGCAGGCCCTCGTCGACGAGCCCCGGCTCGCGCTCGGCGTCGTGCAGGTCGCTTGCGGCGACTACCATCTGTTCCTTCGCTCGTCGCGCCTCGCGCTGAACGATGATCCGCGCTGGCTTCCCGACGGACGGCTGATCCTCGACACGGACTACGAGGCGATGCTCGAGAGCATCGAGCCGAATCGCTTCGCCGACCGGCTGCCGCCCCGCCCTCTCCTCCTGATGAGCGGCTCGGACGATCCGGCCATCCCCGCCGCGTGCGTCGAGAGCAGCGTGCGCGTCTTCGAGCGGGCCTACCGGAGCGTCGGGGAAGGAAACCGCTTCGACGCCGTCGAGTTCCGCGGTGCGGGGCACGACCTCGGCGCAGCGGCGGAAGAGCGCGCCGTCGACTTCATCGTGCGCTGGCTCGCGAAGCGCGACGACCGGCGCTGAAGCGGCCTACGCGCCGCCCATCAGGCGGTGCGTCGCGCGCTTCAGGAAGTCGATGTGCGCCTGCCGCATGTCCTCGGAGAGCGGCTCCTCGCCGATCACCCGCCGCGTGAGCGCGGCCGAGCCGAACGGCCCGAAGAGGAAGTGATACATGCCGAGCACGACGAACGGGATGTCGCGCTCCACCCAGCTCTCGCGGACCTGCGGCACCGCGTCCATCGCGGCGCGGCCCGCCGTGTAGATCGGCCGCAGCCACTGCTCCGAGAGGCGCTCGAGCACCTCGCCGTCGTCGAGCACCTCGCGCTGAATGAGCTTCGCGATGTTCGGCGTCCGCCAGAGCTGGTCGACGAGCCGCTCGAGGAGCGCGTCGCGCGCGTCCGGTCCGGTGAGCTCCGTCGCGGCCGACTCGAGAATCTCGCGGAAGGGAGTGAGCCCGCGCTGGAGCACCGCCTCGTACAGCGACTGCTTGCTCGGGAAGTGGTTGTAGATGCTCCCCTGGTTCAGGCCGACCTGCCCGGCGATCTCGCGCACGGAGACGCCGGCGAAGCCGCGCTGCGCGAAGAGGATCTCCGCCGCGTCGAGGATGCGCGTCGCCGTCGACGCATCCGCGTCGGTCGGCTGTGCTCGTGCGCCCGGTCCCGGCATCGTCCTTCCGCGGACGGGCTTCTACCAGAGGCGCCCGCCGCCGTCCCGCTCAGGCCGGACGGGCTCCTGCCCCCCGCAGGAAGTGCCCGGGAAGGGCTCCCGTGTGCACGCCGCCCTCGAGGAGCGGTGCCCCGTTCACGAGCGTCATCACGTAGCCCTCGGCGTCGATCACGAGACGCGAGCTTCCCGCCGGGAAGTCGTGCGCGACGCGCGTCGCTCCGACGCGGAGGCGCTTCGGATCGAAGACGACGACGTCCGCGAACGATCCGGCGGCGAGCGTTCCGCGGCCGGAGAGTCCGTGCCGCGAAGCGGGCTCGCCCGTCATTCGATGGATCGCCGTCTCGAGCGAGATCGTCTCCGGCACCCAGTCGGTGATCATCCGCGTCGTGTAGTCGACTCCGACGAGCGAGAGGAGGTGCGCTCCCCCGTCGCTCGAGCCGGCGCTGAGAAGCGGATCGACCACCATCGAGGCGCGAAGAGCGCGGCCGTCGCGCGTCATCGGCGCGCGCAGCACGAACGTCGTCGCGAGGTCCTCCTCGAGCGAGAGGTCGAGGAAGCAATCGAGCGGCTCCACGCCGCGCTCCGCCGCGAGATCCGCGACGCTCCGTCCGACCCAGTCGGCGTGCGCGACGTCGCGCACCGCCTCGACGTACGTGATCGGCCAGTACGGCCGGAACGCGCGCGCATGACACAGGTCGCGATCGAGCTCCGCGCGGACGACCGGATCGCGGAGACGCGAGAACCGCTCCGCGAGCGGCAGCGTCAGGATCGCGCGCCAGCATGGCAGCTCGTCGAAGAGGAACGTCGAGTCGAGCGCGAAGTATGCCGCCTGCTGGTTCGCCGCGAACATCGGGTGGATCGAGAGCCCCTCCGCGTGCGCCGCGTGCGCGAACTCGAGGCTCTTCCTCCAGCCCTCGGGATCCGCCGGCAGCGGCGTCACGAGGTTCAGCTCGAGAGGCGACCGCGACACGCGCGCCATGTCGAGCATCAGCCGGCGATCCTCGGCCGAGTAGCCCTCGACGAAGGAGCGCGGGATGAACTCGAGCGAGCCGCCCTCGATCTCGCCGACGACCGCGGCGAGGGCCAGGACCTCCTCTGCCGAAGCGTGGTTGGAGGGCACCTCGCGCCCGTCGTGCGCGACGTGGATCTCGAGCTGCGATGAGGAGAAGCCGAGGGCGCCCTCGCGGAGCGAGCGCCGCACGAGATCGCACATCGCCTCGATCTCGCCCGCCCGCGCGCGGCGCACGGAAGCGTCGTCGCCCATGACGAAGCGACGCACGGCCGAGTGGCCGACGTAGCTCGCCGCATTCACGCCGAGGCGGCCCTCGAGGCGCTTCCAGTAGTCGCCGAAGCTGCCGCCGTCCCAGCCGAGGCCGTCACGGAGCGCTGCGGGTGACATCCCCTCGACGCGGCTCAGCATGTCCGCGAGCCACGCCGTGTCCTCGGACCTCGCAGGCGTCAGCGTGAAGCCGCAGTTGCCGCAGAGGACCGTCGTCACGCCGTGCCAGCACGACGGCGTCGCGGTCGGCTCCCAGTGGAGCTGTGCGTCGTAGTGCGTGTGCACGTCGATGAACCCCGGAGCGACGACGGCGCCGGAGACGTCGATCTCCCGCTTCGCGGAGCCGGTATAGCGGCCGACCTCTGTGACGCGCTCGCGCGTGATCGCGACGTCGGCGAGGCGCTCGGGCGCGCCCGTCCCGTCGACGACCCGCCCTCCTCGCAGGACGAGGTCCGCGCTCACGAGCGCGGGTCCCGGAGGCCGTAGAGCGCGAGCGCGTTCTCGCCGAGCAGCTTCGCGAGGCCGGCCGCGGAGAGGTCGACGCTGTGCTCGCGCAGCTCCTCGACGACGCCGGGATAGCGCGCGTCGCTGTGCGGGAAGTCCGAGGCCCAGACGAGCCGGTCCTCACCGATGAACTTCGTCATCGCGCCCATGGTGCGCTCGCCCGGATCGAAGGAGATGTAGCCTTGCCGCAGGAAGTACTCGCTCGGCTTCAGCGAGAGGTGCCGGAGCTGCCAGCCGTACGCTTCGGTGAACTCGTCGACGCGGTCCATCCAGTGGGCGATCCAGCCGCCGCCGCACTCGAGGATCAGCGTCTTCAACCCGGGGTGACGCTCGAGGACGCCGCCGTACACGAGGTTCGAAAGCGTCATGTACTGGTCGAAGAAGAGGATGACCGCGTGTGCGGTCGCGGGCGCCATGTATTGACGCATCGAGCGCGAGGTCCCCGGCATGTCGAAGAGCCCGGCGGGATGGAAGCCGAGCGGCAGAGTCTCCTCTTCCAAGGCATCCCAGACGGGATCGTAGACGGCGTCGTGCAGCATGTGCTCGCCGTGTGGGTTCGGACGGACGAAGGTGCCGCGGAGGCCGAGCTCTCGCGAAGCGCGGCGCGCTTCCGCGGCGGCCGCGGCGGGATCCTGCATCGGCAGCGCGGCGGCGCCGATCAGCCGCTTCGGATCCGCCGAGCAGTACTCCGCGATCCAGTCGTTGTAGACGCGGCAGGAAGCGATGCCGAGCTCGACATCGGAGATCGCGCCGAGGCTGAAGCCGAGGCCCGGGTAGAGGACGGCGACGTCGATCCCCTCCGCGTCCATCACGGCGAGCCGTGCCTTGCCGTCGAATCCCGCGGGATTCAGGTCCTGGTAGTGCGTGCCGCGGCCGAGCTCGACGTTGTTGCCGCCGGCGTTGCCGAGTCCGGCGAGGCCGCGATCGGTGATGATCCAGTCCTCGCAGTACGCCGTGTCGTAGCCGGTCTCGTCGCTCCAGCGGAGCCGGATCCCGCGGTCACGCAGGTGCGCCGGTAGCCGCTTCTCCCAGAGGTCCGCGGGCTCGCAGACGTGCCCGTCGCCGTCGACCACGATGTCGCGTTCCATCCCGTCCTCCACGTCGGAAGGCGCGATCGTGCTCGGGCCGCGACGAGGCTGTCAAGAGGCCGGGAGCGCGCGCCACAGCGCGCCGATCCCGAGTCGAGCGGCGGCGGAGCTCACCAGACCCGTCGAACGCCGTAGCCGTCGAAGAGGCGCTCGTTGCTCACCAGCGCGAGGTCCTCATGTTGCGCTTGAGCGATCAGCATTCGGTCGAACGGATCTCGATGAGCTCCCGGCAGGCTTCCGGCTCGCAGCGCATGAACGGCGGTGATGGGCAGGGACTCGAAGTCTTGCCGACGCAGGATGGATGGCAGATCGGAGGCGATCTCGATCGCTCCCGGGAGCTTGCCGAGCCGCACCTTCGTGGAGATCTCCCAGGCCGAAGCCGCGCTGACCAGGACGCCGGTCTCCTCGGAGGCGATCACGTTGCGAGCGCGCTTGCTCAACCGTCGGTCGCCGTCGAGCCACCAGAGCAGCGTGTGCGTATCGAGCAGGACGCGCACGCGCCGTCAGCGCTCCCAGGCTTCGATCTCCGCCGCGGGCAGCGGCTCGAAGAAGCGCCGGTCCACCTTGGCGCGCCCCCGCATGGCGCCGAACACGCGGCCTCTCTTCTGTGGCTCGATGGGAACGAGTCGCGCCACCGGCTCCTTGCCCCGAGCGATCACGACATGCTCGCCGGCAGCGACCTCCTCGATCAGCCGCGAGAGCTGGGTTTTCGCCGCGTGGATCGTCACCGTCTTCATGCAAGTGGACTAACACGAGTTAGCTAACTCTACAACCAGGCGAAATCGAAGGCGCACCACCACCCGTCTCACTCCTGCGCGTGCCGCGCTCGTGCGGATCGCTATACGACCCCGGATGGAACCGAACAGCCCCGATGCGCCACCAGCACGCGTCCCCGTCGAGGACGGATTCTTCACCATTCCCGACCGTGCCGGCGAAGCACCGCGCCTGCTCGGCAGCCGCTGCCGCGCGTGCGGCGAGGTGTTCTTCCCCCGTCGGATCGTGTGCGCGAAGTGTCTCGTGCAGAACACCGAGGACGCGATCCTCGGCCCACGCGGCAAGCTCTGGACCTACACCTACACGCACGTGCCGATGTTCGGCGCCCTGCGAGCGGACGTCGGCGGCTACGGCGTCGGCCAGGTCGATCTGCCGGAAGGACCGCGCGTGCAGGCCGTCCTCGCGGGCGGCCCCGGCGACTTTCGCATCGGCATGGAGATGGAGCTCGACCTGGAGACGCTCCGGGTCGACAAGCAGGGACGCGAGGTCGTCATCTTCCGCTTCCGTCCGGTGGAGGGAGGCGCACGATGAAGCTCGCGAACGTCGCGGTCGCCGGCGTCGGGATGACGCCCTTCGGAGACTTCTACAAGACGCAGACTCTGACGGAGCTCGCGCGCACCGCGGGCCTCGAGGCCCTGAAGGACTCGGGCTTCTCTTTCGCCGAGGTCGGCGAGGCGTTCGTCGGCTACATGCAGGCGAGCCCGATGACGGGCGTCAAGATCATGAAGGAGTTCGGCCTGACGGGCCTCGCCGTGAATCACGTCGAGAACGCATCCGCGACCGGGCTCGCCGCGTACCGCGAGGCCGCCTGGGCGGTCGCGAGCGGCCGCTGCGACGTCGCGATGGCGATCGGCTTCGAGAAGATGACGGAGCTGATGCGCCAGTCGAGCGGCGGACGCGGCGCCGGCCGCGACCAGATCGACGGCGTGATCCTCCCCGCCTCGTACTTCGCCCTGTGGGCGATGCGCCGCATGCACGAGCGCGGCACGAAGCCGTGGCACTTCGCACAGATCGCGGCGAAGAACTGGAACCACGGACGCGACAATCCGCGCTGCCACCGGCGCGCGGATCACGCGATCACCGCCGAGGAGGTCCTCGCCTCGCCGCTCGTCGCCGAGCCGCTGACCGCGATGATGGCGTGTCCCGTCTCGGACGGCGCCGCTTGCGCGATCCTCGCGCGCGAGGATCTCGTGCGCGCGAGGCAGCCCGGCCGTCCACTCGTGCGGCCGATCTCGTCCGTGCTGCAGAGCGAGACGTACACGCCGGGCCACACGTTTCTCGGCCCCGTCGTCGGCCCCGCGCAGATGACGCAGAACACCGCGCGAAAGGCGTACGAGGCGGCTGGCGTCGGCCCGCAGGACCTCGACCTCGTCTACGTGCACGACGCCTTCGCGAACGAAGAGCTCGAGTACTACGAGCTCCTCGGGATCTGCGCCCCCGGCGAGGCCGAGAAGCTCGTCGAGGAAGGAGCGACCTCGCTCGGCGGACGGATCCCGTTCAACACGGACGGCGGCCTCGTCGCACGCGGCCATCCGGGAGGTCCGACCGGCCTCGCGCAGATCCACGAGGCCGTGACGCAGCTCCGCGGCGAGGCCGGCTCGCGCCAAGTCGAGAACGCGCGGACGGCGCTCGTGCACCTCGTCGGCGGCGGCAGCGTCTGCACCGTGAACCTGCTGCAGCGCGCGTAGACAACGGTCCGCTCTCGGCCGCCTTCGCCGAGCTCCCCCGTGCGCTCGAACCTCCGCATCCTCGTCGCGCTGCAGGCGAGCCACCTCGTCTTGTTCCCGATTCCGGTGATCACCTTGTTCTTCAAGGATCACCTCGGGATGTCGGTGACGGACGTGATGGTGCTGCAGGCGATCTTCGGGACGGCGGCGGTGCTGTTCGAGTTTCCGTCGGGCTACGTCGCGGATCGGCTCGGACACCGGCTCTCGCTGATCGTCTCCGCGGTGCTCGGGGTGCTCGGATGGATCCTCTACACGCTCGCGGAGGGTTTCGGCGGCGCGATCCTCGCGGAGGTCACACTCGCGGCCGGGATGGCGTTCTTCTCCGGAGCCGATGCAGCGCTCCTCTACGAGTCGCTCGAGGCGGAGGGCCGGAAGGACGAGTACGCCCGCTGGGAAGGACGCGGGCGCGCCGCGAGCCAGATCGGAGAAGCGGCTTCGTCGGCGCTCGGCGGCTGGCTCTACGCGATCGCACCGCGGCTTCCCTTCGCGATGCAAGTTCCGAACGCGCTCCTCATGCTCGGGCTCGCTTTCGCGACGCGCGAGATGAAGACGGAGCGCGCGCCGGATCACCTCTCGCACGTGAGCCGCGCGCTCGCGATCGTCCGGTCGGCGCTCCGCCACCGGCGCCTGCGCGCGTCCTACGCGCTGAGCGTCTCGCTCGGACTCTCGACGTTCATCATGGTGTGGCTGATCCAGCCGTACATGCAGAGCCGCGGCCTACCCGAGGCGTGGTTCGGTCCGCTCTGGGCGGCGGCGCATTTCTGGCTCGCGGGCGCTTCGCTCTCGAGCGCGCGGATCGCCGCGGCGGTCGGCCTTCGCACGACGCTCCTCGGGTGCGCGCTCCTCGTTCCGCTCGGCTACGGGCTGCTCGCCTGGGCCGACTCGCCCTGGGGCGGCGCCGCCTATCTCTTCCTGATGACCCTACGCGGCCTGCAGGGCCCGCTTCTCACGAGCATGATCCAGCGCGACGCCTCTCCGGACGAGAGAGCGAGCGTGCTCTCGCTGAACGCCCTCCTCTTCCGTCTGGCCTTCGTGCTTCTCGGTCCTCCCGTCGGAGCGCTCGTCGACGGGATCGGGATGGAGCCGACGCTCGCGATCCTCGCCGCGGTGCTCGGCGGAGCGAGCCTGCTCGCGTGGCTCGCCTTCGCGCAAGCGCACGGCCGCGAGACCTAGCCTGCATTTCTCACCAGATCCCTACTGCGGCGGCCGATAGCACCGAATCTTCGCGAGCTTCTCCCTCCGGGCTCCTCGACGTACTGTTCAAGTACGCCTGCGTCGCCC